>Ga0209801_1000071_pt1 | contig 70733 bp, 62 predicted proteins | sample GraSoiAngelo_127_FD_185884 | JGI IMG/M metagenome (GOLD analysis project Ga0209801, IMG submission 185884) | Grasslands soil microbial communities from the Angelo Coastal Reserve, California, USA - 14_0927_09_40cm (SPAdes) (version 2) | ecosystem: Environmental > Terrestrial > Soil > Grasslands ... | reverse complement strand
GACGTGTGATCGCTTCCTGAACATCGGTGTCGTATCGGGTTTGGCTGGTCTTTGCCGCGGCTGGGGGTTCACCGCAGAATTGCATGACGAAGTGCTCCTTAGCGAGCGTACTCATCGGCAAGAGTATAACTTTTTCTTAGCCATACCGCGTTGTCAACGATATTCGATGAATGATCGTTTTCCGAAAAAGGCTGCCGTCCTGTCCCCGTTATCCCAACTTCGCCGGAGGACGCACCGTCCGAAGGCAGAGGAAGCCACTGTATTAGGAAATTAGTGTTGCTCAACAGTTGGAGACGCAGCAAGCCACGTCTCTACCACAATCTCGGTTCGTTCTAGAATGCAGGGCTAAAGGCCCTGCGCCACCCAACGCTATGCATTTTGTCTTCGAGCAGATACACCCCTAATTGACCAATCTGAGATCATACTGCCTACATGTTCATCGGCCACTTCGGTGTCGCGTTAGCCGCCAAGCGGGTTGCTCCCAGAACTTCCCTAGGCACACTCATCCTGGGAGCCCAGTTCCTGGACTTGCTGTGGCCCATCCTTCTCTTGCTGGGCATGGAGCACGTGCGTATTGCGCCCGGGATCACCAAAGTTTCACCGTTCGACTTCTACGATTATCCGATTTCACACAGTCTTGCCACTGCGACCGGCTGGTCCGTGCCGGTCGGCGGAATCTATTTTCTGGTGCGGCGCTATGCCCGCGGATCATGGAATGTTGGCCTGGCTGTGCTCAGTCACTGGGTGCTTGACTTCCTCGTGCATCGTCCCGATCTGCCCCTGTGGCCGCGAGGTCCGTGCGTAGGGCTTGAATTGTGGGATTCCTGGGCGGCGTCCAGCGCACTGGAAGTCTTGTTCTTCGGAGCCGGACTGGCGATTTATCTGGCCACGACGGCGCCCAGGGATGCTATCGGTCGCTACGTCTTCGGGCTCCTGATGGCCTTACTCTTCTTGGGATGGATAAGCACGCTACTCAGCGGACCTCCGCCCAGCGTGAACGCCCTGGCCTGGGGGGCTTTGACAATGTGGATTACCGTCCCTTGGGGCTGCTGGGCGGATTCCCACCGGACGGTGAAGCTTCCTTTGCCGGCTTGAGGGTGCGCAGAAAAGAAACAATTTGCCAGCGCTGCGTCTCGGGCAAACGGGCGAACGGCGGCATACCTTTCTTCACATTGCCGTTGGTGATCTTCCAGAAGAGCGCGCCATCGCTTTGCTTTTGCACTTCCGGTGTTTGCAGGTTGGCGGCGTCTTCGATCCCAGTACCATCCTCCCCATGACACTCACCGCAGCTCCGCAGGAATAATTTCTTTCCTCCGGCTGCTGCCTGGGCGTTTCCTGCCAGCGGGTTCTCCTTGGTCGCGGCCTCCGGAGGCGCAACAAACTTTGGGTCAGTTTTGGAGTGCGAGTTCTGTCCAACGGCCAATGCGGCCGCCCCGGCAAGAACCAGCAGAACGAAAAGCTTCACGGTCTTCCTCTCAAGAATCGTGCCAGCCTGCGACCGAAGCCGCGCACTTCGTAACTATATCCGAAGCGAAGCAGGACGGGGTTGCTCTCGCGAGTGAGGCCGACCGCCGGGGAAAAATGCAGCCAGGCGTTGTCGCTCACCTGCCATGAGATGACGGGGCCCAAGTAGTGCGTTGTATTGTGCAGCCCAAAACCTTCCGTGCTGCCCAGTCCGCCATACAACTCCAGGCCCGCGGTAAAGTTCTCGCGGCAAAAGCGGCACTGCCGGTCAGAAGCCATGGTACTCAGAGGCCGGGAAACACCGAGTGCATATCCGAATTCAAAGCCTTCGCTTGCGGAAAGGTTTTTCTCGACAATGAAGTTTTCTGACACGTTCCAGCTATGCGTGTTACTGGATAGAATCAATTTGGCTTCGAGTTCATGGGAACGCTCTCTGACCAGCTCCGCGTTGGGTGCGCCGAAATCTGGAGTGTTCCCCACGATTTCCTTCTGAATGCGCGTTGCCTCGTTCACATTTTCATACTCGACATAAAGCACCGGATTGATCCAATGCTCCCGCATCAGAGGCCGGAAACGGTTCTCCAGCCGCCAGCCAGTAAAAACCGCGCTGTCCCCGCGCGTGGATTGGCCCTCCAGGTAGAACTCTGTCGTCCACCAAGCTTTTGCTCCGTATTCCAGCTCCAGGTAGGGCGCGAAGTAGGCCTTCTGGCCAGCACGGGGCACGCCGATGGTGCTGCTGGTCGCAATCTCCAGGTTCCGGGGTTCTTCCAGATGATGATCGTAGGTGACAAAGTACGGAGCTTCCTGGGCCAAAAGGAATGATGAGAGCAGGATCGTGAGTACAAGGATGAATCGGCGAAGAAGGCGCATAAACGAGCTCTCAGTTGCAACTGAGTTGCATTAGTAGCTTTGGCACTAACTTTAGATCACTGTGACGAGCCGGTCAACAGAGACCGTGAATTTTTTGTTGCAATTCGCTTGCAACTACTTGCAACTACGCAGGTAAGTCTCGCGCCGCGGCTGAGGTCCGGCATTGGGCGCAATAACCACCCACCTCCAGACGGGTCACAACGATGTGGAAATGACATTCCCTCTGGATCTGCCCCTTTAAGCGGTCGAACAGGTCGCTTTCAAACTCGGTAATTTTGCCGCAACGCAGGCAGGCCATGTGGATGTGATCGCGCTGAGGACGGCGTTCGTAAAAGTGCTTCTCCCCTTCCAAGTGCATCAGGTCGAGCTCATCAATCAAGCCGTGACGCTTGAGCAATTTCAACGTCCGATAAACCGTGACTCGATCGACGCCCGGATCGAGCTTGCGTGCGTGACGCAGGATTTGCGCGGCGTCCAGGTGTTGCTTGGCCGTCTCTACGACGCTGAGGATAATGCGGCGCTGGTGAGTCATACGCAGACCGCGTGACATCAGCTCAGTCTGCAGCCTTCCGGGTGTTTCAGTTTGCGGCAAGGGCATGGTAGGAGCCTCGAGTTATTGCAACTGACTTGCAGCTAATCTTAGCCTCCACTCTAGCTTCAGCCAATGACTAAGACAGATACTCGAATCGGTTCAATAGCCCTTCATCTTATCCCGTACGCTGTGGGCCAGCTTCTCGATCTGTTCGGCTTTCTTGATGACCTGCAAGGAAAGGACGTTCTCGTTGGACTTGTCGACGTATTCTTTCAACTCGGTGGACAGCCTCAGCAGGTTCTCCGTGTCTCGTTTCAGGGCTTCCTGACGGTCTTTGTTCAACCTCTTGGCTTGTTCCCGCTGAAGCTTTGCCTCTTGCTCATCCGGATGTTCTGACGGATGTTGCCCGGGTACAGGGTCCCCCTGCGACCCGGCTAATGAGTAACCTGGGCAAGCAGCGAGAACAGCCACTACCAGCAGGAGAGAAAAGTATTTTTGCAGCACGATGACCTCGAAGCGTTCCGAATAATACTAATTATAGGGACCTCTCCACAGGCCCGGAATCTGCTGTGCAGTTGCTATAATCGCGCCTCAATGCTTGTGGCCCTTACCAACAGGATCGCTATGCCGCTGGAGGAGCGCCTGCGCTCCCTGCTCGTGGACTGGGGACAGGACTGGGCCAACTTCCTGCGACACGAGGTGCCCAAGATCGTTCTCGTCATCGCAGGCGCAGTTGTGCTCACTCGCATCGTGCGTGTGCTTACACGCGGGATGACCGCCTTACAATCGCGCAGACTCCCACCCGGCTTTCGCGCCCAACAACTTCAGACCTTGGCCGCAGTCATCAACAGCATAGGGACATTTGTCATCCTGTTCGTGGCCACCTTGCAAATCCTTCCCCTGCTGGGCCTCAACCTGGGACCCGTGCTGGCCAGCGCCGGGATTGCGGGACTGGCCATTGGTTTCGGCGCGCAAACCCTGGTCAGGGATTTCATCAACGGCTTCTTTGTGCTGCTGGAGGACCAATACAACATCGGCGACACGGTTCGCCTCGCCGGCGTGAAAGGTACCGTCGAGAACATGACCCTGCGCCGAACCGAGCTGCGTGATGATGATGGCACGGTCCACATCATCCCCAACAGTCAAGTACAGATCGTTTCCAACATGACTCGTGACTGGACGCAGGTTGCACTCCATGTTTCTGTGGCCTACAGCGAACCAACCGACAAAATCATCACTCTGCTGGAACAGGCCGGCGACGACATCGGTCATGATCCGGCGTGCGAACAAGACATCCTCGCTGACGTGCAGGTGCCGGGCATCGAGCGGGTGGCCAACGGCGAGGCCGAGTACCTGGTCCTGGTCAAAACCAAACCGAATCGGCAATATGCCGTAAGCCGCGAGTTGCGCCGAAGGATCAAGGAGATCTTCGAGAAGAACAATGTCCAGGCTGGAATCCCGGGTCGCGTGTATGTCAAAGAAGTGACCGCCGACGGCAAGCCGCACCCAACGTCAAGCCACTGACCCGAATTGGGAAGCATCTATCGCCTACGTACTTTTATGCTGTTGCAGCCGCAACCCCCATGTGCTACCTTGCGGGTTATAACGTAGAAGGTAATCCGCTGCTGCGGTTTGCAGCCTTCCCCAAAACCTGCTGGAGCAGCGGGCAGAGCAGTCGGGTCTGTTGTGTGTCTTTGGAGGAATAGGAAATGCTGCAACCACGACACTGGCCAATCGATCTGATCTGCTCCATGGTGATGATGCTGTTCCTGCTCGGCCTCGCCGGCTATGCGCTGGTTCAGCATTTCCTCCATTGACGCTGCGCGTTGCAGTGCCACTCCGGTCCACCCGCATCCCTGTGCTAAGCTCACCTCTTAACCCATGCAGGGGCGGAGGTTGGTTGTCGAATCCCAAGACAATCGGGACGATGTATGGGCTGTTGGGCATGTTGTCTTTCAGCCTCACCTTGCCGGCCACCCGCGCTGCCGTTCTCTACCTTGATCCTTCCGTAGTGGCGTTCGGACGGCCGCTGCTGGCGGGATTGCTCGCGGCGATTCTTCTGCTCGTCACCGGTCAGCGTAGTTTTCCGCGCCGTTACTGGAAGAATTTCGCGCTGGTGGTTCTGGGCGCGGGAATCGGTGTGCCGCTGACCTTCGCCTGGGGAATGCACAGCCTGCCTTCCTCTCACGGTGCCATCACGCTAGCGCTTTTACCCTTGGGAACGGCACTGGTGGCGACTTTACGCGCCGGAGAACGGCCGTCGCCACGGTTCTGGGCGGCGAGCGTCGTGGGGAGTACGGCGGTACTGGCCTTTGCCGAGCTCAACGGCGCGGGACACATCCAGCTCGGCGACCTTATCCTGCTGCTCTCGGTAGCCGCGTCGGCTTTAGGCTATGCCGAAGGAGCGCGGCTGACGCGTGTTATGCCAGGTTGGCAGGTGATGAGCTGGACGCTGGCAATCGCTGTGCCGTTGCACGTGGTTCCCTTCTTGCTCGCCGTTCGAGCTCACGGCCTGTCGGCACCGGCGAGCGCGTGGTGCGGGTTCATCTACATCACGGTCGTCAGTCAATGGACCGGCATGTTTGCCTGGCTGCGGGGTCTCTCGACCGGAGGCATCGCGCGCATCGGACAGCTCCAACTGGCGCAGCCTTTCTGCACACTTCTGTTCTCGTCGTTGCTGTTGCGAGAATCGATTACTCCTGCGATGCTGATCGCTGCCGCGATCGTCGTGGGCGCAGTCGCGGTCGGCAGAAACGCCAGCATCGAAACCCGGCAGGAATCTTTGCTGGAGAGCTCCGACGAACTGAAATCAGAAACCTAGCGAGGTGAGTCGTGGCCAAAGCAAAAGCTGCTGCTCCCCCGCACGCGAAAGTTGGGCGGCCACACGTTCCGCCCATGTACGGATTAAAGAAAGACAAGAAATATCTTCCCTGGAGTCATGCGGAAGAACGTCTGGCGAAGTCCCGCAATTACTGGATTTGCACGGCGCGGCACGACGGGCGTCCGCATTCGATCCCGGTATGGGGCTTGTGGCTCGAAGGCGCATTGTACTTCGGCACAGCGCGCGCGTCGCGGAAGGCAGGCAACCTTGCGCACAAGCCAGCAGTATCGGTGCACCTGGAATCGGGGGACGATGTGGTGATTCTCGAGGGCGGTGGTCGAAGTCAGCGACCAGTCAATGTTCAAGAAGCTGGATGCGGCCTCGCGCGCGAAGTACAAGATGCCTCTCCTAGTCGGGCCGGAGAACGTGATTGATTCCGTGCGGCCGAGAATCGCGCTGGCCTGGACGGAAAAGAATTTTCCTTCTGACGCCACGCGCTGGGAATTCAGTCCAAACTGATGTAATTCCATTTCTGCTTTTGTGGGGACGGGTGACCCGTCCCGGCGGGTCGAAGACCCGCCTCCGCACCATCATTGCCTGCAGACCATGCACACCGGTGCACACCGCCGCTGGTTTGACTTTGCCAAACTTTCAGAGTAGGGTTCGTCTGTCGGGTACAGTTTGTTTCCACACCTAGAAACCCTTCCCGTCTGATCGACGCGTAAATCATAAGGAGGTTTATGCAAAGACTTACTAGCTTCGTGTTGGGCCTTTTTCTCTTTATTGGAGGATTGGCCACGGCTCTAGCGCAAGAAAAAACTGATGGCCTGCACCAGCCGCCGAAAGTCCTGGTCATCGCCCGCGAATTCCTGAAGCCGGGCAAAGCCGGGATGACCCATCAGAAATCCGAAGCAGCCTTCGTCCAGGCATTTGCCACGGCGAAATGGCCGACTTATTATCTGGCAATCAATTCGATGTCCGGCAAACCGCGTTCGCTGTTCTTGACCGGCTACGATTCTTTCGAGGCAGTTGAAAAGGACAACAAAGCGGTGGAAAAAAATGGCACTCTCACCACTGCGCTCGATCGCGCCTCGCTCAATGATGGCGAACTGCTGAGCGATTTCGATCAGGGCGTATTCGTCTATCGCGAGGACCTCAGCCTGCACGCGGCGACGGATATCCCGCACATGCGCTACTTCGAAATTATGAACTTCCGCGTGAAACCCGGGCACGAGAAGGAGTTCGAAGCGCTCGCCAAAATCTACATCAACTCCTACGACAAGGTTCCTGACACACACTGGGCCGCGTACGAAGTCGCGTACGGCTCACTAGGCAACACCATCCTGCTGTTCTCGCCGCTGAAGACAGCGTCGGAAATCGACCACAACTTCGTCGCCGGCAAGCAGATTGAAGAGGAGATGGGCGAAGATACGATGAAGAAGGCCCGCGAATTGGCGGCCGCCTCCATCGAGTCCAGCCAGACCAACCTGTTCAGCTTCGAGCCCAAGATGAGCTACGTCTCGCCCGAATGGGCCAAAGCTGATCCGACGTTCTGGCATGCCAAGACGGTTGTCGCTGCTGGCCCCAAAAAGGCTGCTGAAACCGCCAAAAAACAGTAAGCAGAGTTGCTGTGCGGCGCGGACACCGAGTCCGCGCTTTTTTTTGTGCGGCTTCTGTTCTGTGTGGCGCGGCCGCCCCCGCCCGCGGACTTTTGGACTCCAGGAAATGCTGCCACGGATCTCACGGATCAGATCCGTGCGTATCCGCGCAAATCCGTGGCGCCTCTTTCTCCAAATCAACAATCATCCGATGAATGGTCGCGACGGCAGGCGAGACCAAATCCACAGCGACGAGAGTTTCCCGGAAACACGCGGGCGGGGGCGCCGGCGCCACACCAAAAACAAAGCGCGGACAGGAGTGTGCGCACCACACGGGGTTGGGAGAATTCTGGGACTGCCGCTAGTTCTTGTCCTGGGCCTTAGCCTGCTTATCGTCCTCGGATTGCGAGTAGCGCGCGCGGGCTTTCACCCCGCTCCAATTGCGCGTGATGATCTCACAGGCGTCCTTGACCGCGCTGCCCAGAGTGCGGGTGGACTTGCTCATGATGGCGTCACCGTCGCGGTTGAAGACCACTACCTTGTTATCGTGCAAAAACACCTCTTTACCACCCTCATGGTCCATTAGAACGATATAGTCGGCTTTCTCCTTATTGTTGTTGATCGTCACCTGCGGACAGCGTTGATTAAAAGTCTTAATGATTTCCGCGGTCTGCGGGCGGTCACCTCCACCTGCGGCACCGCCAAAACCGCCTGCGGTTCCGCCAGTTCCGCCTTTCAATTCCCAGGACTTACTATCGGTGACGTAGACGCGCGGGTTATCCCCGGCAAAGCTGGTGGACAGAACAGCCAGAAGGAAACAACTGAGAAAGAGAGATTTCACGGTATCGCCTCCGGCACGGGCCTTGAAGGCCTCTGCTCTGCTTGGAACCCGGAACAAAGCCAATGGTTGCTCCCTGGAATTGTTGATTTTTGATTGTCGATTGTTGATTTAAGAAAAGCCGCTACGGATTTGCACGGACACGGATCATAATCGGTGAGATGCGTGGCTGCAGAGCCTCGCTCCGCTGGAAAGGGCAAAACCACCCCAGCCCGCCAAAACCGGGCGCGCCAGGGTGCCCCGGGGCGAAACGCCCGTCACACCATAAGAAAGCGCGGACAGGAGTGTCCGCGCCACGCAAGAAAACGTAACTACAGCGAGTTTACGAAGTCGAGAACGGCCTGCTGATCTGCGTCAGACAGATGCTTGAAGCGTTTAGCCGCCGGACGGGCTTCCTTGCAATGCCGCAGAATGGCGTCTCGCAGGGTGGTTGATTTTCCGTCGTGCATCAGGTGGTTGCGGAAGCGGACACCCCATAGCGGCGCGGTGCGCAGTTTGTTCTGAGCGTTTTGAAAGTGTTTAGGCGAGAAATTTCTCCACTGCGTCTGGTACATCCTGACCCCGTAGTGCTCGATCATCGGGACAACAATCCCGTCGCCGGTCCCGACGTTGTGCATCAGGAAGTCGGAATACGGGTAGAAGGTTTTCCCTCCCAGCGCGTCGGGAATGGTGTATGTGCCGCCGTTGATCTTGGTGCCTGCCGCTGCGGTGGTTAGAGTGCGCACGTGGCATGTGGCACAGCCGATCTTGTCAAAGAGTTGAGACCCTTTCTTGGCTTGCGCGGTGTCGGCCAGCTTGGCGTCGCGGGCAGGAGCTTTGGAGGCGCGAATGAAGCGCGCAAAATGGTCGACGTCGTCCAAGCCGTCAGGACCAGCCTGGTTATTCGGCTCGGTGGCCGTGTTGCAAAGCTTGGTGACTTCATCAGGGAAAAGGCGGGTCGTGATGCCCATTTCGTTCAAGTAGGCGTCTCCGGAGAATGATAGGAGACTGGCGTGTTGGTCCTTCCAGCCGAAACGCCCGATGCCGGTTTGCCCGGTAGCCTCAACGATGGGGACATAAATCGCCTGTCCGCAGATTCTGTGATGGGATTCTTCGCATTGTTTCTTCGCCAAGTCTAACAGGCTTTGGTCGGCGACGGCCTCGACGTAGCCGTCCCCCAGGAGGCCGAGCGACATGCGATTAGTGCGGATGTTCTCGGTGTTGGGAACATGCTCCTGGATTTCCGTATCTGGGAAGGCCGCGCTGGGGCAGATGGAGCGATCGTTCACCAGAGTGCGACCCTTAATGATTTCTGTTCCGTGAGCAATCGGGATTTCCGGATTGTGAAAAATGTGATCGGAACCTTGATGGCCGACCCGCAGTTCGGCAACCTGGCTGGTTCCGCCTGACGTCGGGTTTTGGTGACATTCGCGGCAGGATTGGGCGTTATAGAGAGGCCCAAGCCCATCGTCTACGCCTTCCGTCTCGTCGAATCTCGCCTGATCGGCTTGATGGGTGGCATCGTCCACTATTCCATTACTCTTGTTGTCGAATCCGGTTGGCGCTTCGGGATTCGGGGAGCTGGTAGAAGCAAGAGCAACGCTCAGAAACAACACGACTGCCAAGAGCTTCATTGAAGTCTTTCCTCTCTGGCGAAGGGCGCACCACGTAAATACCATTTAGGCGCGCCTAGAGACAAGTGCTTAGCAAGCGGCGCGGCGTTCAGAACAGGATGGCAAGATCTTGGATAACAGCGTTGGGAGGTAAAATAAATCATCTTTTACAGTAATTTAACATTATTTTCTTGTCATTTTCCTTGACAAGCGGCGGATTCGGCGTGAAAGTTGATCTAATCACCCGGGAGGCTTTATGTGCCAAAAGTGCTTCTCCGCGGTTTTTCGTGCGCAGTTAGGAATGTATCTACCGGTGTCCAACAAGGACTGGAACCGATGGCATCGCGGCGTCTTCTTCGCGCGATTGCGGCACCTGCCACTTCAGTAAAGTCTCTGAGATTTTGAATCTGCCGCGCGACTAAAGACAGGCCCCACGACAAAGGAGTAGGTAGAGTGAATACTAGCGCACCCATGGATTTCGGTGAGTTATACAGAAACGCCTTCGCCGAGAGCGATCTTAAGAAAAAGCTCATGTTGCTCCATGAAGTGCAAAGAGCTATCTGTGACTGGGAACAGAGCGATTACGGGACCCGGAAAGACAACCAACGCGAGCCAGAACGCCGGGCGCAGACAGGGATCTAAGTAATGCGAATTGAACGCGGACCCTACATTGCCGTGATCAGCCCCATGCGAGTTCCTGACCGTCACGCCTCCGTGCGCTTCCGGTACACGATCATTCGGCAGGCAACGGATCGGATGCTGATGATAGAGGGCTCCGCTGGCACCGAAAAAGAGGCCGGCGAGGTAGTGAAGCGTTACCTCGACAGGTTCCAAGAACAGCAGAAGCGGAACGCGTAAAGATCCTGGGAAGATAGCCGGGCCCGAGTTATATGAGGCCGCCGCGGCCTCTTGGCCTCAGCAAGAAGGGGCCGAACCGGGGCAGTCCAGACCTTTATCCCCTAAACTTTTCCTGGGCTGCTCCGCGTCGAGCTTAGGGGAAACCTCGCGCGTCGGACGCGCAGGGGGTGCTCTATTTGTTTCAGTCTAATATTTTCCTCGGAAGAGCAGACTCGTCGACGAGGGCGCCCGCGCCACATGGCTGTCGGTAGAAATCGCATTTTATCAGGTGCATAATCAGATTGTTTCTTCGACAGGGTGCCGCGATAATCTCGCCGTCATGGCAACCAATGTCGAGTTGTCGGAGCTGTCGTCCAGTAATCTTGCCGAGGCAGGTGCCCTACGCAGTCATAACTCCCCCCGGTTATCGCGAGTCGGGTCCGTTTCCCCTTAGGTCTCGTCCCCATGGGCGGCGGCGGGGTCGCCAGAGCCTGATCGATTGCCAACCTTTATTCGAAAGCCTGGTGGTCGGAAGGGTGGCTCGCTCCCAATGGTGTTCGTCACACCCAGCGCGGGCATAAGCTACTACGTCGAAGATGCTGAGCACGGCGTGCGCTAGGAGTCCTTCCTCATGGAGGACTTCATCCCTCACCTGCGAGAAACCTGCAATGTGGGAGGCGATCGAAAATCGACAGTAATTACGGGAATGTCGATGGGCGGGTAGGGAGCGCTGAAAATTGCATTCGCGCATCCCGATCAGTTCGCCGCGGTCGCGGTGATCCAGAACTCTTCGCTGCCGACAATCCCGCGAACCGGGCACGGACCAACGCACGCCGCATCCGCGAATCTGGTTTGCCGATTTACCTGGAGGTTGGCGACAACGACTTTGTCAATGCGCACGATGGAACCGAATTCTTGCATCGAGCGCTGTGGGACTTGGACACTTCCCACGAGTATCGACCGGTGCGCGGCGGGGATCATGGGGGCCAACGTTTCGTCCACGAATGCGTGAACTGTTCCGATGGCTGACTGCGGTCACGGCGACGGGTGAGCCGAGCGATGAGGAGCATGCCTTCAGCGTTGTTCGAGTTGCAGTAGATGCGGGAGAAGGCAGCGGCGGTGGACTCGACGACCCGCCGAAGGTTTGGAGTGCCGCCGAGAGAATCGGCGTAGGGTGGTCGGGTCGGAGACCCGACCCCACACACGAGCTTCGCGCCCGCGCCACACGGGCTACACAAACAGAGAAAAACGCGGACAAGAGTGTCCGCGCCACACCGGCAAAGCCGGACGGGCGAGGACGACCGTCCCTCCATAATTTCTCTACAGCGAACTCATGTTGGCCAGGAATTCTCCGTTCGACTTGGTTTTGCTGAGCTTGTCGATCAGAAGCTCCATGGCTTCCACGGGCGACAGCGGGTTCAGAACTTTTCTCAACACCCAGATTCGCTGCAGGTCTTCCTTCGGGATAATGAGTTCTTCCTTGCGGGTGCCCGAGCGCTGGATGTCGATGGCCGGGAAGACTCGCTTATCAGACAGCTTGCGGTCCAGGATGACTTCGCAGTTGCCGGTGCCTTTGAACTCTTCAAAGATCACGTCGTCCATACGCGAACCGGTGTCGATCAGAGCCGTGGCGATGATGGTTAACGAGCCGCCTTCTTCTATGTTGCGGGCCGCTCCGAAGAAACGCTTCGGGCGCTGCAGGGCATTGGAGTCCACGCCGCCGGAGAGCACTTTTCCGGAAGGCGGAACGATAGTGTTGTAGGCACGTGCGAGACGCGTGATGGAGTCGAGCAGGATCACGACATCGCGCTTGTGCTCGACCAGGCGCTTGGCCTTCTCGATCACCATTTCGGCTACCTGCACGTGGCGGGCGGCGGGCTCGTCGAAGGTTGAGGAGATGACTTCGCCTTTCACCGAGCGTTGCATATCGGTCACTTCTTCCGGACGCTCGTCAATCAGCAGGACGATAAGCACAATCTCGGGATGGTTCGTGGTGATGGAGTTGGCGATATTTTGCAGGATCATCGTCTTGCCGGCCCGAGGCGGCGAGACGATCAGGCCGCGCTGGCCTTTTCCAAGCGGCGTCAGCAGGTCCATGACGCGGGCGCCGACATTTTCGCGCGCAGTTTCCAGCTTGATTCGCTCCTGCGGATAAAGCGGCGTCAGGTTATCGAAGAGGATCTTGTTGCGTGCTTCTTCCGGTGATTCGAAGTTGACCGCTTCGATCTTGACCAGTGCGAAGTATTTTTCGCCCTCATGGGGCGGACGGACCTGACCGCTGATGGTGTCGCCGGTCTTGAGGTCGAACTTGCGGATCTGCGACGGCGAGACGTAGATGTCGTCGGGGCCGGGGAGGTAGTTGTAGTCGGGCGAGCGCAGGAAGCCGTAGCCGTCGGGCAGGATTTCAAGCACGCCCTCGGCAAAGATGTGGCCTTCTTTTTCGCTTTGCGCCTGCAGGATCTTGAAGATCAGGTCCTGCTTGCGCAAGCCACTCGCACCCGGCAGATCCAGAGTTCGGGCGATCTTGGTTAATTCCGTGATGTTCTTTTCTTTGAGTTCAGCTATGGTCATGGTCACCTACAGGAGATTTTTCAAGGGAGGTCGCTAAAAGGAGGATTTCGCTACACCGCGCGGGCACGCGGCGGGGCTGAATTCAGGCAGCCCGCCGCTGCGCCTCAGAAACGTTCTCCGGCTCGGAAAGGACTGCCTGCCGTTCCGAGTCTGCAATCCGATCCAGGACTTCGTTCATAGTCTCCTGGATACGGGTATTGGGTTTATGGAATTTCCGCGTAGCCTTGGACGCAAGCTGGCAGAGCATATACCGGTTACGCAGAGTCTGTAAAGCGTCAAAAACGCGATCAGAACGCATGATTTTGGGTTCTCCTAAATTTCAAGAGTCGGCCGGACTAACCCTGCCAGCCCTCGGGCAGCAACAGCGCAATCCCCGGGGGACAGGCTCCTTATTTATTAGATGGGCTTTGTACGGGATAGTTTCTTACACCCGTAATGATGCTCCGCAGTTTCCGAAAGTTGCTCAATTTTCTGGATTTGGCCCGTGTGAGCGGAGATTTGTTCCAGACGGCCTACAGAACAGGTACTTCTGAAAACAAGATAGATTAGCGAATGCCGGGCGAAGGGTCAAGGGGAAAATTCGGGCCGTTGCTATCCTGGGGAAGCGGGCTAGTGGCTGGCTGGATTCCATTGACATGGCGAGCCTTAGGGTATAGAAGCGGCACCACAGGAGGAGCGCCATGAAACGAACGATATTTTTGAGCCTCGCGGTACTGCTTTCCCTGCTGATCGGCATACCCGTCCGCGCCCAGGAAGGTACCCCGAAGAGCGACCAGCATAAGATGTCGGCAAAGAAGCGAATTCCACGACCTTGGAGAACGAAAGATGGTTTCCAGATAGCCAACGTTCCGCGCATTAGTGAGGACAAAGAAACAGAGTTCGCCATCGTGCGGCTGAGCGATGCCGAGTACAAGAAGTTCCAGGAAAATCCTAAAGACTGGGTCAACGACCACCACATCTTCAAGGCTAAAGTAAGGGAGATGAAAGCCCTCGGAACAGCCAAATCGGAGAAGGATCCGCCGCCGGACGAGACCTACTGGTACGTAGTCATCGGTCATTGGCCAGGCAGCACGGCAGTGTATACCACCTACTCTGCCACGGAGCCGTCCTAGACCGGTCAAAGATTCATGCGGTGCAGTAACTGACGTTGGAAACGTGTATCGGAGCGCAGCGGGTCCAAGGCGGGATCGAACTTAATCCACGCGAGGTAAAGATCTCGTTCGGAATAGGCCTTTTCGAGCCAGCGAAAGGCTTCTTCCTTTTCTCCCAAGGCGGTGTACAGGGTCGCGAAAAAATAAGGGGGGATGTAGGATCGGGTGGATTGATCCTTTAGACGGGCCAGAACCTTGAGGGCATTCGGCCGGTCACCTGCCTGAGCGTAGGCCCGTCCCAACCAGATGGTTCGAACCGCGTCTCCTCCGGACAGATCCAAGGCTTTCTGGAATTCATCAATGGCCTGCGAATAACTTCCTTGGCCCAGAAACGCATACCCGAGACAAGCGTGGGCGCCATCGAAGTTTGGCGCCAATTCGAGGGCCTTCCGGCATTGCTGGGCGGCGCGGTCATATTGACGGGCACAATAGAAAACCCAGCCCGCGGTGCTGTTGTTATGAGCAGAAAGAGGATCCAGCGTCTGCGTAGCCATGACCTGACCTGCCGCGTCTTCAAACCGAGTCATAGCGGAAAGAAATACCGAATAGATGCGATGGGCTTCGGCATCGCTAGGATTGAGTTCCAGCGCCCTCCTGAACTCCCTGTCGGCGCCAGCCCAATCCCAATCACCATAGAAAAGCACGGATGCAAGCGCCGTATGTGCATCGGCCAGCGAGTCATCCAGAGCAATTGCCTTGAGGGCATACGCTTTGGCTTTGGGCATGACTTCGGCAGCGGGACGGTCAGGCGTACCCCAGTAGTAATCGGCCAGACCGGCGTATGCCGGAGCATAGCTGGGGTCAAGGCGTATGGCTTGCTCGTAATATTCCCGAGCTTTCTTGCGCTGCTCGTACGTTCCAGTGTTCAGATAATTGGCCTTTAGATAAGCATCGTGGGCAGCGGGATTAACGGGGTGCGCCGTGGTGAGCCGCTCCTGTTCCTGGGGCGTGAGTTTGACGCGAATTTCATTGGCAATGGTGAGAGCCAGCTCGCGCTGCAGGGTGAGCAAGTCGCGGAGCTCGCGCTGGTAGCTCTGGGACCACAGCTGGGTGTCGGTGCTGGCATTAAGCAAGCGAGCTGTGACTTGGACAGTATCGCCCGACCGCTGTACGGAGCCTTCGACAATTCTGTCAACATTGAGCTGGCGTGCAATTTCCTGGAGAGGCTGAGGTTCCTTCTTGTAACGCATTACCGAGGTCCGCGAGATGACACGGCGCAGACCGCGAATCTGGCCTAGGTCGGTAATCAACGCTTCTGTCATGCCATCAGCCAGATAATCCTGCTCGGGATCGTGGGAAAGGTTCACCAACGGCAACACCGCGACGGATTCGACTTGAACCCTAGCTCCCGGAAACCATCCCTGGCGCCAGCCAATCCAGGTGATGGCCAGCATCAGGACGACAAGCGCGGCCAGGACAGCCATCCAGCGCCACCCCGCCTTGCGGCGCAACGGAACCACGTTAGTGGACATTCCGGTGCTCAGACGGCGCAGGTCGATCAGCAATTCTCGAACGGACTGATAGCGATTCTCCGCATCTTTCTCCAGGCACTTAAGAATAATGTTCTCGAGTACCGGCGATATCTGGCGAGTGACGGCGCTGGGCAACGCCGGCTGATCGTGGAGAATGGAGTCGATCAGACGGGTCATATGAGTTTCCGGGAAAGGACGAGAGCCGGTAGCGCTTTCGTAGAGGACAGCGCCCACGGCCCAGATATCGCTGCGGGTGTCGACTCCCTCGCCGCGCAGCTGTTCGGGAGCCATGTAGGGAATGGTTCCCATCGGTCCCCTTTCGCCGCCAGTTTCTGTAACCGCCGTCTTGCTGACTGGCTGGACCAGGCGGGCGAGGCCAAAATCCAAAATTTTCAGGCGGTTATCGGGCGTAATTCGGAGGTTTCCCGGCTTCAGGTCGCGATGCACAATATTCTGGCTATGCGCAGCGTCGAGGCCTTCCGCGAGCTGGGCTCCAAGAATGAGCACTTGCTTTTCCGGCAGGGGGCCCGCCGCCAGCTTGATATCCAGAGTCGTCCCGGGAATGTATTCAGTAACCAGGAAGTCGACACCATTCTCGGTACCAAAGTCGAACACCGTCTCGACGTTGGGATGATTCAGCTTGGCCAAAGCCAGAGCTTCCTTGCGGAAGCGTTTGCGGGCGGTTTCGTCGGCTAAGGCACCGGGAGGAAGGACTTTCAGCGCGACGTCGCGTTCCAGTTGCCCGTCGTGCGCGAGGTACACAACTCCCATCGCGCCGGCGCCAATCTGTTCACGAATTACGTAGCGAGAAAGCGCCTGCCCGATCATAGTTAAGGTGCTAACGCCGTTTGCTGGCATGTTACTACCTCGCACTGGGAGCGAAAAGACAATGGTGCGACAATGGTGCGAGGCATGACTTGAAATGCGTGCTCCAGTGTTTTGTTATGTCATCGAGGTGCTATCCATTGCGCTTTTAAGCTTAAAATTTCACATCGCTGAGGCTAGTGTCATCAGAGATATTCTTGCAAGACGCAGCGAGCCGAGTCTGCGGCGATTAGCAACGGGAAAAGATTAAAGGGAGAATGGCTTGCAGTAGCATGGGCACCCTGGGGCAGGGATGCTTCGACTCGGGCAAAAGCCCTCGCTCAGCAAGACGACCGGAATTGTGGACAAGCGATGAGCACCGAAACATCTGTGGCGATCGAACGCGGACCATCTGACGTGCCCGAAACTGCGCCAGGCCACGCGATAGGGTGGTACTTTGGGTTCTTTTTTGTGTCCGGCTTCTGCAGCATTCTGTACGAACTGGTTTGGCTGCGTCTGGCAATGGCCCAGTTTGGCGTTACTACCTCGCTAGTGTCCATTGTCTTGTCCATCTTCATGGCGGGTCTAGGGATAGGTTCGTGGGGCGGCGGCTTCCTGGTTCGCAAATACGGGAATCGGCTGACCTTTCCACCTTTGCGACTTTATGCCCTGTCGGAACTACTCATCGGCTGCTCGGCCCTGCTGGTCCCGCTGGAGTTTAGGTTGGGTGGTACGCTGCTTGAGCACTTCACGCGCAATATCTCGCAGTCCTCGCCGGTGTATTACCTAGTCGCGGGTGGCTGGCTGGCTTTCACTTTGATCCCCTGGTGCGCTTGCATGGGCAGCACGATACCTCTGGCCATGTTCGCCATCCGGAGCGATCAGCGGCAGGAGTCGCGACGCTCATTCAGCTTCCTCTATCTGGCAAACGTGTTTGGTGCAGTCGCCGGTGCTCTTGTCCCGTTGCTGCTGATCGAAGCCTTCGGCTTTAGCAGAGTGTTGCGGGTGGGAATGTTGCTGAACTTCATAATTTTCCTATCCGCATTTGCACTCACCTTCAGGGGAACGTGGGCCAGAAGAGCTGACGATCTCCAGACACCTTCCTTAGACAGCGAGCATAAGGCCGGAACCAGGTGTCTCTGGCTGTTGTTTGCTACCGGCCTCACCAGCATGGGAATGGAAGTCGTGTGGATACGGCAATTCACGCCGTATATAGGCACATTTGTTTATTCCTTCGCGCAGATTCTGGCTCTTTATCTGAGCGCCACCTTTCTCGGTTCCGCCATTTATCGAATCTGGAGCCGGCGGCACCATGAGGAAGGAGTGTTGGTCTGGCTGCTGGTCTGGCTGGCGGCGTTGTTGCCCCTTCTTAGCGCCGATCCCACGTTCAAGGTTGCGGACGAATGGCGCGTGCTGCTGGGCATCACAACGTTCAGTGCTCTGCTCGGATTTCTGACTCCGATGCTGGCCGACCGCTGGTCGGCGGGAGATCCGGATAAGGCGGGAACGGCTTATGCCGTCAATGTTCTGGGCTGCATCCTTGGACCCTTGCTGGCAGGATTCGGGCTTGTGCCGTGGTTGGGGGAACGTCGCGCTCTGATTCTGTTGGCGCTGCCATGGCTATTTGTTGGTTTTCCCGTCACGCGCGTGTGGAAGGCGCGAGCCCAGGAATTGGTTACTCCGCGCGCTTTCGCCTCCTACGCAATTGGACTGGCGTCCCTGGTGCTGGTGTTCGGCACCAAGGGCTATGAGAGGAATCTCCCTAGACGTAATCTGCTGCGAGACAGTACGGCAACGGTCATCGTTACGGGTCACGGAATGCAAAGAAGCCTGGTGGTCAACGGCGTTGGGATGACGGTACTTACTCCCATCACTAAGATGATGTCTGCTCTGCCGCTGGCGTTTCTGGACCATGCGCCGCAGAATGCGCTGGTCATCTGCTTCGGTATGGGGACAACTCATCGCTCCATGCTGTCGTGGGGAATTTCATCGACAGCGGTGGAATTGGTACCGAGCGTTCCGCGATTTTTCTGGTATTTCCATGCAGATGGAGCGCAGGTGCTGGCGTCACCACGTTCGCATGTGGTCATTGACGATGGGCGCCGATTTCTGGCGGGAACAACTGAGCAGTTCGATGTGATCGCTCTCGACCCGCCGCCTCCGCCAGAAGCGGCTGCCTCCAGCTTGCTTTATTCAAGCGAGTTTTATTCACTTTGCAAGCAGCGTCTCCGCTCCCGCGGAATCCTTCAACAATGGCTGCCAGGCTCGGCTGATATTCCCACGCAAGCTTCCGTGGCACGCGCCCTGAAAGAATCGTTTCCTTATGTGCGTTCCTTCATCGCCCATGACCGAGGACTGTGGGGGTTCCATTTTCTGGCCAGCCAGCAGCCTATTCCCAACCGTTCTGCCGCCGAATTAGCCAGCCACATGCCAGCAACAGCAGCGGCTGATTTAATCGAGTGGGGACCGTACGCGAATGCGGCGCAGCAGTTTGGCGCACTCCTTAAGAATGAAGTTCCGGTCGAGCGGATCATCACCCAAGCTCCTGACGTGCCCGCGTTGCAGGACGACCGCCCGGTCAACGAATACTACCTGCTCCGCCGGTTTGGATCCTGGCGATATCCGGGCCATGCAAACGACTTTTCCAGGCAGCAGTGATCGGAACTTAAGTGAGGATTGCAGGATTTTCCAATTGTCGGGAATTCGGAAATCGGTAGATTTGAAAATTATTCAACCGAGCCCCTTCTACGCCCAGAACGTTCGATCGAGCGTGCGGTATCGGATGGCTTCGGCGATATGCTTGGGTTCGATCCCGGCGCCGCTTTCGATGTCGGCGACGGTGCGCGAGACTTTCAGGATGCGGTCGTGAGCGCGGACGCTGAGTCCCTGCTGGGTCATAGCGCACTGGAGGAGGCGTTCACAGGTCGGCGGAGAGATCACAGTCGGCGAATCCTTTAGACGTCGCGCGATGCGCGCCTCCGTTGCTAGTTTAGAATTCTCCGCCGGTTCCATCCGCGCCCTCTTGTTCCCGGATGTATTGGCGGACCTGCTCCAGTTCGAAACCCACGGTGGAGTCGGCGTACCCGCGCGGCGCCCATAAGGGTTCCCCGGTAAAGTTTCGTTCTTTCCCGCACCATCGCGCCACCGCCATCGCGCTCCTCCCTTTCAGAAACCCAATCACCGAGGCCACCGCGTGCCGGGGCCGAATCGCGATGCACATGTGCACGCGGTCCGGCATCAAATGCCCTTCCAGGATCTTGGCACTCCTTCTGCCGAGCCAGAGCATGGAAAATCTCCCCCAGATGATGACGTGTTTGCCCGCACATCACTTTGGGCCCTCGCTTGGGGACACACACAACCTGATGTTTACAGTCCTACTTCGAGTGGGATAGGCTTGGCTAAAGGTCAGACATTACATCCTCCTGGCAAGGACTCTCATCACGCTACCTTGAGGAGGATGTTATGCCGGAACCGTCAAACCCCATCGAGTCTCACTGGTCGAACCAGTGGCTTACCTAAAACCGAGTTATTAAAAACAGAACACTTGCGAGCTTATTGTTGTTTTGCCGTTATGGTATCCACTAGGATTCGACTATATCCAGCGCCACTGCTATTTCGCCGGAATGGTTGGGGACGGTGTACTACATGGCTAATGACGAAAAGCGAAGCTCGCAGCGCAGTCCCAGTCAGCTGGAGCTGGAAGAATCGAAACTGTGGCGAGTCGTGCTTCTGTTTGTGGTCTTACTCGCCACGGCCCTGGCCGCGTTGAGCTGGGAGCGGCTGCAGAATCTCCCTTATCGGTTGGGCGCAATTCCGGTTGGCCTGCTGATCATCGCCATCCTGTTCGCTGCCTATGCTTATGGACGGCGGCGCGAAGTTTCCGAGCTGAAAGTTCTGCTGCACGGGCTGCAGGACCGGGTGGGGGTAGTTCCCTCAGAAGAACAGCTTGACCAACTCAGCCAGGTCATCCGGCGCTCGCAGCGCAGTTTCAAGGAACTGATCGACAGCTTCGATGACGTGGCTTTTGCCATGTCGCTGGAGGGCATCCTGCGCACGGTGAACCGGCGCATGGCCGAGGCGCTGGGGCTTACTTATGGCGAGATCGTGGGACACCGGCTGGACGAATTCATCGAGGAGCCGCAACGAAGCATGGTCGAAGCAGGCTTGGGGCGGTTCGTCGAGAAGAGGCGTTGGGCAGGGTTCACCAAGGTCAAGGTGAAAAAGACCGGTCGGGTTGCTTACTTTGATTGCGTGCTCAATGCCATCTTGAAGGATGACGAAGTAGTTGGAGTCAGCGCGCTGGCGCGGGATGTGACCGAGGAGCGGCAAAAAGAAACTCGCTTCACGGAATTGTTTGAGACGCTACAGGAAGGCGTCTATTTCAGCACCCCGGAAGGAAAGCTGCTGGATGCCAATCCTGCGCTAGTCCACATGCTCGGTTATGAGAGTAAGGACGACCTGCTGGAGACGGATGTAACCGGCCTGAATTTTGATCCTGGGCAACAGCCGGTGCTGGGCCGCGACCCGGATGAAGGCGGCGGCGTGCGTACTCGGGAAATCACCGTACGCCGCAAGGACGGCAAAGCCGCCGTGTGCCTGGATAGCTCGCGCGCAGTTTGGGATCCCACCGGGAAAGTGATTCGGTACCAGGGCACTCTAGTGGACGTCAGCGAACAGCGGCAGATGGAAAGGCAGTTACGCCAACAAGAAGAGTTCCAGCGTCACCTGCTGGAAAGCTTCCCTGACTTGATCCTGGTGATCGATCCGGAGGAGCGTTACACATTCGCCAGCTCGCGAATTCGTGACACTTGGGGATACGACGCCGACATGTTGAATGGCAAGAAGGTCGGCGAAATCGAGGAGCAGTCACCGGAATTTCTGGAATTGTGCCGAGACGTGCTGTCCGGGAAGCGCGTGTTCGGTTTCTGTGAATGCGGGTTTAAACACAGGAACGGAAACTGGCGGACTCTGCGTGCCTCGGCCAGCCCCTTGTTCGACGCAGAAAATCACGTTCGGGGTGTAGTGATGTCGGTTCGCGATATCACGGTCGAGAAAAGATTGGAGCAGCAGATCATCCAGACCGAACGATTGGCCGCGATGGGACACATGATCGGCGGCTTCGCTCACGAATTGAATAATCCTCTGACCAGCATTCTTGGCCTCAGCGAGATGCTGCAGGAAACGGAAGTCAGCGAGCAATCCCGCAAGCACCTGACCATGATGCACGGGCAGGCTCGACGCGCAGCTGAAATCGTGCAGAACTTGATGTACTTTTCGCGGCCCCCAGCGCCGGGAAAAAGCAGCGTGAATATCGCGGAACTAGTACAGCGCACTTTGCATCTGCACGCTTACTCGTTGCGGAAGAACAACATCACCGTGGACTACCTATCCGACACTGCCCTGCCCTCGGTGATCGGCGACCCCAACCAGTTGATGCAGGTGTTTCTCAATCTCATCCTCAATGCGGAGCAAGCGATTCGCGAAGTTCGGGAAAAGGGAACACTGCGCATTCGCCTGGGACGCGGCGACAAGTTCGTCTCGGCAGGCTTCCAGGATGACGGGCCCGGCATTGCGCCCGAGAATCTGCCCAACATCTTCGATCCGTTCTACACCACCAAGCGGCCGGGACGTGGAACGGGATTGGGATTGAGCATCTGTAAGGCGGTGCTGAAGGAACACGGGGGAAACGTCGAGGCCGCGTCCGTCCCGGGCGGGGGGTCCGTGTTCACAGTCACGCTGCCCATAGAGACCGGGACGCAGGCAGCGAACAGTTAGATGTTAGCTAAGCTAGCGGGCAGTGGGTAGCAGTGAGTAGTCAGACCACAGGCGTATTTGACTGTCGGCATTAGATGTTGTAAAGCTAGGCGGGTCAGGGGACTCGCCTCCACACGGATTTGGCGCCAGGCGTCGCTAGCGCTCGACGGCCATGGCTACCGCGTTACCGCCACCCAGACACAGGGCGGCGATGCCACGGTGGACGTCGCGGCGGATCATTTCGTAAATCAGCGCCACCAGGATGCGCGCTCCGCTGGCCCCGATGGGATGGCCGATCGCAACCGCGCCTCCATTGACATTCACTTTGTTGGGATCGAGATCGAGTTCGCGCATCACGCCTAGCGCTTGGACGGAGAACGCCTCATTCAACTCGTAGAGATGAACGTCGTCCTTCTTCCAACCCGTTTTCTCCCAGATTTTACGGACGGCGCCGACGGGCGCCATCATCACCCACTTGGGATCAATTCCGCTGGTGGCTTGGGCGATGATGCGGACCATCGGCTTGGCGTCGAGCTGCTTGGCGACAACCGCGCTGGTCACCACCACGGCGGCGGCGCCGTCGTTCACTCCGGGAGCATTGGCGGCAGTAACCGTGCCGTCTTTCTTGAAGGCTGGCTTCAGAGAACGTAGAACCTCGATCGTGGTGTCTTCACGCGGAGATTCGTCCTTGTCGAAAATTACTGGCGCGGCGCCTTTTTTCTTCGCCGGAATCTCGACCGGAACGATTTGCGATTTCACCCGGCATTCTTTAATGGCAGCCACGGCCTTGCGGTGGGAGTTCAATGCGAATTCATCCTGCTCTTCGCGGGTGATGCCGTACTTCTCCGCTACATTCTCTCCTGTGATACCCATGTGGTAGTCGTTGTACACCTCCCACAAGCCGTCGTGCACCATGGAGTCGATTAACTGCCCGTTGCCGAGACGATAGCCCTTGCGCGCCTGGGGCAGAAGGTAGGGAGCGTTGGTCATGGACTCCATGCCGCCGGCGACAACTACGGAACTGTTCCCGGTCTGGATGGCCTGCGCCGCCAAGGCGACCGCTTTCAGTCCTGAGCCACAGACCTTGTTGATCGTCATAGCGCCAACCTCAGGAGGAAGTCCGCCGAAGATAGCGGCCTGACGCGCGGGATTCTGACCGAGCCCCGCCTGGACCACGTTGCCCATGATGCACTCGTCCACCTGCTTGGGATCGACATTCGCCCGCTTCACGGCCTCGCGAACTACGATTGCGCCCAGTTGGGGGGCGCTGAAATCGGAGAGACTGCCCTGAAATTTTCCGATGGGAGTGCGAACTCCAGAGATGATGACGACGTCGTCGAATGCTGCCATAGAAGTGCTCCTGAATGATTTCGCAACTTTCAATTATAGTCGCGGGCACAAGAGTCAAACTCGAAAATCGCGGCGTGGAGTCTGCTGAAGATGCGATGAGGTGAGAGACGATCTCTGTCGCAAGAGAAAAAAATCGGGGAAGAAACTTGACAGGCTAGGATTTTTTCTGCGAAAGATGCCGAGTGACCTTAGTCACACGCGACTCATACATGCATTTTTCTCTTGACATCGTTTTTCAATGACTCTATACATTCAATCAGTCGCAACAAAAGACCGTTGCATAGTCCATGAACAATGGAAGGGAGAATAGATCAATGGCAACTAAGAAAAAGGCAAAAAAGAAAAAGAAACACTAATCGCTCATTAGAAGCGATCCAGGGGACGCGAAAGCGTCCCCTTAAGTTTTTTGGGGCGAAAGTTCTTCCTGCCGGTTGTTCTCCAGGATCAGGAAAGCAGAATCCTCGCTGCGCTCGGAATGACAAGACGATGAAGACTTCGAATTGGAAAGATGCACACGCAAGCAATTCCGGGCATGCTCAATTGGCGCGACTGGCGGCCTTTTTGGCGGGGCCTGCTGTGTACACCCGCTTCTCGGTTGCGGGACAGAGATTGCGGTAGGCGCAGAAGTTGCACTGGAATCCCGGCTTGGCTTCAAACTGTCCGGCAGCGATTTTTACCGCCGCGTCTTCCACCTTGGTGCGCGCTTCCTGAAGCTGCAAACCAGAGCGCGTGGTTACCACCACGGTGTTGTCTTCCAGGTTGTAAAACATCAAGCGGTCGGAACGGTATCCCCACCGCTCACGAGCCGCCAAGGCATAGATGGAGAGCTGCAAACTCTCATCCGCATCTTCCTGCGAACGTGGTTTGCCGGTCTTGTAATCAACAATAGCAACATGTTCGGCGGCGACGCGGTCGACACGATCGATGCGCCCCACGATCTTGGCTTCACCGACAGCAATCTTGAATTCCTGCTCGGTGTGAAGGACCTCGACGGGAGACTTTTGCCGCGCAGCAGCCAGGAAATCTCGCAGTTGCTGGATACCTTGCTTCTCGTATAACTCGTGCTGGTAACGATCCTCGATCTTGGCTTCGGCGAGGTCATTACGAAAGACTTCCACAAGTTGATCGTCGGTCATGGGACGATTGAACTGGATCGCGTCATAGTACGTTCTCAGGACGCGATGCATCGAAGCACCGTATTGCATGGCGGCGGGAACCTCGCCGGGAATTCTCCACTCGCGCTCAAGTTTGAACTGCAAAGGACAGGTTTCGTATCTCTCGATTGCAGTGGCGCTCAGAGTATTGGCCAGGGCAAACCCCGGGGGCATCGAGAGCCACTGGCTGGCATTGGACAGGATCGCCTCGGCCGGCTGTTCCTCTGCAAACAGGTCGACTTGAAGGGGCCGTGCGTTACGACGGCGCAAGGAATGGCCCAGACTGTGATCTTTCAGCAGGTCGCGCAGGAAGCCGGGAGGCGTGGTGTCCTTGCCGGTTCCTTGCTTGCCATAGATGGCGAGGGAGTCGCGAGCGCGCGTCATGGCAACGTAAAACAGGCGACGCTCTTCCTGGTCATTTAGCTGCTTGCCCTCATCCTCCGCGAGCGAATCCTTGTCTCGCAGCTCGCGCGGAAATTCGAAGAGAGGCTCACGGTAGCCTAGCGGAAAGGAGGGAGCACTGGCGCGGATGATGAAGACGTGATCGAATTCGAGGCCTTTGGCGCCGTGCGCGGTCATAAGGCGGACAGCATCCTGATCATGCGAGGCCATGGGGATTGCCCCGCGGGCTTCTTTGAAGGATTCGAGATATTCGAGCAGTTCTCCAATTTCGCCAGTCTTGGTGATTGCCTTCTTTTCCCAGCCTTCGACGAAGGAGAGGACAGCATGGACCGGTGCTGAATCCTCCAATTCGAAGCTTCGAAGAAGAATGCCCAGAGCTGCGCGTGCCTTGCCCTTCGAACCTATGATCTCTTCCCGCGTGTGGTGGAGTTTCTCGAGAACGGCAGGGCCGCCTTCCAGTTTCTCCATCACGGACGCCAGGTTAGTTTCTTTTCCGGCTGCCTTCATGGCAGCGCGAAGCTTTTCCGGGTCAATTGCGAACTGCGGCAAAGCAGCAACGCGGAACAGGCTGGCGCTGTCGGCGGTAGAAACCACAGCCCCCAGGCATGCCAAAAGATCCCGCACGGCGGGAGTGTCTAAGACATCCATGTTCTCGATGGAAAACGGGATGTTCCATCGGGAAAGCTCTTCCACGACGTCGTCGCGGTGATTGTGATTGCGATAGATGATCGCGAAGTTCTTCCACGAGGTTCTGAGTTTGAGGTGTTTTTGGCGGATTACGGAAACCAGGTCCGCCGATTCGAGCTCGTGGTCCCGCCACAGGACACCTTCGACGGGGTCTCGGGGTAGTTCCCTGCCTTCTTTCTGAGCCGACGCTTCCCTGCCTGATTGCAGTGGCGCACGTTGATAAGCAAGTCTGGCGCCTAGGGCTGCGGGAAAAATCTGTGGGTTCTTGGAAATCACAGCATGGGCAGAGCGCAGAATCGGCGTGAGTGAGCGCTGGTTCTTTTCTAACGAGATTAGCTTGGCCCCTGGAAAATGACGCTGAAATAATCCGAAGGCGGCGCTGGAGGCGCCACGAAAACGGTAAATGGCCTGATCAGGATCGCCTACGGCGAAAATGTTTCGCTCGTCGCCCGCGAGCTTCCCAAGAATCTTGACTTGCGCGAAGTTGGCGTCCTGGAATTCGTCAACCAGGACGAAGCGGGCCCGGGCGCGCTCGCGCAGCACGAGTTCTGGATTGGCCAGGAGGAGTTCATAGGCGCGCGTGATCATGTGGCCGAAGGTGCCGAGGTTCTCTTCAGTCAGCATCCGTTCTACCGTGGCGAATACAGAAGAGATCTCACGGCAGCGGCCCAGCACTTCCTCATCAGGAATCTGATCTTTCGACTTAGTAACCCGCGGGATGGGCAACTCGCCTCGGCCGAGCTGGGCGACATAATCCGCGTACTTGTCCGGGCCCACCAGTTCGTCCTGACAGCGCCGCATGAAGTCCAGAAGGTCGTCGAGAAACTTGCTGACGTTGGCGGCACGGACGAAAAAATTCAGATGGAGTTCGCGGATGCGCTTGCGCAGATAAATCCAAAGATCCTTGTCGTCGAGCACACCGAAACTTTTGCCGTGAACGTCAAGCAGGTTATTGCAGTACGCGTGAAACGTGCTGGCTTGAATCGTGCAGTGTGTCCCAAGCTCCTTCCGCACGCGTTCGCGCATTTCCTGAGCTGCGTTGAGGGTGTAAGTGAGAGCCAGAATTTCGTTGGGGCTGGCGTGACCTTCACGAATGAGGTGGGCGATTCGGCGCGTGACGACCGTAGTCTTGCCGGTGCCCGCACCGGCCACCACAAGCATCGGACCTTGCACATGTTCGATGGCCTGACGCTGGCGATCGTCGGGAGTGAAAGGGGAGGTCTTGGCAAACGGCATTCAGAGCAGCATAGCAGAGAAGGATGAGGAAATTTTCGCGATTGTGTCGTCCCTGCAGAAGCGCCACGGATTACACGGATATAGACGGATAAGAACGCGTGCGCAATCCGTGAATATCCGTGGCTCGGGAAGTCGTTACTGAAGCTCTGACGAGACGATGGCGATTGCTGCGATGGCGGCCGTCTCGGCGCGAAGGATGGTATCTCCCAAAGAGGCAGATATCCAGCCTGATTGCCCGAAGAGTTCCAGTTCAGCAAGGGTCCATCCGCCCTCGGGACCGACGGCGAGTGTGACGCCGGCGTCCGAAAAATACGACTGCAGAGCCTGCTTCAGGGAGAGTTGCTCTTCCGATTCGGCGAGCACGATGCGTGTAGTTCCTGCCAAGCCGACAGCTTCTCTTAATTTTAGCGGCTCGGCGATTTCCGGGGGAGAAATGCGGCGGGACTGCTCGGAGGCTTGGCGAGCGATGCGGCGCCAGCGTTCCACTCTTTTTACAGAGGCAACTGCAAGATGCGCATCCGTCCGATGAGCGATCAGCGGCACGAGGCGCGCCACGCCGAGTTCCGTGCACTTCTCGATAGCCCACTCCATGCGATCGAATTTGAAAATAGCGAGGGCCAGCGTGATTTGAAGTTGTCGGCCAGCTCTAATCTCTTCGCCGAGGTCAAATTCGACACGATGATCGTGGATAGCCGTGATACGGCCGCGACGAACAGTGTCAGTGACGGCGATATCGAACTCCTGGCCGACCTTCGCACGGAGTACGCATATCAAGTGGTCGGCATGAGCGCCGGTGAGCGCGGCGCGGTTAGCAGAAAACTCGTCGGCAATCCAGCGGCGGCGCGTCATGAGAAGCTCATTGTAAATGTGATGTTTGCAAAGTCGTTCAGAGAATGCCTCGCGGTTGCCGGTGTGGAGTTAAGAGGGTAGGAATGCTTCGACTGGCACGACCTTTTCGCGAGCGAAAGATCGCGCTCGCTCAGGACGACAGCGTTTCGTTACGCGAAGATGTCTTTGACTTTGCCGAGCAGGGTGCGGCGCTGGGGACGATTTTCGATACGGCTCGTTCCGTCCAGTTCCTGGAGCAGTTCACGCTGACGCTTGTTGAGCTTGGTCGGGGTCTGAATGTGGGTTTCGACAAACAGATCGCCTTTCCCGTGCCCGTTCAGCACCGGAATCCCCTTGTTCTTGATGCGGAACGAAGTACCGGACTGCGTGCCCTCGGGAATTTTCAGCATGTGATCGCCATCCAGAGTCGGAACCTTGATCTCGGTGCCCAATGCAGCCTGAGAAAACGAGATCGGAATCACACAGCGCAGATCGTTGCCTTCGCGCTCGAAGAACGGATGCTCTTTGACGTGGAGAACGACGTAAAGATCTCCCGGGGGACCTCCGAAATAGCCGGCTTCTCCCAGGCCGGCATAGCGAATGCGGGTACCGTCTTCCACGCCGGCAGGAACTTTGGCTTCCACTGTGCGCTGACGCAGCACGCGACCTTCTCCTTTGCATTTTGGACACGGATCGGTGATGACCTGGCCACTTCCCTGACAAGTGGAGCAAGTGCGTGCGATGCTGAAGAAACCTTGCTGGTAACGGACTTGGCCACGTCCTCCGCAAGTGCGACAGGGGACGGCAGTTTTGCCGGGAGCAGCACCAGAGCCGTGGCAGTCTTCGCAGGGTTCGTGGCGTCGCACAGTGACTTGCGTCTCGGTGCCGAACGCGGCCTCTTCGAACTCCAGCGTCAAATCTTCGCGCAGATCAGCGCCACGCTGGGCCCGTGTGCGCCGACGACCACCTCCGCCACCAAAGAGATCACCAAAACCGAAAAAGTCTCCGAAGATGTCGCTGAAGTCCTGGAAGATGCTCGGATCGAAGCCGGCAGCGCCGGCGGTGGAGCCGATTCCGGCATGTCCGAAGCGGTCGTAGCGGGCGCGCTTGTCCTGGTCGGCAAGAATGGCGTAGGCCTCGCTGCACTCCTTGAATTTTTCTTCCGCGTCGGGATTGTTGGGATTGCGATCGGGGTGATACTGCATGGCCAGCTTGCGGTAGGCACTCTTGATCTCAGCATCGCTGGCCGAACGGCTGACGCCCAACACCTCGTAGTAGTCGCGTTTTCCGTTAGAAGTCAGAATTCTTTGCCTCGTGTACAGTTTCGAGTTTCTAGTTTCAAGTTTCGGGTGAGTTTACCGGTGCCCACTCGAAACTCGAAACCCGAAACTCGAAACTCTGGTTACGATTTCGGATTGCGCGCCACTTTTACCATCGCCGGGCGCAACAGACGGTCTTTCAATTTGTAACCCCGCTGTAGTTCTTCGAGCACTTCGTGATCCTTGGCTTCGGTTGTATCCACCATCTCGATCGCTTGATGCAAGTGAGGATCGAAGGGCTCGCCTTTGGCCGGAATAGGCCGGAGCCCCAACTTTACCAGCGTGTCGTGCAATTGTTTATTGATCAGCTCAATGCCGGAACGGAATTCTGAGGCTTCGGGACCGGCGGTCTCCAAGGCGCGATCAAAGCTGTCGAGAATCGGCAGCAACGCTTTGACCGCGTCGGCCAAAGCATATTCCCGATACTCCTGCTGTTCACGAGCAGCACGCTTGCGGGCGTTCTCAAATTCGGCCTGCAGCCGAGCCAGGCGATCCAGCAACGTATCGCGCTCGGCCTTGAGCCTTTCCACTTCGGCGGACACGGCAGGCTGAGGGACGGGCCCTGCTGCCCTGGTTGACGGCTGCTCCTCGCCGGTGTCATCTGACGCTGGCAGTTCGTGCTCTAAATCAAGATTCGGATTTTCAACTTCAGTCTTTCCGTTTGTCTTTCCCATGCAAATCACTCAGCTTCGTTAAGAATCTTGTCGAACAGGCGCGCAATGTACGAAACCGCAGTCATGGTGTGCTGGTAATCGATGCGGGTGGGACCGATTACGGCCAGCGAGCCCATGACCTCGCCGCCGACGCGAGCGGGAGCGCCGATCAGCACAAAATTGCGCATTGAAGGCAAAGCCTCATCCAGACCGATCACGACGCGTACCGCTTCCTGCTTGGCGTCGAGATAGGCGCCCAGCAGTTCGATAATCTTTTGTTTCTCTTCGAGGGTCTTCAGCAACTCCTGCAGACGCTGGCGATCCTGCTCGTTCGCCACCAGGCTAGCGGCACCCTCCACGTAGACGGCCTGGGCGGGCTGCTCGGCCGCCAGGGCTCCCTGGTTATAGAGCTGCTCAATGGATTTCATCAGGCGGTCGTACTCGCTGCGCTCTTGTTCGATGCGTCGAGCAAGCTCGGCGCGCACGGCTTCCATGGTCCAGCCACGAAAATTCTCATTGATGTAGCGCGCAGCCAAGTCGAGATCAGCTTGCGAGATGTCGAGGCGGAGCACACGGTCGCGTACCAGACCTGATTTGGTGACCAGCACGGCCAAAACCTTCTGGTCGCCTAGTCGCGAGAAGTAGACGTGCTCCAAAGCATTCCTTGGGCCCGTCGTGGCGACCGCGACACCAACGTTATGCGAAATCAGCGACAGCACGTGCGAGGTGCGCTCCATGAACTCCTGCGCATCGCTGACACCCTGAAACGAGTCCTGAATGATGCTTTCATTTTCGTGGGACAGACGAGCTTTCCCCGTGAGCTGCTCGACGTAGTAGCGATAAGCTTCAGGCGTGGGCACGCGACCGGCCGAAGTGTGCGGCTGCTCCAGATAACCGGCGTCCGACAGGTCAGCCATCACGTTGCGAATGCTGGCCGGACTGAGGCCCTCGCGATTGCTGCGCGATAAGGTGCGTGATCCGACCGGCTCGCCAGAGGAAATAAAAGTTTCCACAATCGCGGTCAGGATCTCGCGTTCGCGTTCGCCGATGGGTAAAGCTGGCATGTTCTAGTGTCAAGCTGAGCTGCGGCCGGACTCCGCCCTTCCGGCACTGCGCTTTAGTCTTCCCTAAGTACCTTTAGATGCAAAAGTTTAGGCAAAGGACTCAGGCAGCTCCTACTTGGATTCTAGGAAGCGACTTACCCCCTGTCAAGCATTAGCACTCTCCGTGCTAGAGTGCTTCCGCCTGAAAGACGCGATGTGTTTGGGGCAACCTGTAACGCTGGGATTTCCGTGACACGAACCATAAAATCGGCGGACAGCAACGATGGCGGTAAGAAACGCAGTATCTTGTCGCGACGCGAGTATCTGTCGCTCTGCGCTGTCGCCGGTTCGGCGTTGCTTGGATTTGTCCTGAGTGCGAAGAGCGAGTCTGGACTTACTCAAAAGACAATGCAAAAAACTCACGTTGCAGTCGTTGGCGCGGGAGCATTCGGCGGCTGGACGGCGTTGTATCTGGTTCGTCGCGGCGCACGCGTGACCCTGTTTGATAACTGGGGTCCAGGAAACTCGCGAGCCTCCTCGGGCGGGGAGACACGGGTCATTCGTGGAACCTATGGTCCCCAGCAGCCCTACACTAAAATGGCTGCGCGGGCTCTGCAACTCTGGCAAGAGAATGAACAACGATGGAAGCGACGGTTTTTACACCGCATTGGCGTGCTGTGGATGGCAGCGGGAGATGATTCGTTTGAGCGGGCATCGCTGGCGGAGTTGCGGGCGGCGGGAATCAGGTATGAGGAACTCGCTTTGCCAGAGCTGCAGAAGCGTTGGCCGCAGATTCATTTTGAAGGCGTACGTTGGGGAATCTACGAGCCTGAAAGTGGATATCTGACCGCACGGGTCGGCTGCCAAGCAGTGGTGGATGGGTTTATCGCAGAAGGCGGAGAGTTTCGCCAGGCAGCGGTTGCCACCGAAGGGATCGAGAAACGGAACTGGAAAGGATTACCCCTGTCCGATGGCACGACGCTGATTGCGGATCAGTATGTATTCGCCTGCGGTCCATGGCTGGGGAAACTCTTTCCGCAGGTGATTGGAGACAGGATTCGTCCTACTAAACAGGATGTGTTCTTCTTCGGCACGCCGGCGGGAGATGAGCGATTTGAGGAGAGGAAACTGCCGGTCTGGGCGGATCATCGGGAGCATTTCCTGTACGGCATCCCCGGAAATCAGAGGCGAGGGTTCAAGATTGCCGACGACACACGTGGGCCGGATTTCGACCCAACTTCGGGGGAGCGGGTGGTAAGCAGCGAAACTTTGAAACGGGTTCGCGACTATGTGGCGTTCCGTTTTCCGGGCATGAAGGAAGCGCCTCTGGTCGAAACGCGGGTGTGCCAGTACGAGAACAGTCCGGATCAGGGCTTCATCATTGACCGGCATCCCACCGTCGAAAATGTTTGGCTGGTGGGCGGCGGGTCAGGACATGGCTTCAAACATGGCCCGGCGCTGGGCGAGATGGTGGCGGAGTTGGTTGTTGAACACGGCGATCCGCAGCCAGCGTTCCGGTTGGGGAGGTTTGAGTCGGCAAGGTGACCGCGCGCACGCGCCAGTCCCAAACATTACGTCCCTCGACTTCGCCGGACGATCCGCCAGCTCATCATCTGGCTCCGCTCGGGATAACGAGTTGGGAGACCTCCGCCTGCGGGTCGGGGCGTCCCATTTTATCCGTAACGCTTTCATGGTTGTCGTTCCGAGTGAGCCGCGGAATCTGCTTTTCTGGCATCCGCGACGAAAAAGCAGATTCCTCATCGGCTGAAGCCGATTCGGAATGACAGGAGAAAACGCGACGAGCCGCGTCTCTACCGGTATTCACTGAATTTGGATTACGCTCTCCGGGATGGTGGATTTGATTTCCTTTACACGAGATGCCACCTTGCGCGCGAAGGCGTAGAGCGACTTTGCGTGCGGAGATTCTTCACCTGTCAGCACGACCGGTTTGCCGGTGTCACCGGCCTTGCGGATGTCTGGATCAAGTTCAATATTTCCCAGGAAGGCAATGCCAAACTGCTGAGCGGTTCTCTCTCCGCCGCCTTTGGAGAAGATGTCAATCTCGTGATGGCAATGGGGGCAGACAAAGTAGCTCATGTTCTCGACCAGGCCGACCAGGTCAACCTTGACCTGGCGAAACATCTCGATGGCTTTACGCGCGTCCTGGAGGGCAACGTCGGAAGGCGTGGAAACCACGATCGCACCCGTCAGCGGTACGGTCTGGATCAGCGAGAGAGCGACGTCCCCGGTGCCGGGAGGCAAATCGACGACGAGGTAATCGAGTTGTCCCCATTCCACCGAGCCCAGGAACTGACGGATGATCGAGTGCAGCATGGGACCACGCCAGATGAGGGGTTTGTCGCCGGGGTTGAGAAATCCGACCGAGATCACCTTCAGTCCATGGATGTCGAGGGGAACGATGCGGTTGTCGCCGACAACGCGGGGCGTGGCACTGGTGCCGAGCATCAGCGGCACGTTGGGTCCGTAAACGTCGGCATCGAGCAGGCCGACTCTGTGCCCAAGCTTCGACAACGAGAGCGCCAGGTTCACCGAGAGCGTGGTCTTCCCTACCCCGCCTTTGCCGGACCCGACAGCGATGATGGTGTCAACGCCAGGGATCGGCTGAGGACCTGCGGGTTGCTGACCGGGATGAGGCGCATGCATGTGGCTCACGGGATCACCTTCTGAGTTCCAGGAGTAAAGCCCAAGAAAACGATTATACGGCTTATCCCACGGGCGTGTGATGTCTTCGAGAGACGCCGCAAGCCGCGGCTCTACCCGGTCCAGCCACTAATAGCCTTCGCCTTCTATTCGGACCTTGCCTCGGAACATTCGGTAGATGAAGAAGAAGTAGGCCAGTGTGAGGGCCAGACCCACGGTCCACCAAACCAGGCCTACCACGAGTCCATGGTGTCCCGCGGCGGTGTTGTAGATGCTCAGGCTGTAGGCATCGATTCGCGCGGGCAACACGATCGGGTAAAGGGCGAACGCCGCGCCTACTAGCATTCCGGTCAGGTAAACACCCGACGCGAGAAAGGCGATTTTTTCTTTCGACTTCGAGGCCGCCCAGATCATTGCCCCCAATGATCCGAACACGACGATGGGCACGAGAACGCCGACCGGATGTCTCCGGTAATTGTTCATCACGGCGGGCCGGACAATCGAGCTGGCCGCTAAGCTGGCGATGGTGAGAACAGAGAGCATGGGCCACACCACAACGGCGATGCCACGCGTGCGGGCTGAAAGAGGTCCTTCGGTTTTAACTGCGACGTAGAGCGCACCGTGCACGGTAAGCGCGGCCAAAGCCACCAGACCCGCAAGAACGGTGTACCAGTCGAGAATGCCGGGATTGGGACCGATGCGCCAATTGGTCCACAGCGGTTCAAAAAAGTAGCCATCCGGACCGAGCGGCACTCCGCGGATCACATTGCCTAAAGCGGCACCAAAGAAAATTGCCAGCAGCGCACTGGCCAAGAAAAAGATGGCGTCGAAGAAATTCCGCCAGACTGGATTCGCGATGTGCACGCGGAACTCAATACCGATAGCGCGCAGCATCAGAAGCCACAACACCATCATGAGCGGAAGGTAGAAACCGCTGAAGCTGGAAGCATAAAGCTGCGGGAAGGCGAAGTAGAGTGTGCCGCCGGCGGCGAGCAACCAGACTTCGTTTCCATCCCACACGGGCCCGATGGCGCGCAGTACGGCGCGACGCTCGCCATCAGTCTTGGCAGCTATGAGGTAAATGATGCCGGCGCCCAGATCAAACCCGTCTAGGACAACATAAGCAGTAAGCATGACGGCAACGATGATGAACCAGAGTGTCTCCATAAATCCTCAAGCGTGGGGTGCCAGTACCTCTTCCGCGGGTCCGTGCTCGATTTCGCGGCGAACCAGGAAGATGAACAGAAGACCCAGGACGGTATACATGCCCATAAAGCCGAGCAGCGTGAACCAGCCATTGCCGGCAGAAACGGTTTTCGAATATCCATCGGCCGTCTTCAGCAGGTTGTAGGCGAGCCAGGGCTGGCGGCCCATCTCTGCGGTAATCCAGCCGGCGGTATTCGCGATGTAGGGGAAGGGCAGGCTGAGGAGCAGAATCCAGAGCATCCAGCGGGCGTCAAACAATCTCCGGCTCCACAGGAGAAAAGCTGAGACGACCATGATTGCGATAAAGATCGTTCCCAGCCCCACCATGATGTGATAGCAGTAGTAGAGCAGCGGAACATTGGACGGCCAGACCCCCGGCGGGAAGGAATCGAGACCTGCAACATTGGCTTCCCAGCGGCGATAGGTCAGGAAGCTGAGCGCCTTGGGAACGACGATCGGGTTATCGATCTTGTGGTTCTCCATGTCGGGCTGGCCGATCAAGACCAGGGGCGCTCCGGGTTGGCTTTCAAACAACGCTTCCATCGCGGCCAGGGTTACGGGTTGGTGGTCGGCGATCAGCTTGCCCTGGCGATCACCAGTGGGAAAAAGCTGCAGGAGGCTGAAGATCACGCCGGCTACGACTCCGGTACGGACATAAATGCGTCCATGCTCGATGTGTTGCTTGGAGAGCAGGTAGAAGGCCCCGATGGATGCCATGACGAACGCTCCCGTGATCACGGCGCCACTCATATTGTGGGCGTATTGCCACCACGCCCAGCGGTTCAGGACCAGTTGCCAGAAGCTGGCCAGTTGGAAAGAACCGTCAGGCAGGCGGGTGTAACCCACCGGGTGCTGCATCCAGGCATCGGTCGCGATAATGAAGAAACCAGAAATCCAGGATCCCAGAAACACCGCCACGGCCGACCAGCAATGTCCACGCGGGCTGAGCTTCTTCTCCCCATAGAGGAACAGCCCCAGGAAAGCCGACTCCAGGAAGAAGGCGAACATGCCTTCCATGGCGAGGGTCTGGCCGATGACGCCTCCGGCGAATCTCGAGAAGTGCGACCAGTTGGTGCCAAACTGAAATTCCATCGGGATGCCGGTCACGACGCCGAGCACGAAATTAATTCCAAAGATGCGCGCCCAGAAGCGGGCAGCCTGGTTGTAGGTGTCGTCGCTGTGGCGCAGGGCCATGGTTTTAAACCAGACGATCAGCGGGGCAAGCCCCATGGTCAACTGCGGAAACAGATAATGGAATGTAACAGTGAAGGCAAAATGCAGACGGTGGACTAAGAGTGCGCTATCCATGATGACGTCACCGGCTCCCCGGCGGGAACGTTATTAAAGATGACCATAGCCGCCGATGTGACTCGCGTCACGAAGAAGCGTACTACCGCAGCTGATTACGGCGACGGCGCTCCAGCTCAGAACGGCGGATTTCGCGACGTCGGCCTGCGTCCTCGTAGCGGCGCTTTTCTTCGTCGCTTTCGGGAATGACGGCGGGGATAGGCAGGTGTTTGCCGTTCTTGTCTACTGCCACGAACGTCAAATAAGCGGAGCTCACGTGATGGCAACTGTCGGCGATGTAGTTTTCCACCCACACCTTGACTCCAATTTCCATTGAGGTATGAAACACGCGGTTGACCGAAGAGCGCAGGATCGCCAGGTCGCCTACGCGCACCGGAAACAGGAAATCCATGTGATCGATGGAGGCGGTAACTACATAATGGCGTGAGTGGCGATGGGCGGCGAGGGCGCCAGCCAGGTCGATCCAATGCATGAGACGGCCGCCCAGAAGCGTGCCCAGAGGGTTGGCATCATTGGGAAGAACGATTTCGGCCATGTCGGATTGCGAGTCGCGAACCGGCCGAGGCATGAAGGCGCGATCGGAATCGTCCATGGTGTCAGCTTGCAACGGCGGAACCGTTTTTGCGGAGCAGGTAAGATTCGAGATAGCACTCGGCCATTTTCTGAATGCGGAAGTCGCGATGCGAAACCGTCCAGCGACCGCTGCTGGCGTCGTATTCCAGAACGCCGTCTTCTCCGGGCCTGTGATCTCTTTCGCAGACGTAGCAGAGAAGAATGCGCTGGTCCGATTCTCGCTTCACGGCAAAGCGAATGGAGTCCCAAAAATATTGAGCGGGATGCCGCTCGCAACTCCTGGCGTAACCGAGATTGCAGGCATGGTGCAGTTGCTCAGGGCTGGGAACCTCGCCTTCACGGCCGGGAGCGGTGCAGTAACCCTTCCATCCGCCTCCTAGCGGAAGGCGAAAAGGATGAAGCCAGGTGCCGTCCTCATATTTGTGGGTCGGCATGAAAAAAGGACACGCCAAAATCTGAACTCCTTGTCTTTGTGACCGCCATTGTAACTACCCGGCTGAGAAGCGGGCAATATTGTTATCCAGCACTCGCCGGTGGCACGTGTAGTAATCTCTAGGCCCGAGGCTTGGCTATGGATCGAGTCGCAATGCTGAATGATATCTTGGCCCAGAATCCGAAAGACGAATTCGCTCGCTATGGCCTGGCGATGGAATATTCCAAAGCTGGAAAGGTGGACGAGGCGCTTGAAGAATTCTGCAAGCTTTTGGCTGTAAACCCTTATTACACGGCGGCTTATTTCATGGCAGCCCAGGCGCTGGCTGGTGCGCAACGGGTTGAGGAGGCGAAGAGGATGCTAAGCGAGGGTATCGCTTGCGCTAAACGTTCCGGCAATTCGCACGCGCAATCAGAGATGGAAGCCATGCTGGTGGAACTGGGATAAAGATTGTTGAGTGGTGATTTTTGATTGTCGATTGGGTAGTCGGCTTGAGTTTTGCAATCGACAATCAACAATCGACAATTCCCCTTTTCATCGCCGAGAGCACCGAGTACGCAGAGAACTAGCCCTTGAAGAACACTTGAGGGCTGAGGCAACCGACTGTTTCAGCGGGCTCGTTGTGCCATTCTCCGCATTCCCCACTCCACCACACCGGGGAACAGCTGGTACATCTTGATGGCTCCGTGCATGTACCAGGGTACGATCACTTCCCTTTTTCGCCTGACGTATCCGTGCAGAGTTGCGCGTGCTACTCGCTGGGCAGAAATGCCACGCTGACCATTGGGACGAATATCCTTCACTTCCCGGCCCGGAGTGGCATTGGATCGAAAACGCGTGCTGACATAACCGGGACAAATGGTCATCACGTGGATGCCCGTGTTGTGGAGTTCGATGTTGGCCGCCTTGCCGATAACATTCATCGCGAATTTTGTGGCGCTGTAGGCAGCGTGATAAGCAAGGGGAATGTGTCCGGCGACACTAGAGACATTGATAATCGAGCCCCCGCCCTGCTGTTTCATAACCGGGATCACAGCCTGCATGGCTTCGATGGTCCCGAAGAGGTTGGCTTCAAACATATCGCGGCAGGCGGCCATGTCCATGGCGGCGACGGAGTCCGGCATTCCGTGTCCCGCATTGTTAATCCAGACGTCGATTCGGTCGTAGTGATGGAGAGTGAGGCTGAGGACGCGCTCGATCTCCTCGCGATTGCGTACGTCGCAGGACAGAGCGAGCGTGCGCTCGGTGTGGCCGATGCGGCCGCGGGCAGATTCGGCGCGGCTGGCATCGCGGGAGAGCAGAACAACGCTCGCACCGTGGTCGGCAAATGCCTTTGCAATGGCCTCACCAATGCCCATCGAGGCGCCAGTAACTACGACCACTTTTCCGGAGATTTCCATGCCGTGCTTGTATTCTTCGAACGGATTGTAAGTCAAGCCCTGGCGTACAATCGAAGAGCCCACTGCTGGTGAGCCGGAGGCTTGGTGAAGCCGCTCCTACCCCTGTTTCCTCTCGACGTTGTGCTCTTTCCGGGCACACCTCTGCCTCTGCACATCTTCGAACCGCGCTACAAAGAACTGATCGATGAGTGCCTGGAGCAGAAGAAGCTATTCGGCATCGTGAAGACGGAAGAGGAAGGCTTGGCGGACATCGGGTGTACGGCGGAAATCGTCGCCGTCACCAAGAAGTATGCGGATGGCAAAATGGATATCGTTACCGAAGGCCGCCAGCGTTTTGAGGTGCTGGAAATCAATGAAGAACGATCGTTCCTGCAAGGAGAGGTTTTTTATTTTGACGACGAACCGGGGCACGCTACTCAGCAGCAAATCGAACATGCGGTGAAGCTGCATGCGGAGATCATGGCCATGGCGAGCGCCGAGCAGGACCTGCCGCAAGGAGAGGAGAAGATATCTTTTTATCTGGCCGGATCTCTGCCCCTGGACCTTGACTTCAAACAAACCCTTCTCGAAATGCGCTCCGAGGCCGAGCGGATGGAAGCCATCATTACCGCCTTCGAAACCATTCTCCCCAAACTGAAGCGCACTGTGCAGGTCCGCCAAAAGGCGGGTGGGAACGGGCACGCGCAGTAAGCCGTTGAATTTCACAACACTCGAGTCATGACGTCATCCTGAGAGTTTGTGACTTCATTGAAGATTCGCGATTTTCTCGCGCGCAAACTGTTTATTTTCAACGGTGGAATTTTCGCAAAATCAAGAAAAATCACAGACCCTCTGAGCAAAGCGAAGGATCTCTGCCTTTAACCTGCCGGCCACCTAACTCTCGTCATTCCGTCAAACCGGCTTCAGCCGGTGAGGAATCTGACCTTCCTAGGAACCACAAAAGTAGATTCCTCGCACCGCTTGACGGAATGACAAAAGAGAAGGCTCGGGATGACGAAGAGGAGAAAGCTCGTGTGGGGATGGGCGTCTCGCCCGTCCGGCGGAGCAAAGCTCCGCAGCCGCCCTATCACCAGATACACCTTGTCATCCTGAGAGCTTATGACGTTCTTGAGAGTTGGCGACTTTTTCGCGCGTAACCTGCTTTGTTTTCAGCATCGCAAGTTGCATGAGATCAATAAAGTCACAACCCCTGAGGAGAGCGACGGCTCTCCGAAGGATCTTGCGGGCGCGGCCGAAGTCATCGATTCTGCACGCCAGAATCCTTCGCGGGCTTGCAGCCCGCTCAGGATGACGCCATGAAAACGTGACGCAATGTGCCGCGAGCTCGTGACGCTAGTGGGGGTATAATCGAAGCCCGAACGGCTGTTTCCCGTGGGGGTTTTTCCAATCATGAGTCTGCCTCGGACGCTCGGCGAGTTGCGCCACAGTCCATTTTCCGAACAACTTCTCAAGACGCGGCACGTGAAGGACGAACTGCGCGAGAACCTGGCCAAGAAACTGTGCCAGGACGGGCCCATCTTCCCGGGTATTGTGGGTTATGAAGATTCGGTCGTGCCACAAATCGTGAACGCGATTTTGTCGCGGCACAATTTCATTCTGCTCGGACTACGCGGGCAAGCTAAGAGCCGCATCCTGCGCTCGCTAACGTCGCTGCTGGACGAGCAGATGCCGTACATTGCCGGCTGCGAGATTCACGACAATCCATATGCGCCGATCTGCAAGCGCTGCCGCGAATTTGTGCAGAAGTGCAGCGATGCCACAGCTATCGCTTATCTGACGCCGGAAGAGCGGTATGTCGAGAAATTGGCGACCCCTGATGTAACCATCGCTGACCTGATCGGCGACATTGATCCCATCAAAGCCGCGCGAGGCGGGCATGAACTGAGCAGCGAGCTGACGGTTCATTATGGATTGTTGCCGCGAGCCAACCGCGGGATCTTCGCCATTAACGAGCTGCCGGACCTGGCGGGCAAAATTCAAGTTGGGTTGTTCAACATCATGCAGGAAGGTGATGTGCAGATTAAGGGCTATCCGATTCGCCTGCCGCTGGATGTTGCCCTAGTGTTCAGCGCCAACCCTGAAGATTACACGGCACGCGGCAAGATCATCACTCCTCTGAAGGACCGCATCGGCTCGGAGATTCGCACACATTATCCGGCCACGGTGGAAGAAGGAATTGAGATCACCTCCCAGGAGGCCTGGACTCAGCGGAATGGGTACCGCTTGCACCTGCCGAAGTACGTGCGGGAAGTCATCGAGCGGATTGCGTTCGTGGCGCGGGAAGACAAGCGGGTTGACAAACGCTCGGGAGTGAGCCAGCGCTTACCCATCAGCTGCATGGAGAATGTGATTTCCAATGCCGAGCGGCGCGCCTTGCGCCATGAAGAAAGAATGGTGGTGCCGCGCATCAGCGATGTTTACGCGGCGATGCCTGCCATTACCGGCAAGCTGGAACTGGAATATGAAGGCGAGATGAAGGGCGCCGACAATGTCAGCAAGGAATTGATCCGCACGGCAATCGCCAAGACTTTTGACGAATACTTTGCTGGCGTCAATATGCAGCAGGTTGTGCAGTGGTTCGACCTGGGCGGAGAAATTGGTTTGTCGGACAGTGCGGCGGCCCAGGAAGTCTTGAGCGGTTTGAAGGGCATCCAAGGTCTCATGGAGAAGCTGGGGCCGCTGGAAGTTAGTGGCAAGGATGCTCCGGAAGTGCAAGTATCTGCCGCAGAGTTTGTGCTCGAAGGCTTGTACGCGCACAAGCGAATTGGACGCAGTGAAGAGCGGGTATTCACCGCGGGAGAGAAACAGCCGAAGCGTACCGAAAAACCTTTTGAACGTGAGGAACCTCCGTTGCGAGGCAGACGGCCTTACAACTAAGAGCGCGACCTGTTTTATGAAACGCGTTCGCTACAGCAAATACGTTCCTGATCCTGCCAGCGAGATGAGTATGGAGGACCTGCTCAGCGCGCTTTCGGACTATCTGCTGCAGAGCGGGTTTCAGGACTACATGTGGCACGAGCTCCCCGAAGGTGAGCAGACTCTCGATCAACTGCGCAAGATGATCGAGCAGGCGCTGATGGAAGGCGATCTGCTGGATGAAGAGATGCGCGAGCGCCTTCAACAGATGCAGATGGAGGGCAAGCTTGATGAACTGATCGAGAAATTGATTGAACGCATGGAGCAGGAGGACTACATCTCGATTGATGAGCCACACGATCCGGCGCGCCAGTCAAGCGTGGGCGGGCAGATCGGGGAAGCGCAGCAGCAGGCAAAGTTCGAAATTACCGACAAGAGCCTGGACTTCCTTGGCTTCAAGACTCTGCGCGATTTGCTCGGGTCTTTGGGCAAATCCAGCTTTGGGCGGCATGACACGCGCGACCTGGCGACTGGAATCGAGACCAGCGGGGCGGCGAAAGTCTACGAGTTCGGCGACACTCTGAATCTGGACATCACAGCGACCCTATCCAGCGCGATTCAGCGCGAAGGCCTGCAGCTCCCTTTGAATATCGAGTACTCGGACCTGCAGGTGCATCAGTGCGAGTACCAGTCCTCGTGCGCGACGGTGCTGATGCTGGACTGCTCGCATTCGATGATTCTCTATGGCGAGGACCGTTTCACACCGGCGAAGAAAGTGGCGATGGCACTATCTCACCTGATACGGACCCAGTACCCGGGGGATTCGCTGTCTCTGATTCTGTTTCATGACTCGGCTGAAGAAGTTCCGCTGTCTCAGCTCGCCAGGGTGAGGGTAGGTCCGTACTACACCAACACGAGGGAAGGATTGCGGCTGGCGCAACGGATCCTCCAGAAGCAGCGCAAGGATATGAAGCAGATCGTCATGATCACGGACGGCAAGCCTTCTGCCCTGACCTTGGAAGACGGGCGCATTTATAAAAACGCGTTTGGACTTGATCCACTGGTTGTGAGTGAAACTCTGCAGGAAGTCTCGAAATGCAAGCGTGCAGGGATCCTGATTAACACTTTCATGCTGGCTTCAGAGTACGGCCTGGTGCAGTTCGTACAGAAGGTCACCGAGATGTGCCGCGGGAAGGCATACTTCACGACGCCTTACACCTTGGGCCAGTACCTGCTCATGGACTACATGTCGCGCAAGACCAAAACCATCCACTGATTGCCCGATACCGCCGTGCTTACCCATACAGTCCTTGGGCTCCACCCCTGAAGCTCCTCATCCTGCGTTGTCGAACAATCGTCCCAAAACAACATCTGGCGGCAGAGCTGGGAGGGCATCCTGACCGAACAGGCGGTCAGCGTAAATGATTGGCGGATGCGATTTTGGACGAGGAGCAACCCGGTTCAGTTCGATGGTGGTTCACGTTCGGCCAGCAGAATGCGCTTAATCTGATTGCGGTCAAGAGTCTGCATATTGCCACCGACTCGCACCTCTACTTGCATGCCGCTAATCGAGATCAAATCTCCCGTTAGAAGAGACCCGTCCCTTAACTCGATGGTGTCATATGCAGCGCTGCCCAGCTCGTAACTGACACTCCCTCCGGAAGCATCGCGCGAGGTGATTTCAAGCGGAAATTTCCCTGAATTGAAACCTTCTTTCTCGAACTGGATCATGTGCTTTCCGATCGCGACTTCGACAATTTTCGGCCTGGTTCCAAGCTCTTTGCCGTCCACCTGGAGTGTAGCGCCCTGCGGAACAAAGTTAACGGTGATAGACATGGTCCGCGGAGCGCTCGTCCCTATGGCCACCGAAGCGGGAGTGCCACGATGCGGACATCGTCATTTGAAATTTCACGGTTTGGCCGGCAGCGACGTTGGTGAGATTAACGTATCGCTCACTGATCCTGGCCTTGCTTTTGTCGAAAATGTACAACGAGAAGGACGCACCGCTGATCGTCTTGCTTGAGAGATTTTCAGCGATTGTTTCCGTGACAAAGGTACCCTCCTTGCCCATGCCATCGATGTCCTTAAATTTTGAAAACCTGAAGCGCACGAGAGATGGACCTGAGTCGGGCCAAGTAATGACCTGAAGGGCTGGTCTTTGGCGCTCGTCCAAGTACACAAAGCCGTAAGCAAGAGAACGTAAAGTGAGATCTTTTTCATAGGTACCTCGCCGTCGGGCAGCCGGCCCATTCTTGTTTGTTCGAAAACCGCAGGAATTGCACAACGCGTGCATTGTGAGCAGAAGATCTGGGGTCGTCCGGGTCGTCCGCCATCGGTTTGACTCCGCTTTGCGGCGCGTCCTATACTGCCAGTCTCGCCACGAATCTTCCTTCCGGAGAGACTGCCATGTTGAAAGCCTCGTCGGCCTTTCTCCTGATTATCGTCATTGCAATCGCAGCCTCGAGTTTTGCGCAACGGAACGCGAACGTTCATCAGCCCACGCTGACTCCGCAAAACAGCGGCACGACGCAGGGACTGATTGCGGTCAGCCCGGTGAACCCGCGTGTGGTCTGGGCATCAGGGCGAGGTGGCACGTTTGTGGTCACTACCGATGGAGGAAAAACCTGGAAGGCCGGTGTGGTGCCGGGCGCCGAAACCCTGCAGTTCCGAGATGTGCAGGGCGTAAGCGAAAAAGTGGCGTATCTGTCGTCGATTGGATCGAACCCCGGCGATTTCCGAATTTATAAGACGGTGGATGGTGGCGCGACGTGGACGATGCAGTTCCAGAACCAGAACCCCGGTGCGTTCTACGACTGCCTCGCGCTCTGGACTCCCCTGCGGGGCATCGCGCACAGCGACTCGGTGAACGGAGTCTTCCCGGATCTCCGCACGACCGATGGAATGACGTGGCAGGACATCAGCAGCAACATGCCTCCGGCTTTGCCTGGCGAGGCGTCGTTTGCGGCGAGCGGCACTTGCGTGGCGACGCAGGGCGGGAACAACGCGTGGATTGCGACGGGTGGCTCGACTACGGCGCGGGTTCTGGCCACCAGAGACAGGGGCGATACCTGGAGTGCGTATGCCACTCCACTGGTCAGCTCGCCGAGCGCTGGCGCGTTCACGGTGGCTTTCCGCGATCCTTGGCATGGCATTGTAGGCGGCGGCGATTTGGATCCCGCGGATCCGAATAACGCCAGGACCGCAATTTCTTCGGATGGCGGCAAAAGCTGGAAGCTTACGAACAAGCCTCCGGTGACGGGAGCGATTTTCGGTTTAAGCTACGTGAGCCACACTGGCGAGGGTATTGGAGACAATCTGGGTCGCGCGGTGGTGATCACGGCCAACGCCGGAGGCGCCGCCTGGACTCCTGACGAGGGCAGCACCTGGTTCACGCTGCCCGGCGTGAGCGGCTTCTGGGCAGTGGCTTTTGCGACTGCGAAAGCGGGCTGGCTGGTAGGCACCGACGGGCGGATTCTGAAGATCAGCTTTTAGCGACAGACTCGGTTGCCCCACCCTCGGTTGGGTCTATCCTCGTCTCGTTATTTCCTGCACCGCCCGATACGCTTGGTCGATGGCTGCATCCGTATAGGCATATGCGGCGGCATCGGCGTTTGCGATCGCCAGGCGGCCAAACGGTTTGCGCGCGACTTCGCAGGGAGTTTCGCCGCCTTCCAGCCAGAACTTGTCCCAGAGCGAGTTGTACTCGTAGGCGTAGCCGTGCGGCCAGCGGTTCACGGTGATGGCAACGATGTCGCGGGCAGGATCGAAGCCTCCGGGCCTCAGGGTTCGCGCCATCTGGTCGCGGATTTTGCGCTCCATGGTTTCAAATGGGGTGCCAAACAACTCGGCTCTGCCGACACCATGTTGCAGGCGGGCCGGCAATCCAGGCTTGCATGGAGTCCTCACCATGTGGACGACAATGGGCTCTTCCGGTTTGCGGGAACAATGGTAGTCGCCAATGCTGACGGGGTTGTCGAGATTCAGAAACGTGTGATAGCTGCCCGGAGCGTAGACGGAGTTGACGCCCAACTTCTCAAAAGCAGTCCAATTCCGGAGCACCACGTTGGTGTAGAGCAGAGGAACCTTGGCTGCGGACGCAAGGGCTTCCTTCTGTGTGTCTGGCAGTTCTTCACAGATATACGGAATTACTGCGTGCCAGCAGGCTAGAACGCAGTTCTTGCCTCGGACGCTGTAGGCTCTGCCGCGACGCGCGTAGGTAATTTCAACTTCTTTGGCGCTGGCGGGATCTCCCACATGCTTTACGCGAACGGCAGTACTGTTCAAGCGAATGCGAATGGGCGCAGAAGACTCGTCTAACTTAGCATAGTTCGTTTTGGCAGTAACCATGTCGGATGATGAGCTGCCGGGAATCGCATCCGGAATCAATTGACGGACTAGCAGGCGAGCGATGCTCGCGTTGCCATCGGGAAAATGGAAGAAGTATCGCTCGGCTTCTTCATTGCGAATGGCGTCACGGTTCATTCCCTTGCCTGGCGCTGGGTCAAGCTTCATCGCATCAAAGCCGGGCAGACCCAGCCCCCAGGCGTCCTGGGCAGAGACCGCGTCGATGCCGACACCGAAGAGTGGTTGTGGTGCGGCCTGGTATAAACGGATCACTTCCTGATTTACTCCGGCCAGATCGGTTAGGAACTTCGCATAACTCATGCGCGCGAGGCGTGCTTTCTTCTCGTCGGAGGACAAGTCCGGAAGATAATCCTTCCTTTCGTGATGCAAGCGAAAAATATCCTGGCGGGCGCGCTCGGAAATAGCCGCCTCCGCCATGAAGGTCTTCCAGGCATCTGACTTGGGGAAGGGCTGGTCGTCGGTCTCGCCGCCTGCCAGCGGGGCGGGATTGATGACCAGCTTGTCAGCTCCAAAAGTTTCCTTATCGAAAAAGATCTTTGGGTTCAGCCCCAAGGAGCGATAGAGATTTTTTGTAACGTACTTTTGAAATCCCGGAACGTCGATTCCCAGTTCCTCGACCAGGCTCTTGGCAATTGGACTGTAGGGGGCGGGACTCTCGATGGCATAGGTGCCGCCATATCCTAGCAAGGTACGATTGCCGACGCGGAATTCGTTGCGCTTGGCGTGGCCGCCGAAGTCGTCATGGTTCTCAATAATCAAGACGCGGGCTCTGGGCCCTGCGGCCTTGCGGAAATAACGTGCCGCAGCGAGTCCGCTGATTCCACCGCCTACAATTATCAGGTCGTAGGTTTCACGCGTGTCAATCGGTGGGCCGGCCTGATTCCAGAAATCGCCATCGCGCAGGCTGTGCGCGGCTTCGAAGGAGCCGACGTGGCTGCCGCGCAGTCCGGTGAGCGCGGGCGGATAGTAAGCGGGAGAATTCTCGTCGTTGACGAATGGAAACAATTGCGAAGGAAGAAGGGTAGCGCCAACGGTCAGAGCGATTCCATTAAGGAAATCGCGGCGGGTGATGTCACGGTGCATGCCGAGGGCTCGGTCCTTTGGGTCCACGGAATCCTCCGGCTTGCGAGTTTAACCGGAGTAGGAGGGGGACGCCAGTGTGGGGCTTTTTGGGAAAACAGATTCCTCGGCGAAGCACCTCGGAATGACAAGAAATTGGTGAAGCGGATCGGAACGACAGGAAAATTGCTGAGCGCCTCAAATAAGGAGGGGCGAAAGCGGCTTCCCCGGAGTGACCAGCTGCGGAGCTCCGCCCCGCCAGGACGGGTGAGGACGCCCGTCTCCACACAAGCTTCCCTACGCAAGCTTTTCTTGGTTATTTCTTTTCCTCTGAAGCTCTCACGGCGGCCTCGGCGGCTTGGAAGCCGATTTTGGTGTGAGTTCCGTCACAAAAAGGTTTAGTGACCGACCCGCCGCAGCGGCAGAGAGAAAACGCGGGTTTTCCGGTCAGATCGTATTGGTTGCCGTCGGCGTCGACGAGTTCAAGCGTGCCTTCCGGAGCTTCTACGCGGTAGGGACCGTTTCTTCTCACGGTGATCTTGACTTGCGCCATGTCTGTCTCCTCGGTAAGAAGATAACACGCGGAAGAGAGATCCTCCTTCAAGGAAGGAAAAGCAGATTTCTCGCTTTGCTCGGAATGACAAGAATAAATATTAGAGAGGCAGAATAAGAGCCTACGCAGCGGCAGATCTGGCACCGATTAAGGAACGATAGAGCTGGAGGTAGTCGTCCAGCATGCGCTTGGCGGTGAAGCGCTCGCGGGCTCTCTGGTAGGCGCGGTTGGCCTGGGCGCGGCAGAGATCGCGGTCGGCGCCCAGAGTGCGGAGGGCTTCGGCAAGGCTGTCGGCATCGTTGGCTCGGAAGTAAGTCGCGCAATCTCCCCAGATCTCGCGAAAGCTGGGAATATCGTTGGCGACAATGGCGCAGCGGGACAGAGCCGCTTCCAGCGCAGCCATACCAAACGGCTCGTAACGCGAAGTAGCGGCATAAATCGCAGCACGGCTATAGAGGCTTCTAAGTTGAGCTTCGGTCTGCGGGCCCTTCAGTGCGACAAATATCTGTTCCGTGGCCAGCTTGACATCGGCGCGGATGGGCGTGCGCGGCGCATAGGTGGGATTGTCCGAGCCCACGATGCACACCGAAAGCGGGTGCTCGCGCTGGGTCAGCAGCGAGACTTGCTTTCCCGCGTCCCACAGACGTCCCACCGATAAAACAGAGTCATCTTTGCTGACATAGGGATTGAAATAGATGGGATTGCGGCCGTTGTGAATCACCAGATCATGGCGCGGCTCGCCATAGCAGAAGCGCAGACTCTCTTTCATCCAATGCGAGGGGGAGACAACGGCAGTGGCTCCCGACAATCCTCGGCTGACCGTGCTCCGATACCAGCGCAGCCAGCGCGTCTCTCGCGGCTCGTGTCCGTGAACCGCAAGCCACCAACTCACCAGGTCACCGTGCGCCACCACCACGCGCGGAATGTTGCTGGAGAGGCTGCCGTAGCTGTACTGGCTGAAGTGGAGAATGTCAGGCCTGACGTCGCGAATCACCGACTGCAGGTAATTGCAGGAATCTTCCAGGTCTTCTTCGCCTTCCTGCATCCACTCAAGCCGAAAAGCGGTGGGGCGGTAATCCAGGCCATGCAAGTTCTGCATCCAGGAAGTCTGTTGCGGGAGCGGGATTTCGCCAAAGCTCACCAGGGTCACACGCATGCCACTGGTGATAAGTCCTGTAACCAGCTCGCGCGCGTAGGTCCAGACACCAGTGAGCGTGTCGGCCGTCACCAGAACGTGCAAACCCAGGCCTCCCAGAGAACCTAGAAACCGCAACCAGCAAGCTATCCGCACCGGTGCGTGTGTTTATTGTAGTGGGGATCGCGGGGAAGAAGAAGACTTTTAATGTCCTTGGAAGAGACTGCAAGAGGTTGCACAAATTGTGCGGACGGGCTGCCTTCTGGAGTTGCCCTGGGTCAGGAAGTCAGCTATGAGCTACCGCAGGCTCCTCGATTTCAACTTTTTCAGCGATTTGATGGGCCATGCGGTCTACAGCGCGGATCTTGTCCCTAGCCTGAGGTGGCAGGTTGGGCAAGGCGAGAGCGGGTTCGCAATCGAGAAGCATGGCGGTCAGGCATTCGCGCAACTCGCTGTGCGACACCTGTTCGGCGGCTTTGCGCGCCACGGTGGCTTCCTTATTTCTACGATGTAGGGCGGCGCGCAGCTCGCGTATAACGCGGGGTGTGCCGCTGATGGCGCAGTTCACGTAAACGGGAGTTGCGGTTCCGAGGTGCTGCTCGACGACGTCGGCCTGGTCAGAGTCAGTTTCCAGCAATGACTGATCAAGGAGCACAGCCGAGAATTCTTCCTCGCGCAAACAAGTGACCGCGTCGTGCAGCGAATGAGCCAGTTTCGTAGGTTGGTTGAGGGCAGCTTCGATGGCGGCGGCACATTCCCGGCCGCGAAGCGACGGGGTCGTGAGCGGGATCATGTCATATTCAGGATGCAACTCTCGGGCCGCAAATGGGGCAAAGAAAATACGCGACTTATAAAGAAACCTCGCTCCGGCCTTCCCAAAGCGGGAAGCCAAGCGGATTTGTTTGCTACTCTTGGGAACCGTACTCCTTCAATTTGCGATACAGCGTGGTCTTGCCGATCCCCAACAAGCGCGCCGCCAGCAGCTTGTCTCCATGGAGCTGTTCGATGGTGCCGAGGATGGTCTGCTTTTCCAGTTCCGCCATAGAGATGATCTTGGCGGTTCGGTCGTCACTCCGAGCCAGGTTGCCTCGGTCCTCGGAAATGGACGAGGGCAGATCGATTACGCTGATCACCGGGCCAGTGGCAAAAGCGCAGCCACGCTCCAGGCAGTTCTCCAGTTCGCGCACGTTGCCGGGCCAGTCGTAAGCCAACATCAACTTCATAGTGTCATCCGCCAACTTATGAGACTGGTCTGAGCCCCGGTTCAGCCGCTCGAGGAAGTGGTCGGCGAGCAGGGGGATGTCCTGGCGGCGCTCGCGCAACGGTGGAATGCGCAGGCTCAGCACGTTGAGCCGGAAATACAAGTCGCGGCGGAAGGTGCCTTGGGCGACAGCCCGCTCGAGGTCGCGGTTAGTGGCGGCCAGGATTCTTACATTGATTGGGACACAACGGGTGCTACCTACGGGCCGGATCTCTTTCTCCTGAATGGCGCGCAGCAGCTTAGCCTGCAGGTCTAACGGCAGTTCGCCTACTTCGTCGAGAAATACTGTGCCGCCTTCTGCGATCGCCAGCAGCCCGTCCTTAGAGTTAACGGCTCCGGTGAATGCGCCCTTTACGTATCCGAACAACTCGCTCTCGATCAGAGCTGGCAACAGCGAACCACAATCCACCGGGATGAAAGGTTTGTCGCGAAACGCTCCCGAAAAATGGATGGAGCGGGCGACCATTTCTTTGCCCGTCCCACTTTCCCCGAGGATCAGAACGGGATGGCTGCTCTGGGCGGCCTTGGCAATAATGCGATACAGCTTATCCATTTCGGGAGAGCGCCCAATGATGCTGCCAAAGCCCTGCTTAGACTTAATCTTTTCGCGCAGCATGCGGTTTTCGGTCTTCAGCTTCAGGTGTCCCGCAACCCTCTCCAGCAGCAGTTTCAGTTCGTCGAGGCTGAAGGGCTTGGTGAAGTAATCATAGGCGCCGTTCTTCATGGCCTGCACCGCCGACTGGACCGTGCCGTACCCGGTCACCATCACTATGACCGCATCGGGACGGCGGGTCTTGATCTGATGCAACGCCTCGAGGCCACCCACGCCCGGCAGTTTCAGATCGAGCAGAACGACGTCGACGCCATGCGAGTCGATGATGCGATAGGCGTGCTCAGCGGACTCGGCCACGAACGTACTAAAGCCGAGGGACTGCCCTACCTCGCGGCAAGCTTCGCGGATGGCGCGTTCATCGTCCACAATGATCAGATTCAAGAAGTTCGCACCTTCGACTTGAGTGCTGCTGGGTGTGGTTAACTCTGCGGTCGCCATAAGATCTACCCCTTCTTCTTTCCGGTATTCCTGGCTGGATGAGCGTCCAGCAATTCACGAACTTTGCGGGTCAGCGCACTGCCCGTAAAAGGTTTGCGAAACAACACGATTTCCTCTTGCGCATTACCTATCTGGCGGGTTTGCTCCTGGCTGTATCCCGAGGTGAAAAGAACGCACAGGTTGGTACGGTGCCGGCGTAGCTGCTGGGCCACCTCGCGGCCGCCCATGCCAGGCATTACCAGGTCGGTGAGCAACAGATCAATATTTCCACGAAATTCATCGCTGAGCCTCAGCGCTTCGGCGCTATTGGCGGCTTCGATGACCTTGTAGCCACATTCGGTCAAGACGCGGAGTACCGAGCCGCGTACCGAGGAATCATCTTCGACCAGCAGGATGGTTTCGCGCCCCGCCTTAGCAGCGGAGTGGCTCGCTGTGGGCTCCTGCTTGTAGGTCGGTTCTTCAACGCGCGGCAGCACGACGGTCACGCGCGTTCCCTTTCCAGGTTCGCTGTCGACTTCAATCGAACCGCCCGCTTCCTTGATAATCCCGTAAGCGGTGGCCAAGCCCAGACCGTTCCCCTGCCCCGGGCTCTTGGTGGTGAAGAAAGGCTGGAAGAGATGGGAGCGTGTTTCCTCATCCATGCCCACGCCGGTATCGGTCACCACCAGTTCGACACAGGCTGGTAATGACATTTCGCGTCCGTGGCGACTGAATCGGCACTGATTGCGGCAATTCTGAGTTCTAATGTGGATGCGCCCGCCCTGCGGCATCGCGTCGCGGGCATTCAGCACCAGATTCAGGATCACTTGCTGCAACTGGGCGGGATCGATTTTGACGTTTGCCAGGTCCTCCGTTGTCTCGATGATCAATTCGATGTTCTCGCCGATCAACCGGGTCAGCAGGTTTTGCATGTTGCAGACGATCTCGTTCAGGGAGAGCACACGCGGCTCGACCGCCTGTTGGCGCGCAATGGCTAAGAGTTGTTGGATCAGCGCCGCCCCGCGTTCGCTAGCGAGACGAATTTCATCCACGTGGCGGTGCAAGCGGCTATTGGACTCCAAACCTGCGCTGACCAGATCGGAATACAGCATGACGGCGGTGAGCAGATTGTTGAAGTCATGGGCGACGCCGCCGACCAGTCTGCCTACCGCTTCCATCTTCTGCGATTCGCGGAGCTGTTCTTCGGCGTGCTTGTGTTCGGTGATGTCCTCGATCATGCAAAGAGCGAATGCGGGCTCGCCTGCCGGCCCGCGCACGAGTGACACCGTCAGGTGGCACCAGCCGGTCATTTTGTCTTTGCGCAGGTAGCGGACCTCCATTTGGTAGGAATCACACTTGCCTGCCACCATCTGCTCGAACATTTCCAAATCTTTGGGGAAGTCATCGGGATGGGTGATGTCGCGGAAGTGCATGCCGCGCAGTTCCTGGCGGGTGTAGCCCAGTATCCGCTCGACCGCAGGGTTCGTTTCGACTACACGACCTTCGGACGTGCATTGCACAATTCCGATGGCGGCGGCATCAAAGATGGCACGATAACGTTTTTCAGTATCGCGCGCGATGCGCCGGCGTTCGCGCCGACTGATGTCGCGCGCGGTAACGACCAGCAAATTGCGCCCGTTACACGTAAAAGGCGCGCACGAACTTTCCATGCGGCAACGCGTTCCGTCCTTGCGGCGTCCTTCGTACTCGCAAACCGGATAACCACATCCCACCGGTTCGGCAGGTCCTGAGATTTCGGTTGAACCCGCGCAGCGATAGTTTTCTGGAAGAAAGTTGGCGAGTGGCTTGCCCTGAATCTCCTTAGAAGATAGATAGCCGAACAAATTGGCGAAGGCGGGATTGGCGTGGAGAATCCTTCCGACGTAGACCACGGCCACACTCTCCGGGCAGGAATCGAAAGCCGCCCTCAGCAAGTCGCTGTCGGCTTCCGTGGCTGCCGGGCTGTAGACGGACAGGGCGGTGCTCATGCGGCAGAATGGAAGAGTTCCTGGCCGTGGCCGGCGGGGGATCCAAGCAGTTTGGCGGTCCTTATAACGGGATCCGCCATGAGACAAAGCTGCCTCGGCGCACGCTCCCCATTTCGGGACAAATCTTACAGACCAAAATGGGAATGAATAAGTGCAGCCGTCACATAGCTGTGTGATGGTCGACCGCAGAAAAGCAGAAAAAAGGGCGCCGCGGAGGGCGCCCCCTAGGCTGAGACGAGGACGAGGGGAAACAAGCTTATCCGTGGACCGGCACGGGCTCGGTCAGGCGAAATGTCAGGCGGCGTTCGGTTCCGAAACCGACATCTTTTTTGCCCGTACCGTAAGCTACGCCAGTGCCGCCAGCCGCGCCCACAGTACTGCCGATGAGCGCGCCTTTACCACCACCGGCCAGCGCGCCGATCAGGGCACCCGCGCCAGCGCCGCCGCCAATCATCTCCCAATTGCGCTTCTCGTGAGAACCGCCTTTCAAGAAGATGCTCGAGGTTTGCACCGGCAGCGCTTTGCCCTTGACCGTAATGCTGGCAAGGGTTAGACGAAGATAGCCGGGATCGTGCAGCCGGCCCGAGGATTTGGCCGCCACCACGCGGCCGGTAACCGCGGAGCCGCGCGGCGCTATGGTTTGGCCTTGCACAATGACGGGCTCATCCAGCACCGCTTCAAATGGATCTCCCGAATGCGCCGTGGCGCTGGAGACTGCGGACTGCAAACGGATGGTAATCGGGGTTCCGGCTGGCACACTCTGGGGAATCGGCAAAATGGATTCCGACGGCGAAATTCCGTTCTTCGGCGAGGTCCGATCAAACGGCATCTTGTCCTGACCGTCAGCCGCCTGTGCGGTGTCCTCCGATGCAGGCGGGTTGGGCTGCCGTGCGCAGGCAACTGTCAGTGCAAGCGCTAACACCAGAACGGCAGAAAATCCGGCCTTAAACCAATTCTTCTTCATCCGACGACAATCCTCCGGCTGAACCCAGGGGTTTCAAGGGCACGAAGTATGCCAACATTTGGCCAATGCAATCAGACACTTAGCCACGTACACCTTTGCACAAGTATGTATTTTTTACGGGAATTTTCAGCCGTTACTCGGGGATCCTGATAAGAGAATGTCGGCATGAAGAACTGCGCCAGCGAGGGCCGCCGGCGCAGTCGAAGTAGGGGAAGGGCTAACTTTACTTAGAAGCGCCGCCAACAGAGGCGGACTGCGATTCCTTTTCCGGCTGAGCTACTACCCCATCAAACGGAGTGGCAGCCAGGACGCGTCCGCGCACCACGCTCAGAGCGCGGATGGTATATCCCGAATCCGAGCCACGGAACCAGTTGCGGCCGTTGTCGTAGCTCTCGAACACCACGCCCGAAGCGTTGCTGGTAGCCAAGAGTCGCTTGCCGTCGGGAGTGATCGAGCCAATCTCTTTCGCCGGGAGGCCATTCATCATGTGCTCCCAGGTTGCACCCCCATCGGCGCTGTGGAAGCCGCCTTCACGGGCAGCCAAGAAAATGTGCGAGTCAGGAGTAACGGACACACCGTAGATGCTGCTGACTAGAGAGGTGGTAGGTGCTTGCTTCCAGTCCGTGCCGCCATTGGTCGAGACGAACAGGTTGGAACGCGTTGCAGCAACGACCAGTTCGCGATTCGTGCGAACCGCAATGAAGTCCTGCTTGCCCATTACTGGGCCGCCTGACCAGATCTTGCCCTGATCGGAACTGGCGAACAGGCCGGCGGAGGTGGCAGCCAGCCACCGGTTAGGCGCGATTTCGATATCGCTCACGCGCGCCGTTAGTGTGCTGCGGACCGCGGTGTGTGCCATAACTCTGCGCGCCTTGCCTTTGGCGGTGATCATGCGCGGCGTGCCCTTTTCGGTCACGACCGTGTTGCTGGGACGCCACTCGTTAGCATTGCGCGCGAGCAGGAAGATGCCCCGATTGGTACCCGCGACCAAGGTGTCGTTGCTGGCCTGGCTGAGACTGAACACGTCGCGTCCACCAAGTCCGACGCTCTTTTGCTGCCAGTGCGCGCCGCCATCAACAGACATGAAGACTCCGCCATACTGCTGATCGTTGATCAAGCCGGCATATATAATTTTTGGATCGTTGCGGTCAGGCACAATGGCGCTGACGTAGCGGTGTGAATATCCCTGGTTGGAGGCAACGAAAGTCTGCGCGCCGTCGTTGCTGGCCAGTACGCCCATGCGGTCGGTCGCGAGCAGAACGTGCTGCGAATTGCGCGGGTCCACCATGACGTCATTTACCACCACGTCGGTATTGCTCACCCGTTTCCAGGTCTTGCCCAAATCCATGGATTTCCAGAGTCCCTCCGTGGTGCCGGCGTAGACAATCGCAGAGTTGCCCGGGTCTTGCTTCAGCACGCGAGTGCGGCGAGCTGAGAACGGGATGCCCTGAATCTTGCTGAACAGTGCGCCCGCGCTCTCGCTCTTATAAATACCAGAGCAGGCGCTGGCGAACACAATTGAGGGATTCGCCTTATCGACGATGATGGAGAACACATCGGAGTCGTCGATCATTCCCTTCTTGATGTGCTCCCAGGTGGCGCCGCCGTCCGGAGTCTTCCAGGCGAGGTGCCAGGTGCCGGCGTACACGACATTGGGATTCTGCGGATCAACCGCGATGGACTCCACGTTCTTGATGTCGGCATGATTTGGAGGCGAAATGCGCAGCCAGTTGTTGCCACCATCATTGCTGCGGTACACGCCATCGAGCGCACCGGCTACAAGAACCTTGGAATCCGACGCAGAGACGGCCAGAGCACGAACGGACTTGCCGTGCATGGCGGGAAGAGTTTCCCAATTTTTGCCGCCATCCTGGGTGCGGAAAATGTCGCCAGTTTGCTGGCTCTGAAAGCTCCACGCCGAAACATAGATTCTCTTGCTGTTCTGAGGATCGAAGCCAATGTGGTCCAGGACGTAATCGTTGCCATTGCCCAGATGGGCAAAGCGATTCCAACTGTGGCCGCCGTCCTGCGAAACGAAGAGTACGCCGGTGCTGGTGCCAAGGAAAATGCGGTCAGGATTGCCGGGATCAGAGGCCAAACTGCGGACGTCACCACCTTCCGGCCCCAAAGACGTCCATTGCGCGGCGGGCAGAATGGGCGTCAAGAATAGCCCTAAAACCAACGACATCAGCCAATTACGCGTAGATCGTGCCATGTACAGGAGAGTCATACTCAGATGCGCCCCTTGTGGTGTGGTTGACCCTGCGGGGGGCCAGGGGTGGCATCAGAGTGACAGGGTAACACCCTGTCAGCAAGTTACTTAAGGCCAAAGAAACAAAAGGGCCGGTCGGACGGCGAACCGTCGTGATCGGCCCCGATTTGGCTCTACTGCGCCTTTTTGGCCGGTTTCTTCTTAGCGGCCGCGGCAGGGTGATCCGGAATCGGTTTCACCTTACTTTCATCCACCGGCTGGGTATCAGGCTCATTGAAGCTCGCCCCTGGGGGGACGATCCAATGCTCGGTCTTCTGACCGCCGCCAGAGCCGGTGCGCGTCTCAATCCGGCTGGGATCGATGGCCTGTTTGGCCTCGCCTCCGGACAGATAAGCCTTGACGTCGACAGCGCGCTCGGCCGCGAGGTTCTTGCGCTTTTTGAGTTCGTCAGGATCGGCAAAGCCCACCACCACGAGCCTGGCGTCTGCCTGGTTCTTCAGCGCTTGCGCCACGTCGTCCAGCACCGCCTTGCAGGTGTTATCGACGCGCCAGGGCTTGACCTTGTTCGGGTAGCTGCACTCGCTCAGCTTGCTGGCCTGAGGCGGAGGCGGTGGCGGAGCTTCGACCGTCACCTGGGAGTTCGCCGAAGCCGTCAAGCCGCGTGAGTCAGTGCACGTTGCGCTCACGGTGATCGCGCCTGGAGATGCACCCGCCGTGTTCAGAGTGCCAGTGTTGCCGGTCCCCGAGATGGTTCCACCGGTTGCGTTCCACCCCGCGACACTGACCTCAACGTTGTCAGGGCTCTTGCATTCGCAAGTGATGCTCGCCGTCGCGCCCGCCTGCAACGAGGTCGGACTTGCGGTACAGCTCATGGTTGGCGGGTTCTTGGCAGGTTCCTTCACCGTAAACTGCGCATTGCAGCTGGCCTGGTTGTTCTTCTTGGCCTTAGGGTCGGTGATCCTGATAGTGGCAGCGTAAGAACCGCCGGCCAAGCCGTTGGTGTCGATGGTGGCCGTGTCGTCCTTACCTGTTACTTTTCCGCCGGTGCTGGTCCAGTTGTAGGTGACCGTGTGCTTAGGATTGAAGTTGCTGGTCGTGGCAGTGACCGTCACTGGCTCGCCGACCATGACCTCCGTAGGTTGCGCCGAGCAATTGGCGGACGGTGCAACGGACGGAGCGCCGCCACCGAGATTGAAAACCAGGCCGCTGCGGAGGCGAGCTCCCTGGTAGTTCGGGCGCTGCAGGTCAGCCAGACTCGCCGGCACTCGACTGGCGAAGTTCTGATGCGCCACCTGATAGTCGGCCTCTATTAAGCGGATGCTGAGATGGCGGCCTGCCGTAATATCAATGCCGCCGCCCAGGATCCCTCCGACGCCGTTGTGATTGCCAAAGCCGGGTACATCGAGTCGATTTAGTCCAACCAAGGTGTGTCCGAAGAAATTGACACCTTCTGTTCGCCACGTGAAGCGTGGTCCTGCCGAAAGGGTGGTAACGTTGAGACCCCCACTGCGAAAGTTGTAGCCGAAGTCAAATTCCAAACCGACATTCGGGTGAGGGTTAACGCCTAAGGCCAGACCAAAACCGCGCGGCAAACTCGGCAGCTTAGAGGGCAGAATCGTTCCGCCAACATTGGACGGCACACTCCCGCCTGGATTCAACCACTGGTACCCCGCGAAAATATCAACCTTTGGGGGATTTTCCTGCTGCGCATGTGCCGCGGTAGAGATGATAGCGACGATGAACACCAACAGAGAGCCGGTTAACATCACCCGGCTACCAGTTTCGTAGCAGCGAAGTGACATGTAAACCTCCGGGAGGAGACGTGAACTTCTCTTAACAATTAATTAATTAATTAATGGAAGGCGCCTAGTGAAATACAGAAAAATTCTACAGCACGCCTCCGGGAGAACAAAAGGTAGTAACTTGGTTACAGGGGCTGTGTGCCGCTCTGTGCCGCCGGGGCTGGTGGGAAAAGCGTTTCTGAGCTACAGTGTTTCGCAGTCTCACACTGTTCTTTCGTCCATGGTCTCACTAGAGCTGGCGGGGCTGTAGGCCCGGTCAACGCAGCTTGCCTGAATTGCTCATGAGCCACAATAATAACGTCATACCTGCTATGAACCACGAGAAAGTCCTAATCATTGAAGACGAGGAGAACGAGCGCACGGGCCTGTCCGAACTGATCTCGGCCTGGGGCTACCGAACGGAAACCGCCAGGGACGGGATGGAAGGTCTGGAGAAGGTGAATACGTGGTCGCCCTCCATCGTCGTTACCGACATGAAGATGCCCCGCATGAACGGGCTGGAGCTGCTGGAGAAAATGGAAACGCATGCACAAGCGGTCGCCGTGATCATGGTGACGGCGCAGGGCACAATCGACAGCGCGGTTCAGGCCATGCGCATGGGCGCCTATGACTATATTCAGAAGCCCATCGATACCAACCGGTTGCGGGCGATTCTGCAGAACGCATCCGCGCTGCTGGGGACGCGGGCCGAACTTGAAGTCACGCGGCGCAAGTTGCGCGATGCGGGTTCGCTGGGTTCACTGGTCGGCAGCTCCAAGAAAATGCAGGAACTGTTCAGGCTTACGGAGATGGTGGCGCCGAGCACGGCGTCGGTTCTGATTACTGGCGCCAGCGGAACCGGTAAAGAACTGGTTGCACGCACCATTCATGAACTCAGCCCTCGGCGCATCAAACCTTTTATCGCGATCAATTGCGCGGCCATTCCTGAGACTTTGATCGAGAGTGAAATCTTCGGGCACGAAAAGGGGGCGTTCACGGGCGCGCTGGAGCGGCGCACAGGATGTTTCGAGCTGGCCGAGGGAGGCACGCTGTTGCTGGACGAGATCGGCGAAATGCCAGTGGCGACCCAGGCCAAGTTGCTGCGCGTTCTCGAAGACCGCAAGTTGCGGCGTTTGGGCAGCAAGGTGGAAACCACAGTGGATGTGCGCGTGCTGGCGGCGACCAACAAGGTTCCGGAAGAAGCCGTTGCGCGAGGCGAATTGCGGAATGACCTTTATTACCGCTTAAACGTTTTCAACATCCACATGCCTCCGCTACGTGAGCACAAGGAAGATTTGCCCGAGTTGGTGCAGACCCTGCTGACTGAGATGAACGCCAAGCATGGACGCAAAGTGGGCACGATCAGCGAGGCCGTGCTGCACGCATTCCAGAACTACTCGTGGCCAGGAAATGTACGCGAACTTCGAAACACGCTGGAGCGGGCCATCATTGTGTGTGAAGGATCGGTGATTGAGACCAAACATCTGCCGCCGGCCTTTGGGCAAGGTGCGGTGCGGCCAGCGGCCAGCGATCCCGATGCCGTACGGCTGGGGGTGGGAACAACCGTCGAGGAAGCCGAGAAGTTGCTCATCCTGAAGACGCTGGAGGCGACCAGCAACAACAAGACGCGGGCTGCGGAAATACTCGGCATCAGCCTGAAAACCTTGCATAATAAGCTGAAGGAGTACGGCAGCGCGCAGGCCGACGTCGCCGCCGCGAAAGAGGAGGAATAGTTCCGGGAAACGGGTGAGTGTGGGGTTTGCCGCCACGTCATTAAACGATCAGCCCTTGTCTCGCTGCTGATTTATGCGCCGCAAAACCAAAATCGTACTGGGCATCACCATGATGGTCTTTTTGCTGGTGGTTGCCTTCTCCTATATCTACATTTCCGAACTGCTCCGGCAGCGAATTACCTCTGCTTATGAAGGCGCCGCTCTGCTCAGCGAGCAGTTGGCCTATGCCACCTACAATGCCCAGCCCGATCTGAGCAGCACGCGAATCGACACCAACGATCCGGCGGCGATGCGGGCCGGCATCGCGGAATATCTCTCCGAGGACGTGAATCTCAATGACATGCTGGAGTCGGTGGTGGCGAATTGGCCCATCATCTACGACGCCGCCATCGTTGATATCAACAACAAGGCGCTGCTGCATACCAATCCCGACCTGATTGGAAAGTACATGCCGGAGCGGCCGGATTTCGCCTTTGTGCGTGACACCAGCTTCCGACGGCAACTTACCATTGTTTATAGTCCGGCGGCGGTTTTTGACATTCGCATGCCGCTCGAATTAAATGGAAAACCTTTTGGCACGGCTCGAGTGGGCGTCTCGACTGTGTTTCTGAAGAACGAAGTAACGCCTCGCCTGCGGCGGGCCGTGATCTACTCTACCGGGGCTTTGCTGATTTCGCTCATCCTCGCGGCCGGACTTTCTCACCTAGCACTCGGTCCCCTGGAGCGGATCAGCCGCAGTCTGGATAGTGTAAGCGCTGGAGAGACCACGGAAGTTTTGGCCGAACCGGATGCGACTCCCGACGAGTACGGGCTGGTGACGCTGAAGATCGCTCATCTTGGGCGGCAGATGCGCGACACGAAAGAAATATTCTCGGCTCTCAAAGACAACGTCGACCAGATCATGGCCAACCTGCAGGACGGTCTGATGCTGTTTACCGAAGACTTCCGGGTCGTGCTGGTCAGCGCTTCGGCAGAACGTTTCCTGGGCCGGCCTCGCGCCGAGATGCTGGGCCACACCGTCAATGAAATATTTTCTGATTCTTCGCCGCTGGGGACGGTAGTGCTGGACGCGTTCGAGCGGCAGCGTCCCATCCCGCAACGCGAGGTCAAAGCGGCGGACGGAAAGTCGGTGCAGGTTTCACTGGACTTCATCCAGCAGGGCGGAACGCATATCGGCGCGCTGCTCACCATGCGGGACACCGAGTCGGTGCGACGCATCGAGGACGAGATCGAGACCTCGCGGCGTTTGTCGGCCAGCGGGCGGATTACGCGCGGCGTCGCGCACGAAGTCAAGAATCCGATCAATGCGATCGTACTGCACCTGCAGCTCCTGCAAAACAAGTTGCAGCAGAAGGATCCGGATACGTGCCGTCACATGGATATCATCGAAAGTGAAATTCACCGGCTGGATCGAGTAGTCCAGACACTCGTCGACTTCACGCGCCAGCGCGAACTAAACATGGAAGAGGTCGACTTGCGGCAACTGATAGACGAAGTGGGGATGCTGGCGCTGCCCGATGCGGAAGTGCATGGCGTACGCATTGTGCGCCAGCTTCCTCCCGATCCTCTGCCGGTTAAAGTTGATATTGATTTTATGAAGCAGGCGCTGTTGAACGTGGTCATCAACGGAGAGCAGGCGATGCCGCACGGAGGCGCGTTGAGCATTGCCGCACGGCGCGACAACGGCAACGCCGTGATCGAGGTCCGAGACCAGGGCGTCGGCATTCCCAAAGAAATTCAGGAGAAAATCTTCGAGCTGTACTTCACAACCAAAAAGGGCGGCAGCGGCATTGGCCTGGCGCAGACCTACCAGATCATGCAGTGGCATTATGGATCGGTGGACTTCGAATCAACGGAAGGGCAAGGCACAACCTTCCGTCTGCGTCTGCCGCTTACGGAATTGCCTTCGGAGAGTCTGAAAGAGAAGGAAGTCATTACCCAGGGCTGATCAGTGGTCCCGAGGCATGAGAGAAGGGGTCTTGTCCGGATTTAGAATCATTTGAAGTAGCACCGCTCATGGCGCCGGCAGCCGGCGCTGGAAGAATATGACTCTGGCCGTCATTCTCGGACTATGGGCTTTGCTGGGGCCGTCTTCGTTAAGCTACCCGTACTTTCCACAGACGCAACCGTCTCAGCAGGCGCCTGACGCCAGCTCACAGCAGACACCTCCAAAAGATACCAAGCCTCAGGAAAAACCCGAGCAGCAGCAACAGCCTGCCGAGACCAAGCCCCAGGAACCCGGAGAGACACAGCAGCAGGCGCAACCGGCCCAGGAACAACCGCAGCAGTCCGCGCCGCCTCCTACTAACCCTGCTCCCACCCAACAGCCGCCGGAAGCCGTGCCAGAAAAATCAGTGCCAGAAGTGAAGCCGTCCCCAAAACCGCCGGCGCGAAAAAACAAGCGCAAAACGGCAGCGAAAAAGGATCCACCGGCGAACTCGGAGCCAAAGAAGGTTGTAGTGCGCAATGGCGGCGCGCCAGAACCCACCAGCCAGCTGACCCCCGGCATGTCGCGGGATCAGGTATCGCACTCGCGGCAGACCATTACCCAGTTGTTGGCATCCACCGAAGAAAACCTCAAGCGGACCACTGGGCGTTCTCTCACCGCAAATGAGCAGGCTATTGTGGATCAGATTCGGGCTTTCATAACGCAAGCGAACGCGGCGCTTAAAGCAGGCGATCTTCAACGCGGACACAACCTCGCCATGAAAGCGCATCTGCTGTCCGATGATCTGCTTCGGCGCTAAGCCCTCAAACGCATACGTCATGTTCATCGCGAAATCGTGACCTCAGCGGCCAGGAAGCCTCTCATGAAAACAAAGTGCTGATTGCAGCGCCAGAGTGTGTGTCGTGAGAACTACTCTGTGAGTCAAAACGGGGGAACAGAATCCGCAAGATACCAGCCCCGGAGGGGCGAAATAGGTTAGCCCAGGACGTAAGTCCTTGGTAAAGTTGGAAATCGGAGCGAGTCCCGGAGGGACAACCCCAGTCCTCACGCGCACTTTAAAGCGCCGCGCCACCCAAAACCAGACTTTTCGCAGCCTGTAAAAGGCGCGCCCTGTTACAACCCAGCTATTTCCCTTTGGCTCGTGCGGCGTTCACTTTGGTCAACAGATCTTGTGCCGGCTGTTGAATTGGGCCGGAAATCTTTACGACTTCGTTCAACACCTCCCGCGCTTCGGTTACCTTATTCAGCTTTGCGTAGCCCCAGCCAAGACGGTAAAGGGCCGTCGCATAGGCTACGTCGTCGTGCCCTTTCAGCAAATCGGCGGCGGACTTCAAATGCGGAATGGCGGCTGCCGTTTTGTCCTCTTTCATCAGCGCATAACCCAATGTCGAATGCGCCACGCCTGCTGACAGCTTGCGGGATTGATCAGCATCCGGAGCATCAGCCTTAGACAGCGCGATCACCTTTTCGGCATAACTGGCAGCTTTGCTAGCGCTGCCAGGCTTGCTGGATTCGACGTAGTGGTTCGCCATGAGAAGCAGAGTGGCAATGTTATTCGGGTTCGTCGCGAGCGCTTTATCTCCGTAAGCGACCAGGCGAGCCGGATCGTTGAGTTGCCCGGGGCCCAACGTGTACATGGCATACTGCGCCACTTGGTCTCCAAAACGAGAGTCGGGGAAGGCAATGGTGAAGCGCTCGATGTAGGACATGCGGGCCTTGGGGTCCTTCTCATCGGCGATCGAGTTGAAAGCAGCCGCTTCGAGAAAATCATAGGAGCTCCTGGCTGAGTTCTTCTCGCCCTCTACCTGGTTCGCAAAATCCTGGTCACTCATAGTGTCCGGCTTGGGCTGGTTGGCAATCGAGTTGAAGGCCTCTCCCCCTCGGGTCGCGTAGTCCATGAGCTTGGCGCTGCTCTTCATCAGTTGGGCGATGTTGGCTTGTGAGACCAGTATGTCGAGATTGTGCGGCGACGCGGCCAGGGCTTTGTCACCAAAGTCGAGAGCCTTCGCAAGGTCGCCTGCGGTCTGATACGCCTGGGCCAGCTGCCAGTTTCCATAAGCGACCGCCGCGGGATTGGAAGAGAACTGCTGCAGGAAATCCTGGTACATGGCCAGCCTTTTCTGTGCGTCCTGTTCGCTGGAAATGGACGCCAGGGCCACGTCTTCCGGAGTCCCCGCGGGGATCACAATCTTGTCGAGCTGCGCCTGAGAAAATAACGCAAAGGAAACGAGGATGGGGGCGGCGAAATGATGTTTGCGAAGCATGGGTCACCTCCAGGCGATGGCATGGTCCTTGACCGGCGAATCGTATCGCCGAAACGGGCAACAGGCAAGGGCGAGAAAGGCCCGGCCTACTTACGCCCTTGACGTTTCTGTGCGACTACCAACCCTCGTGGCGTGGGCAGGAGAATCACCGAGATCAGGCCTTCGGCTTCTAGTTTAAGAGCAGCTTCGCGTACCTGCTTGAGATGCGAACTGGCGTCGTGCATAAGGATCAGGCCATAGGGGCTGATCTGGGGCAGGAAGCGGCGAACTTCCTGCTCGCGGACAGGCATGTCGCTGTCGCTGAATAGCAAATCGATCCGGCCGTCCACTTTCATTTCAAGGCTCGATTCATTGCGACATTCAATCCACTGCGCGAGTTCAGAAGATTCAATGCGCTTCTTGGCGTCGGCATAGACGAGAGGATCGAATTCGCAGGTGATGACCTTGCCGCGTCCGTTCTCCTTCAGGCCTTCGGCAATCCAAAGCGTGCTGATGCCGCTGAAGGTGCCGGTCTCGACCACGAGTTCGGGCTTAAGGGTGGTCACGACGGTGCGCAAGAATTCGAGTACTTCAACTTCCGCGGTCATCGAATCGAACATGCTCCAGCGCTCCGGGTGGGGGCACTCAGGCGTCGCGCGATGATATTCGGCCTGCAGCACGTCGCCAGTGCGCTGAATCTGGCGAAGGATTTTGTGCTCCTGTTTTTCTTGTTTTTTGAAGAGGCGCTTCAGGTCGAGGCGCATGCCAGAGCAGTATAAATCCGCCACCTATCTTGTGGGGACGGCCCTGTGAGCCGTCCGGGCGCGTCGGAGACCGGTCTCCACACAAACCATGATTTTTCATTTAGAGTGAGCAGATGCGTTCCATTTTGCAAAAGCGGGCCCTGCGCTATGTCTTTGGCGCAAATGTAGTCTCTATGCTGGGGAGCGGAATGAACTCAGCCGCGGTGGCTTGGTTCATTTTGCAGGCCACGCATTCGGAGATGGCACTGGGAACGCTCGCCGTTTTGCAGACCATTCCCGCCATGTTGATGCTTCCCTTCACTGGGGTCATCATTGACCGCGAAGACCGGCGGCGTCTGGTCATGATGCTGGATGCGGCCCGCGCCATCGTTATCCTGGTGGTCGCCATTCTCGCGTTCCGTGGCAAGGCGCAGGTTTGGGAACTCTACCTGATGAATACGCTGGTGGCGGCAGGCTTCTGGATGTTCTGGCCGACCATCACGGCGCTGATCCGCGAACTGACGCCCGACGCCCAATTTGTGCAAGCCAATACGTTTTTGCTAGCTGGAGTCCAGGGCGGGTGGTTGATCGCGGGCGCAATTGTAGGATTCGTGTACGAGCACATCGGGCTGGGCGGCGTGCTGCTCATTGACTTTTCCACCTATGTGATCTCGTTCCTGTGCTACTTCGCAGTCCGCAAGGGACGCCACGTGGTGCCGCGGCCTGCCGAGTTGCGCGCCGACATCATCGCTGCGGAAACGCAAATCGAGCGCTTCGGGCGGGAAATGAAGGAAGGGATTCACTTCCTGCGCGATAACCGGGCCGTCGCATTTCTGGGAGCGTGCTGGGCACTGTTCCTGGGCGCGATGCTCACCGGAATCGTGGTCACTCCTTCTCTGAGTGAACGAGTGTTCCGCGCCGGCGCCACTGGCTATGGCTGGCTCAACGGCGGATGGGGAGTGGGTGCCTTTCTCAGCGCGCTGTACGCGCCGCAAGTTATCGCCGGTCTGGGCTCTCGCCGCTCCGTCGCGATTTCCATGGCATTGCTGGCAATCTGCATGTTTATGGCGCCATTCTCGTTATTCCTAGCCATCGCGGTCGGAATCTATGGCGTGATGGGATCGGCGCGCGGCGTCAGTGGCGTCGCCATGAATACCAGCCTCATGGAACAGATTCCCGACCACTTCATGGGACGCGTGCAGAATATCTTCTATTTCTTCGGCACCGTGTTGCAGGTAGTGCTGGGATTTGCGGTGGGCGCGGCGGCCCACAACATCGGCCTGGGCGCCGGCTTCGCCATTATCGGTTTGGTGTACACGCTGGCATTTGTCAGTGCAAGCTGGCCCATGGCCAGTCGAACAGCCGTGGCCGCGAGCGAAGCAGAGTGAACGGATTGCAGATTCAAGATTTTAGATTGCAGATTTAAAAACTTTGAAAATCTGAAATCTTCAACCTGCAATCCTAAATTCGACTTCTGTTATCCTTTCCGTTTCAATTTCCTCAGGAGAATTGCATGTCATCGAATCTCGACGGCCGCGTTGCCGTTGTTTTCGGAGTGGCGAACAAGCGCAGTATCGCCTGGGCGATTGCGCAAGGGCTGCACGCGGCAGGCGCCAAGCTAGTCATCACCTATCAGAACGAGCGTCTGGAACAGGAGGCCAAAGACCTGATTCTTTCGCTGCCCGGAGCGCAGGCATTCATGTGTGACGTGTCGAAGGATGACGAGATTGATCGCCTTTTCGCCGAACTGAAGCAACGCCATGGCAAGTTGCACGTCCTGGTGCATAGTGTCGCGTTCGCTCCCGCTGAGGAACTGAAGGGAGACTTCGTCAATACCAGCCGCGAAGGATTTCGCATCGCTCAGGATGTCAGCGTTTATTCTTTAATCGCGGTCGCGCGCGGGGCTGCCCCGCTAATGGAGGATGGCGGGAGCATTATCACGATGACGTACTACGGAGCGGAAAAAGTTGTTCCTCATTACAACGTGATGGGTGTCGCCAAAGCCGCCTTGGAATGCACGGTGCGGTACCTGGCTTACGACTTGGGCAAACGCAAGATTCGCGTCAACGCAATTTCCGCCGGACCGATCAAGACTTTGGCCGCGCGCGGCATCGCCGGTTTCGGTGACATGCAGAAGTCCCACGCCGAACGCGCTCCCCTGCAGCGTAATGTGGACGTGAATGAGGTGGGCACCACCGGGGTGTTTCTCGCTTCCGACGCCAGCTCGGGAATCACCGGAGAAACGATCTACGTGGATTGCGGCTACAACATTATGGGGTTTTAGAAACAGTTCTCAGTTGCCAGTTCTCAGCGTGCGGTCAGCGTAATTCGGCGGTCGCTCTCTCCCACCCTTTTCAGGGCAATTTCCATGTCCCGTTCTTTAATGAAACGAGGAAATTTCTCTCCCCACTCGATGAGAAGAACGCTGGTTTCGGCCAGCAAGTCATCGAGGCCCAGAGTCTCTAATTCTCGGGGCGTGTCTACCCGGTAAAGGTCAATATGGTAGACATTCACTTGCGGGCCCCGGTATTCGTGGACCAGGGTGAACGTGGGACTGGTGACGTCTTCCTCTCTGGCGGCGTGGAAGCCTTCCGCAATACCCTTCACCAGGATGGTCTTACCCGCACCCAACTCACCACGCAGCAATACCAGCTTAGGCGGAGTGAGCGTCTCGGCCAGGCTTCGCCCGAAGGCAATCGTCTCTTCTGGAGAGTGGGTGAGGACTTCCCGAGTGCTCATACTGATCCCAAACCAGTATAGCTAGTACTACTGCAGCGTCCGATAAATAACTGGCCAACTCAACGTTTCGCTTTTCGCCTTCGAGGTAGGGTACAGCCGGGCCGAATCCGTTCCAAAGTTTGTCGACAGCGCGAAGGCTTTTTCACGACGGATTCGACTGTGGCGGTCCAGAGAAAGGGTTTCGGATTCTCATTGCAGGCGGCCAGGAATTCCATGATCGCCTTCTCGAGAACTTCCACGCTGCGGAAGGAGCCCCGGCGAATGCGCTTGCGGGTTAACTCGCCGAACCAGCGCTCGACCAGATGGAGGCAACTGGAACTGGGGGGGCAAAAATGCGAGATAAAACGAGGGTGGCGCTTCAGCCAGGCTTGGACACGAGGCTGCTTGTGGGCGCCATAGCTGTCCATCACCAGATGCAAGCGGACCTCTCCCGGAAACTCTTGGTCGAGGCGGCGTAGAAACTTCAGCAACTCTTGGTGTCGATGCCGCTCATAGCACTGTCCGATCACCCGTCCTTGCAAGACTTCTAGAGCGGCGAACAAGGAGGTCGTTCCGTTGCGTTTATAGTCATGGGTCATGGTTCCGCAGCGGCCCTTTTTCATGGGCAAGCCGGGTTGGGTGCGGTCCAGCGCCTGGATTTGGCTCTTTTCATCCGCACGATCGCCTGTTGGGGAGGATTCAGATAGAGGCCCACCACATCGCTCAACTTCTAGAAACTTGGCATCCCGCGATCGTTTGAAGGTTTTCACGCGATGCGGTTTGAGGTTGTGACTCTGCCAGATGTTGTTGATGGTGGATTTGCTGACTCCTGCCTGGCCGCCATGAGCCGGCAACTCCACTGGGTCATTCCCTTGGGTTGGCTACCTAGCGTGGCATTGACGATGGACTGGATCTTCTCCGGACCGTAGGTCGGTTTGCGACCACGCCCGGCCACCACCTCCCACAGACTATCCAGGCCCTCCCGGGTAAAGGGGGTGCGCCACAAGGTGACCGTCTTGCGATTGACCTCTAGCCGTTGCGCGATGCCATTGTCGGATTGCCCTTCGGCAGCGGCTAACACCATCTGACTTCGTCAGGCGACCTGCTGCGGTGTCCCGAAGGCCGCGACCCACTGGCGCAGTTGCTGTTGGGTCGGCTTCCGGGAGGACGCGTGCGGGAGCGGGTCGTGGCATGACCCAGCATGGTAGTACCAGCATAGCTGTAGAAGATAATGTCGTTGTCCAGTTATTTGTTGGACACTACACCAGTGAGAAGGCAATCAATTCGGGAAGGTCTCTCGGTGCTAGACGCCGGCGGAGACCACGGAACCAGCCATCGCAGGAGCCTCATCCCGTTGCATAAGACGCGCCCGGTAGCGAACGTGTCGAAGGCGAGTGAGTTCGACCAGCGGTGACCACACGGTGTGCACGAGGTCATGCTTGATCAGCAAGTGCCAGAAACGATTGGATCGCTTGTACAGGTAAGACATGGCGAGATACAGCGGCACAGCGCGCCAGTCTGCCGGACGGCGGTGCCAGATCGACGGATGAGAAAAGAGGCGCTGATAAATCCAGGCATAGCCCTGCTCCAATTCTTCCGGTGTCATATGCCGAGGCTGGAAGACTGCGTGGGCAGTGTCGTAAAGGCTCCAGTCACGGTGCAGCAAACGGTTCTCCGCCTCCATTTGCCGGAACAATGGTGTAGCTGGGTACGGTGTGAGAATGTGAAAAGTCGCGCATTCCAGGCGGTTTTCCTCGATCCATGCCGCGGTACGGGCAAAGACGTCCTTACAGTCGTGGTCGAATCCGAGGACAAATGACCCGTTGACCTGAATTCCGTAGTCGTGCAAAAGACGGACACGGCGGGCGTAGTCTGCAGTTTTCGGAGTTTTCTTTCGAGCATCCGCGAGATTCTCGTCGGAGAGTGACTCGAAACCAATGAAGACCCCGGTACATCCGGCCAGCGCCATCTCGCGAATCAGTTCCCGATCGTCGGTAACGTCGATCGATACTGCCGCGCTCCATATTTTGTTGAGCTGCCGAAGCGCGTGACAGAGCGCACGCAGATAATCCCTGCGCGAGCCGAGATTGTTGTCGATGAACACAGCGTAGGGCTGGTTATCGGTTGCGAACTCATCCACCACAAGCTTGGGATCGCGCATCCGATACGGGATCCGCAGGCCGTTAGTGGACAGATAGCAGAACCCGCAGCGATTATGGCAGCCGCGAGTGGCAATCAGGCTGGTCGTGGTCAGAAAACTGTGCCGGGGCAGGATTGACCGTCGCGGCGGCGGATCTTCGGAATAATCATTGTCATATCCTGCGATATAACGCGGCTGCAGGCATCTGTGTTCGACATCATTGAGAATACGCGGCCAGAGTTGTACGCCGTCGCCCAGCGCCAAGGCGTCCGCGTGAGGCGCACACTCCTCGGGACAAGATAGAACGTGCAGGCCTCCCAGAATGACCTTCGCGCCCCGGCAGCGATACCAATTTGCGAGTTCATAAGCGCGTGCTGCAAAAGTCAGGTGCACGGTGATGCCGACAACTTGAGGAATGGGATTGAAAGGGGGTGGCCCGTCCAGCAGATTTTCGTCCCAATATCCGATTCGCCAGTGCTCCGGCGTGGTCGCGGCAAAACTGGTCAAAGCCAGAGTCGGTGTGAGGACGTGCTTGCCAAAACTCGCGGTCGGGTCCTTGGGATAGAAAGGATTGATCAGCAAAGCATAGAAGGGCTCTGGGGGATGTGCCGCTGCGATTTCGGGTAGCGGGGGCGGAGTCGTCATTTCTGGCGGCAGCCAGCGGCGCTTCGAAAGCCGAAGAAAGGGCTCTTCTGCCAAAATCATTCGCACAGCTTGGCGCGGTTTTAGCAGGGCCGTCAAGATAGCGGTCGTGCTTAAGAATGTACTCACCCGGGGCATGGTAAGGGCTGATTGTAAGCGACGCCGGTTCTTATCTCAGCTTTCGTCCGGGCGGAATAGGGAGTCCGGGCCAAAGCTTGGAAAAGAATTCAACTGCCTGGGGATCCTGGTGCAGGGGACCCATGACGAATTTGCCAAACACCACTCCGCCCATCGCGTAATAGCCAACTGCTAGACCTCCGATTGCAGCATAACCGATGGCCACTCCGCCCATCGCAAGGTATCCCAAGGCGAGCCCAGCAAGCGCCAGAAGGCCGATGCCGCAACCGCCGAGCACGATTCCGCCCATGGCAAGTCCCCCGAGTGCAACCGCGCCGCACGCGACTCCGCCCAGTGCGATCACCCCGGTAGCAATATCTCCGATAGCGATGATGGCTCGCGCATGTCCGCGAAGCTCCTTCTTGGACGGATCGGGACCAATCGCAACCGAGACAAGCGGATACTCGAGAAAAGTCGCCGACGACGTCCAGCGAATCGGCATGGTGGATTCCCTGCTGAGAGTATGCGGCGGTGGCCCGGTGACCGTGAGTGACAAGAGAGGAACGCGAGACGGGGCAAGCCCCGTCTCTACCTCAGTTGTTGCGGGCAGAGACGCGGCTCGCCGCGGCTCCGACCTATTCAGTCGGCTGCTAAAAAGTTTTGGGCAGGAAGGAAGTGGAGTGCGTAC
>Ga0209801_1000067_pt1 | contig 72726 bp, 63 predicted proteins | sample GraSoiAngelo_127_FD_185884 | JGI IMG/M metagenome (GOLD analysis project Ga0209801, IMG submission 185884) | Grasslands soil microbial communities from the Angelo Coastal Reserve, California, USA - 14_0927_09_40cm (SPAdes) (version 2) | ecosystem: Environmental > Terrestrial > Soil > Grasslands ... | reverse complement strand
AGTCGGGACGGCGGGATTTGAACCCGCGACCCCCTGAACCCCATTCAGGTGCGCTACCGGACTGCGCTACGTCCCGTTACCCAACCCCGGAAACCCCACCCCGTGAACAGCCAACAGGTGCAAGACGCACAGACGCACCGTGGCTGTCAGTGACGAGTGAGTAGGACAAGCCGCTCCTGCAACCTGATCCCTAATCAAAATGTACCGCCGCGCCTTTACATCCTCAACGCACAGATCGCGTCCCCCCGCTCCCGAAGAACCTGTCCTGAGCGCAGGGAAGGAGCCTGCCCTGAGCGTAGCGAAGGAGCCTGCCCTGAGCGTAGCGAAGGGGAGAAGAGGACAGGGGGTTAGGACGGAGCGAGGAACTCGGCGGGAGCCGTTGTCTTCGCTCGCGGTGCGGGCAGCCAGTTCGTGGGATACATTGGGACCGTCTCCCTCAGCGGACCCCGCCGATGCGCACACCATCCCTCCTGATCCTCTGCGCTGTTCCGCTCGCGACATCGCTCGTCGCGCAGTCTGCGGCATCGCGATCCGGTCCCGTCGATTCGCGTTCCCTCTCCGCGTTGTCCTGGCGCAACATCGGTCCCTTCCGCGGTGGACGGATCTCCGCCGTGTCCGGCGTCATCGGACAGCCGGGAGTCTTCTATGCGGGCACGCCCCAGGGCGGCGTTTGGAAGACGACCAGCGCGGGGGAGATGTGGTATCCCATCTTCGATTCCATTAAGAGCACCTCGTCCATCGGCGCCGTCGAGGTCGCGCCATCGGACCCTAACGTGATTTATGTCGGCACGGGCGACCTGAACTCCTTCTTCGACGGCGTCGGCGACGGCATGTACAAATCCTCCGATGCCGGGCGCACCTGGCGTCACATTGGCCTCGACGCCACACAGCAAATCTCGTCGATCCTCGTCAGCCCGCGGGACCCGAAGGTCATCCTGGTCGGCGCATTAGGGAACCCGCAGGCACAGACAGAGGCACGTGGCGTTTTCCGCTCCACCGACGGCGGCGCGACGTGGACCAAGACCCTCTATGTGGACGACGAAACCGGCATCGCAAAGCTCGCCCGCGCGGAGGACGCACCCGACGTCGTCTTTGTCGCGACGATGTTCCAGTACCTCCCGCCAGGCATCAGCAAGCCTCCCACCCCGGACACCGCGCGCACCCGCACACGTCTCTACAAATCGACGGACGGCGGTGTCACGTGGCGTGAAATTTCAGGCGGAGGGCTGCCGCCGCTCGCGGGACGCACGTCCCTCGCCGTCGCGATCGGCACCAACGCCCAGCGGGTCTATCTCATTGGCGACTTCGGACTGTATCGCTCCGACGATGGCGGCACGGCGTGGCGCCATATGGCCGCGGACGATAAACGGATCACGAACGCGCAGGGCGGCTACAACTGTGGCGTCTATGTCGACTCGAAGAATCCCGACATCGTCTACACGTTCAACGTGACCGCGTACAAATCGGCCGACGGGGGCAATACGTTCACCGGATTCAAGGGTGGCCCGCCGGGCGGCGACGATCCGCAGGTCATGTGGATCGACCCCACCGACGGCAAGCGAATGCTGATGGGCTACGACCAGGGCGCGATCGTCTCATTCGACGGCGGCGACACCTGGAGCTCGTGGTATAACCAATCCACCGAACAGATCTATCACATCGCCGCCGATAACTCGTTCCCCTATTGGATCTATGCGACCCAGCAGGACGCGGGTGCGATCGCCACGCGCAGCCGAGGCAATCTGGGAGCGGTGACGCCCATGGATTGGAAGCCGGTGCCAGGGTGGGAGTGGGGCACGATTCTTCCCGATCCACGCGATCCCACAGTCATCTACTCGAGCGGAATCGGGATCTCGAAGATCACCTACCCCGCCGAAGAGTGGATCAAGGTCGGACCGGATCAGGATCCATCGCTCAAGCTGCGCGGCATGTTCAATCCGCCCATCGCGTTCGCGATATGGAATCGCAGGAGCGAGCTGCTCGCCGGCTATCAGTACCTCATGGCGACCAGCGACGGTGGCGCGACCTGGACGAAGCTCAGCCCCGATCTCACCGCGGCGGGAGCCGCCGCGCGGGATACGATGCTGTCGCGACGCGCGGTCCTGTGGTCGATCGCGCCATCGATGGTGACGCCCGGCGTCATTTGGATCGGCACCACCAACGGCGTCGTCCAGGTGTCGCGAAACCATGGGAAGACCTGGACCGATGTCACGATTCCGGGGACCGAAATCGGCTGGCGCCGAATCGCCGCGCGGCTCGAGGCCTCCCCCTTCGACCCGGGCACGGCGTACGTCACGCTCGACGGGCACTATCGTGGCGACTTCGCCCCATACATCTATCGCACGAGGGACTACGGGAAGACGTGGACCCGGATCGTGGCAGGGCTGCCGGCGACGCAGTCCCCGGCTGCGGCGGTGAGTGTCGTGCGGGCGGACCCCAAGCAGCGCGGTCTCCTGTTCGCCGGCACCGGGAACGCGCTGTACGTGTCGTTCGACGACGGCGACCATTGGCAGTCGCTGATGCTCAATCTGCCCACCACGATGTTCACCGACATCGCCATCCATGACAACGACTTGATCGTCAGCACGTATGGGCGCGGCATCTGGGTACTCGATGATTTCGCCGTGCTGCGGCAACTCAGCGGTGCGGCCACCGAACCAGTCCACCTGTTCCAGCCGAGCGACGCGGTGCGCATGCGACGGAACGTGATGTATAACACGCCGTTCCCGCGCGAGGTGCCCCAGGCGCCGAACCCGCCGGACGGCGCCATCATCGACTATTGGCTCACGATCAGACCGGCCGCTGACATCGCTATCGATGTGCTGGATGGGACGGGCAATGTCGTCCGGCACATGTCCAGCCCTCCTCCGCGGGCGGTACGCGAAACCGCTCGACCACCAATGGAAAGCTTCTGGCTTGCTTCACCGCACGGGCTGACGACCAACGCGGGACTCAATCGGGCAACGTGGGACCTGCGCCATGATGCTCCGCCGGCATTCGCGCATGGATTCGAGTTCAACGGCAACCCGGGTACCACGCCGATGGCGCCCGAAGGTCCGTTGGCACTCCCGGGAGTCTACACTGTTCGGCTCACCGTCGACGGCACACACTACACCCAGACGATGACCGTGCGCGCGGATCCGCGCTCACACGTTCCTGCCGCAGCCGTGGCTGCGCAACACGAGCTCGTCATGCGGTTGTATTCCGGACTCGAGGCCACGTGGGCGGCCTTCCGGCCGGTGGCCGAGTTACGGGATGCCGTCACGAAACTTGCCGCGGGCGACACGGCGTCCGAGCTGGGGAAGGCAACGCAGACGCTCAGGGCGGAGCTGGATTCGATCGCCGGCGATTCATCAGCCGAGGCGCGCGAGATCTGGCAGCCGCAGCCGACGGCGTGGAGCTTGACGGATTTGAACGGCGAATTTGCCCTGGATCTGAATTTGCAGGACAACGCCGACTACGCGCCGACCCAGGCGACGCTGGCGCTCGTCCGTGCGAACTGCGACGAGTTGCGCAAGCTGGTCGATCGCTGGGACAAAGTCGTTCGGCAGAATCTGGTGACGGTCAATCGCCTGTTGACGAGTCGTGGCGTGGCGACGCTGGCGACACCATCGCGGTCGGAGAAGCTCTGCGCTCCTTGAGCGCGCGGTTAGAGAATGCGCTCGAGCGGGTGCGCGGATGCGCTATTGCTGGCCGTGCACTGGTCGCGTCGAGACGATGTGCTGAAACAGACAGGGGACTTGTCGGGCAAGGTGATCGTCACCTGCTCCCTCCCGATGAACGCCGACGATACCGGACTCGTCATCGCCCACACTCCTCGGGCGCGGAGGAGCTTGCCAAGAGGTCCCACAAGCGCGGGTCGTGTCGGCTTTTGGCACTGTGCCGAGCGAAGTGTTGTTGACGTTTTCGAGGCCCGGCGCAAAGCGACGAGACCCAGTCTCGTGTATTGCGGGGACGATGCGAAAAGCAAAAAGATTGCCGTTGCGCTGATCCGCGACGCGGGCTTCGATCCCGTGGACGCTGGCCCCTTACGGATCGCCCGCTACACCGAGCCGTTCACGCTGCTGGTTGCGCAGCTCGCCTACGAGGGAAAATCGGGACCGGAAATGGCGTACCGGTTCGAGTGGTTTTAGTCGCTCCAGGGGCAGGTCCCGTTCGCGAACGCGGTGTCCCCCTTCAGCAGGTGGTAGACGTACGCGCCGAGGCAGAACTTGCCGAACAGGAGCGCGGCGAAGGCCACGGCAAGGAGCCCCTGGAAGACGTACGATGCGGTCCTCCAGCCTTCGAGCAGGGCGAGTCCCGCGGCCAGCATGAACACCGCCGCCATGCCCTGAGCGAATCGCCGGGGCCCCGGCGCCGGCGTGAGCGGCGGTCGCCCGCGCCGTCGCGCGACAAAGCGGTTGTAAAAATTCTCGAACGGGTTTGCCGCCGGTACGAGCACGTTGAGCCACAAGATGGCCGAAAAGAGCAGGAAGATCGCCGGCGATTGCGTGAGGATCCCCACCAGCATCATCGATCCCACGATGGTGGGCTGGAACTGCAAGCCCTTGAACCGCAGGGCCGCGCGATCGGGCGGCTCCTGCGCGAACCCCTGCTGTTTCATGAAATTCATCACGGCTGACCGAGCCATGTTCGCCTCCTTCTATCTATCAACAAGATAAGCTGGCCCTCCTTGCTCCCTACAGGCTGCGCCACTTGCGACGCGGCGGCAAGGTCGGTATCGTCGTCGCCCTCCCCCAACGGAGATGCGCCATGCGCCCAGGCCACACCCTCCCCATCCTGCTCGCCGCCGCACTCGGCTGCCAGGCTGCCCCCGCGACGGACACGAGCGCCGAAGCGAAACAGGCGATCGATGCGGCCGACGCCAATTGGGCTCGGCTCACCGCCGCCGGTCACGCCGATTCGCTGGCGGAACTCTACCACGCGAACGGCGTGATGCTGCCACCGAACATGCCACCGGTGCACGGCCGCGAGGCGATCCGGGCCTTCATGACGACCATGAACTCCATGTCCAGCCCCCCACCCGTCCTCCGCGTGTGGGCTGAATCGGTCTGGGCGAGCGGTCCACACGCGCTCGAGCTCGGACGCTGGCACTTCGCCTGGCCCGCCGCCGCCAAACGGCCGCCCGGCGCGCCCGCCGCCGATTCCGGCAAGTACATCGTGCGCTGGGTGCAGGAGAACGGGCGCTGGCTGATGGCCCAGGATATCTGGAACTCGGACGTCGCGCTGCCGATGGCACCGGCTCCGACGCCCAAGAAATCGTAGGCACCGCCAGGAGGCGCGAGTGAACTCGCGGCTCGGCATCGGCCCGTGAACGGGCGAGGCTGCCGCTTCAGCGGCCGTGGCCGAGCCGGGGCTTGAGCCGCGCATCTTCGGACGCGTGGCTGCGAATCGTGCGCCTCTACGACTCTTACGCCGACTTCGCCGTCGTGTTTACACCCAAGAGCGTATTGATCGGGCAGATACGCGTGACGGCGGTCTGGAACGCGCCGAGGGCCAGGATCGCTCCGCCGATCAGACCCCAGTACCCCTTGTGGATCAGGGGCAGCCACGCGTCCAGAATCGCGAGGGCGAGGAGGGGAAACCCGAACGCCGCCGTGCCATCCCTGAATCCGCCCATCGCGAGTAGCGCCCCCACGTACATCATCGCGGCGCACAGGATCCAGGTCAGAAACCCCAGCGCCTGGAAAAAGGGGTCGAGCGCCGCCAGACCGCCCAGGAGCGCGAGCGAGCCGGCCACGATCCGCGCGCGAGCGTCCAGATCCCCGACGTTGATCGCCGACTTGGTCATTGGCACCCTCCGGTGAAAGGTTCGCGGTCTACAATTATTATGGAAAGGCGAGGCCTCCTCACAAGGTGGCGCCCTCCCTCTCCCCGCGGTAGTATCGAGCAGACCCCCACCTCGGGCATGGAGGCGGTACCATGGCGACCGTCCGCGAAATCCTCGGCAAGAAGGGCAGCGAGATCATCTCCGTTCCGCCGTCGGAAACGGTTGTCAAGGCCGCGCAACTCATGAACGAGCGCGGCATCGGTGGGCTCGTGGTGACCGAGGGAAAGCGGCTGGCGGGGATCTTCACGGAGCGTGACATCCTGCGTCGCGTGGTGGCGCAGCGGCGTGATCCCGCCGTCACCAAGGTCGCCGACGTGATGACCTCGCCGGTCACGGCGTGCGCCCCCGAGACGACCGTGGAGGAGTGCGCCGCGATGATGACCGCGAAGCGCATCCGCCATCTCCCGGTGGTGGGCGAGAAGGGTCTCGTGGGCGTCATCACGATCGGGGACGTGCTCGCCTTTCAGGTGAGCGAGCAACAGGCGACGATCGATTATATGCACCACTTCATGTTCGATCTTCGGTAGCGTGGGGTCGCGAGTGAACTCGCGGCTCGGCCCGGTCGCTGAAGCGACCACGGCCCGTTTACGGGCAGGCGCCGAGCCGCGGCTTTAGCCGCGCGCGACCTCACAACGCTCTATCCGGCAACGCGTTACCAGCTGCCTGTGAGGGGCGCCGTTGTCCGTTTCTCCCGCCGCAGCGCATATTGGGGCCCCCTATGACCAGCGGCGCCAAGGACGTTTGGCTGTTTCGGATCGTGCATCAGGACACGGGCAAGCCCGCCCAGGGCGTGCCCGTGACCGTGCTCGAGAAGTCCGGCAACGCCGCCGGCTACTGGGTGAGCGATGCCGACGGCATCGTCGCCATCCCCCGGCGCGACACACCACGGCTGCGGATCCGCGTGGGCCTGCGCAGCGAAGATCCCATCGAGTTGACGACGGCGACGCTGAGCGAAGGACCGACGCCGCTCGCCGCGCCCACACAGCTGCCACCTTCTTTGACCGTCTCGGGGGGGGGCCGCGACTCGACGTCGGGTACGGCGCCGGCGCCGGCCGGGCCGGCGCCCTCGCCGACGCGTCCTGCCCCGGATCAGCAAGAGCTGCCCGGTCACGTCCTCTATTTCCAACGGCTCGCCGTGTTCGGTGACAAGACTGTCGGCGCCCCCGCAACAGGAGGGGGAGGGGGAGGGGGGGGCGCGGACTTCTTCGCGACACCGGGCGACGGCCCGAGCGCGATGCGGTACGGCGCCCTGATCGACGTCGAGCAATACTGGCAGTCGCTCGGCGTGCAGTGGGGCGAGCTCCTGTACAGCGTGACGCTCACTCCCGGCGACGAGGCGAAGCTGGCCGTGCTCGACGGGCGCTGGCGTCGTGAGGTCGAGGGGCGCGAGCGCCCGCTCCAGATCCTCGCCCGCATGGTGGGGACCTCGATGCTCGGGGACCTGATCACGGCGCTACGTCCCGAGCTCCAGCTCGACCCGCTCACGCTCACCGAGCCCGCGCTCGAGCCCGCCGCGGCGGACACGGTCCACATGATCCGTGATCGCACCGAGCGCATGAGCAACGCGTTGCGACGCCGGCCGCTCGGCGTGGTGGACGCGCCCGCCGACGCGCCGGCGACCGGCGCGGTGCGCCACGTGCGCAACACGACTCGCGACCGGCTCGTCACGTTCCACTTTTTCGAGCCGCTCGAACGCTTCAAGGTGATCGTCCGGAGCCCGCGCGCCCGCCCCGTCATCTTCGTGCCGTTCCGGCTTCCGAACGTGGCCACGCCGGACGTGGTGCGGCGTTTCGGATACTTGTTTCGGCGCACCCTGCTCGATCGCGGTCTGCTCCCGGACCTCGAGCGCTTGCTCGGAGGTGACACCCTGGCCCTGCCGGACGCCTCGCGGCAGCGGCTCCTCGAGCATCTCGAGTCGAACCTGCTCTATTACTCGACCGTGATCATCACGGCGGGCGACCCCGCCGCTCGGTACATGGCGCTCTCCAAGCTGCGCGGTCCCAACGGCCGCCCGCTGACCGACGCGGTGGAGAACACGGTCGTGGGCCGTGTGGGCTCCGCCATCGCGCTCCCGTTACGGTCGGCGGACGAGCTACCCGGTGAGTGGCGAGAGGCGCTCGCGGCATATCAGGCCCGGCCCTTGCGCGTGGGGGACAGTTTCGTGGTGACCATTCCTCACCCGGGTGTGTGGGTCAGCGCCCAGGCCCACGAGCCGATGCAGCAGCAGCAAGCCGACAGCTCCGAGGCCGCCGGATGATCCGCCGCGCGCTCGCCATTTCGGTAGCGGCGGTGGTGTTCGCTGCGTGCGCGCCGACCAGCGCCTCGGTTGCCCCCCAGCCGGCAAAGGACACCTCGACCGCGCGTCACGTAGCGACCCCGTCGGCCCATGATTCAGCGCTCGAGCAACGAGCGGCGCGCCTCGAGCTGCGGCTCGCTGAGCGGGACGCCCAGGTGGAAGACCTGCAGGCCAGGCTCGATGAGGCGCGGCAGGAAGTCGTGCGTACGCTCGCCAAGCTCCAGACTGTGGCCAGCCGCGCCGAGGCCGCGTCGGCGATGGCGGAATCGGAAATCGCCGTCCAGACGCTCAGGGTGGCGGTCGGCGGCACGTCGTCCAGCGGGGCTACCGACCTGGGGCAGGCCGGGGGCCTCCTGCAGCAGGCGAGCGCCGAGTTCGGAAAGCAGAACTACGGAGGGGCGTTGTACCTGGCAAATCAATCGAAGCGGGCCGCGGCCCTGGGCCGCAGCCGGTTGGGTGGCAGCGACCGGCCATCGCTCCGGCCCGGCGAGGTCGCGTTCGCGGTCGCGGTGCCCCTTCAGGCAGTGGGGCGCAGCAACTTGCGTGAAGGTCCTGGGGGCGCGTTTCGCGTCCTCGTCACGGTCGACCCGGGAACACCCCTCACCGGCTACTCCTATCTCGATCAGTGGGTGCGGGTGGCCGACGAGAACGGGCACACCGGTTGGATGTTCATGACGCGTGTTGGGCGTCGCGCCGCGAGCAGCGGGGGCGGGGGAAGCGGAGGCGGGGGGGACCGCTAGGGGGCGGCGCGCACGATACGGTCTCGTCCGTCGCGCTTCGCCTGGTAGAGCGCCGCGTCCGCGCGCGCGAGCAGCGCTTCAGGAGTTTCGCCGTCAGCCGGAAACTGTGCGACCCCGAGGCTGATGGTCAATTTCTTGCCGATCACGGCGTCGTCCGCCAAGCGCGCCCGGATGCGCTCCGCCATCTCGACCGCGCCCTTCATCTCGGTCTCCGGCATCAGCACCACGAACTCTTCGCCGCCATACCGCGCGGCACAATCCACGTCACGGCTGGTGTCCCTGAGAATGGCGCCAATCCGCGCGAGGGCCCTGTCACCCTCGAGGTGGCCATGGGCGTCGTTGTACGGCTTGAAGTTGTCCACGTCGGCCATGAGCACGGCGAACGGGTGGTTCATGCGGCGCGAGCGGCGGATCTCGAGCGCCAGCATGTCCATCAGGTAGCGGCGGTTGAAGAGTCCGGTGAGGTCATCGGTGATCGAGAGCCGCTCGAGCTCCCGGCGGCCGTCACGCAGCCGCGCGGTCATGTCATTGAACACTTCTGTCACGTACCCGAGCTCCCCCCCACTCACGATCGGCAGGACCACCGCCAGGTCGCCCCCCGCGACCTTCGCCGCTCCCTCCCGCAACCGGTCGAGCGGGCGCGAGATGAGGAGCCCAAGGAAGTAGGCGAGCAACCCCACGCCGACGAACAGTGCCGCCACGATCAGCGCGGTGACGTTGCGCAACCGTGTCACCTGCCGGAACGCCTCGCTCGCCGGCACTTCGGCGAGGACCGCCCAATCGAGCTGCGGCACACGCGTCAGGGCCCCGACGACGCGCTCGCCCGCCCCGTTGCCGCCGAGCCCCGCGTACTCCACCACGCTGCCCTCGCGCGCGAGCAGGCGGCTTGTGCTGGCCGCGTCCAGGCTGCGGCGCGTGAGCTCGGCCGGCCCCGAGCGCGAGCCCACCAGCGCGCGGCCGTCGCCCGTGATGAGAAACAACCGGCTCGAATCCCCGGCGGTGAAGCGCCGCAGCAGCCGGTACACCGCCGCGAGGTCGACCTTGGCCGTCAGTGCGCCGAGCAGGCGGCCGCCCGGCTGATAGATGGGTACCGCGAACACCACGACGCCTTTCTTAAGGGCGTCGTCCCAGTAGGCGTCGCCCACCACGGCGTTGTCGGCGCGGATCGTCCGGGTCCAGCCGCTCGGCAGGTGCGCTGGGGTGGGCGCGGCCGCGGAGCTCGCCACCGCTCCCCCCTCGCTATCGACGACGAGCAGCTCCTGATAATCGGTGAACCGCTCGCGCACCGAGCGCAGATAGTCCTGCAGTCGACCCCGGGGCTGCTCGCCGCCCTTGCGCCCGCCGCGGGCCATCCGGTCGAGATTCTCCGATACCTCGTAGGAGCTCGCGAACACCCGCAGCTCGTACAGGCGCTCCTTGATCCACAGGTCCATCTCGCGGGCCGACTGGGCGCTCACGCTCTGCAGCTCGCGCGTCACCTTCTCCGTGAGCGAGCGCTTGTTCTGCTGGTAGGAGATCCAGGCGGTGGTGAACGACGGAATCAGCGTGGCGAGAAGTGCAAAGACAAGCAGCTTGCTGCGGATGCTGTCGAGCCGCAACGCGCGCAGCAGCCGCGAGACCGCCTGCTCCCAGGAGGGCACGCGCCGCCGCTAGAAGTTGGGCTCGTCCGCGGTGGGACCGTACACCGCGGGGACGGAGGCGCCGTTGAGCCGCAGGTAGACCGTGAGCTGCCCGCGGTGGTGTGCCAGATGGTTGAGCACGGTCCGGCGGTACACCGTGTACTTCGGATCGGTGCTGACGGTCCGGCCCCCCACCTTGAAGGCCCAAGGCTTCTTGAACTCGGCGTCGGAGGCCTTGGCGAGGGCGGTGCGCGCGGCCGTGGCGTTCTTGTCAAAGCGCGCGAGGATCTTCGCCCTGCTTTCGAGCGCCTCGAACTTGGGAGGTGGCCCGCCGGGCGGCATGATGTCGAGCTCGTCAAGGGTCAGGGCGTTGACCACCCAGCCTGGCAGCTCGGCCACGAGCGTCGCGAGCCGGCCGAGCGTCATCGACTTGGCATGCGGTTTCCAAGAGCCCTTCCCGTCGGGCACCCGTTCAAGCACCCGCCGCGTGGCGGCCATCTCGGCATCGAACTCCGGGAGCAGCAGCTCGGCGAGCGGCATCCGCGTGCCTCCATTTGCGGGGACAGGTGGCGAAGGTAGTCAGGCGTCTGGGCGTGTGCAAGAATGCGTGGGCTCGGCCGCGCTTTGACGGCGCGGCGGGCGGCGTATAGCGTTGTCGCGGGCCTTCGGCGGGAGCGAGAACGGTGAGCGACGAGCGCAGGGCGACATGGTATCGATGGGAGGACATTCCGCGCGAGGAGTTGAACGAGCGGCTGGCGCGGCGCCTGATCACGGGCGACCGCGTGATGCTCGCGCACGTCTACCTGAAAAAAGGGTGCGTGGTCCCGCGACACTCGCACGAGAACGAGCAGTTCACGTACATCCTGGAAGGGGCACTCCAGTTCCTTGTAGGTGCGGACGGAGCCGAGGAGGTCGTGGTTCGCGCGGGCGAGGTGTTGCACCTGCCGGGCCATGTGCCGCACGAGGCCCGCGCGCTCGAGGATACCCTCGACGTGGACGTGTTCTACCCACCACGGGAAGACTGGCTGAACAAGACCGACGCCTATCTCCGCAAGAAGTAGCAGCGCGCCTTCAGGCCTTGTGCCGGCGCTTCGGCGCCCGCCGCTCACCCTCCGCGGGGGTCGCCGCGATCGGACGGGCTCGCGGCGGGCGGTGCGCGTCGCAATAGTAGCGCACGCCGTGAAGGGCTTGCCCGAAGCTCTGGTGTGTCACCCAGGTGGCGGGCTCGGCGCAGCGGTGATGCGTGCCCCAGTCATAGAAGTCGCACGATGGTATCGCCATATCAGCCTCTCTCGCATATGAGCCCTATAAACGGCAGCGCGCGGCGGGTTCCACGCTGCTACGGCGGAGAGGCGGATTCGGATTGCTCGCGAGACAGGTTACGGGGGGATTCGGCGCGGACCGTCCGTCAGCGTTGGTATCCCAGCGCGCGGAGGAACTCCCGGTCCCAGGCCGCTGAAATGCCCTCACGCGGGGAATAGGGGCCCGGCTCGTACGCGCGGGACGCGATCCCCGCGTGCGAGCGCTCGGTGATGTTCCAGTCCTGGCGGTTGGTCTCGTCCCAGAACCGGACGGCATCGTCCGGATCGAAGCCCGGCTGTCCAAACGCATCCGGGTGGAACAACCACTCGCAGGTAATCGCGGTGTGCGCGGGCCCGTCCGGCCAGAGCGTGTGGAACATCACGTAGTCCGGATGCAGCGACAGCAGAAGATTCGGAAAGATCGTGTAGAAGTACACGCGCTGGTGATCTTCCGCCGGCAGCGAGCCCACCGCCGGCCCGCACGCCCGCCCGCTCATCGTCAGGCTGCCGCCGGGCTGCGTGATCACCATGTAGCCGCCCAGGTAGGGTCCCTCGAACAGGTCGTTCTCGCCGCTCGTGTACGGCGTCAGCTTGGCGAGCCCCGGATGGATGATGGGGCAGTGCAGACACTCGGAATAATTCTGGAAGACGAGCTTCCAGTTGGCGTGCACGTCGTAGTCGATGCGTCGCCCGGAGCGAAGCCGCGCCAGGTTGAAGCGACTGAAGCGGGTGAGGAGCGGCGCGAACGCTCGCGCGAAGGGCTCCGGCTCCCGCGTGAGATTGACGAAGAGAAAGCCCTCCCACGTCTCGAGCGCCACGGCGTGCAGCGGGTAATCGCGCTTGTCGAACCCCGCCACCTCGTTCATGTGCGGCGCGCCGATCAACGCGCCGTCGAGCGTATATGTCCAGGCGTGGTAGGGACACTGGATCGTCTCTGAGAGGTGCCCGTGGCTGTCGTCGCATAGACGCGTGCCACGGTGGCGGCACACGTTGTAGAACGCCCGCACGGTTCCGTCCTGCCCCCGCACCACAATGATGCTCTCGCCCGCGACGAGGCGCTGGACGTAGTCGCCCGGGTTCGCGAGCTCGGACATGCGCCCCACGCACACCCACCGCCGCGCGAAGATCCGTTCCTGCTCCTCGGCGAAGACATCGGGCGCCGTGTAATAGCGCCCGGGCAGCGTGCGCTGGCCCTGCTGATACGCTTGCGTGGCTTTCACGAAGGTGGGCATGGACATGAACGCTAGGGGGCGCCGCGTCCGAACGCCACTCCCCGGCGCTCGGGCCCGAGCCCGGCCACCAGGCCGCCCAGCACGAACACGGTCGCCGCGGACAGGGCCATGGCCCACGGGTAGCTCAGGTGCCCGGCGAGCCGCGCTTCGATGTACGGCACCGCGCCGGCGAGCGCCGCGCCGCACTGGTAGCCGAAGCCCGGCAGGAAGCCGCGCACCGAGTTGGGCGCGAGCTCCGTGATGTGCGCCGGGATCACACCCCACGCCCCCTGCACGAAGAACTGCATCACGAACGCTCCGGCCACGAGCACCGGGAGCGACGGGGCGAACGCCCACAGGGGAATGACGACGAACGCACCCGTGAGGGCCAGAACGATCGTCCGGCGGCGGCCCAGCCGGTTCGACCACAATCCGAACAGGACGCCACCGGTCAGCGCGCCCACCATGGAGAAGGCGGTGAGCGCGACCTTGTGCCCCGTTGCAAAGCCCCAGTGCCGCTCCAGGAACGTTGGATAGAGGTCCTGCGTCCCGTGCGAGACCAGGTTCATCATCCACATCAGCGCGGTGATATAAAGGAAGGTCTTCGCGTTCCGGCGGATCGCCCGGCCCAGCCCACTCCAGTTCTCCTCACGGGTTTCCCGCCAGGCCTCGGACTCGCTGACACGCGCGCGCACGAACAGCGCGAGCAGGGCGGGTAGCCCACCGAGGAAGAAGAGCGGCCGCCAGCCCCAATGGGGGTACACGAAGAAATAGCACAGAGCCGCGAGCAGGTAGCCAGCGGCGTAGCCCTGCTGGAGTATGCCGGAGACGACTCCCCGAAGCCGGGGTGACACCTTTTCCATCACCAGCGACGCACCCACGCCCCACTCCGCTCCCATCCCGATGCCGAACAGGGCGCGGAGCACGAGAAAGGTGGTGAAATTCGGCGCCAGACCCGACAGGACCTCGATGACCGAGTAGAACACCAGGTCGAGCATCAGCGGGAGCTTACGGCCGTAGCGATCGGCCAGGAGGCCGAAGATGAGCGCGCCGACGGGGCGGAAGAGGAGTGTGAGCAGCAGCGAGAAGGCCACGCCAGCGTCCGACGTCCCGAACTCCCGCGCGATCGCGGTGAGCGTCATGACCACGAGAAAGAAGTCGAACGCGTCGAGCGTCCAGCCGAGGAAGCCGGCGAGGACGGCGGCGCGCTGATCGCTCGCGATGGCACGATCCGAGCTCATTGGTGTCGGGGTCGAGGGACCTCTAGATTACACCCCCTCGATGGATCCCACGACCCGAAGGTTCGCCGTGCGCCTGGCCGCCGTTCCGCTCGCATTCCTCTTCATCTGCCCGGCCGCCCCCGGCCAGAGCGGGGCTCCTCGCCCCGCCGTCGCAGTGTTGAACCTCCGGTTCGATGGAGAGCACGCCAACGTCCTCCAAGCCGGTGACACGGCCATTGTCGCGGCCGCGACGAGCAAGCTGTTGGCGACGCTCGCCGCATCGGACCGCGTGGCGCTCGTCGATTCGACCTCGGTAGCGGCTGCGGTGGGCGTCGCGGAGGCAAGCGGCAACCCGTGCGACAACGCGTGCGCCGTGGCCGTGGCACGCACGGTGGGCGCCCGCTGGGTCGCCAAGGGCACAATCTCGAACCTGTCCAACCTCGTGTGGCTTCTCACGGCGGAGCTGTTCGACGCGACGACCGGGAGACCGGTGCTCGCAGACAGCTACGAGATCAAGGGCGATGCGGCGCGGATGGCCCCGGCCGCGGCGCACGTGTGGGCCCAACGCGTGGAGAAAACGATCGTGGAGAAGGGGTCCCGATGATCGGTACGAAACGCTCGAGCCTTGGCGTCTGGGTGCTCGCGACCAGTGTGGTTGCCGGACAGGGCCTCGCCGCTCAGGCGGACACGACCCGGCACGCGCAGGTGCTGGTGCGTGCTGGTCGGCTCGTGGCCACGCGCACGGGGACGGTCCTGGCGAATCAGGCCATCCTGATCGAGGGTGACCGCATCAAGGAAGTGGGCCCGGCCGACGCGGTGGCCGGGCACGCGTCGCGCGACGTCCGGGTGATCGACCTCAAGAACGCCACCGTGCTCCCCGGTCTGATCGACTGTCACACCCACATCACGGCCGACCCGGGCGACTACTATCGGCAGCTCTTCCGCCTGAGCCCGATCGACGAGGCGGTGCGCGCGCACATCTACGCCAAGCGGACCCTGGACGCCGGCTTCACCACGGTGCGGAACGTCGGGGCGGGGGAGTTCATCGACGTGGCGCTCCGCAACGCCATCAACGACGGTGCCGTCCCGGGGCCCCGCATGCTCGTCTCCACCATGCCACTCTCGGCGACGGGCGGGCACGGGGACGTAAACGGGATGTCGCCCTATCTCCACTTCGAGGGCTTTTCGGGGATCGCCAACGGCGTCGATCAAATCCGCGAGAGGATCCGGTTCGAGGTGAAATACGGGGCGGACCTGATCAAAGTGCTCGCGAGCGCCGGCGTCCTCTCGGAGGAGGAGTCCGTCGGGGCGCCCCAGTACTCGCAGGAAGAGCTGAACGCGATCGTCGAAGAAGCCGCCATGTGGGGTCGCAAGGTGGCCGCGCACGCCCACGGGGCCGAGGCGATCAAGCGCGCAGTGCGCGCGGGCGTGGCGTCGATCGAGCACGGGAGCCTGATCGACGACGAGGGCATCCGCCTGATGAAAGAGCGCGGCACGTATCTCGTGGCCGACATCTACAACGACGATTACATCCTCGCCGAGTACACCCGGCTCGGCTACCCGCAGAAGATCATCGACAAGGAGCGCCTGGTGGGCCGCCAGCAGCGCGAGAACTTCAAGAAGGCAGTGCAGGCGGGCGTGAAGATCGCGTACGGGACGGACGCGGGCGTCTACCCGCACGGCTGGAACGCCAAACAGTTCGCGCACATGGTCCGCTGGGGGACGACGCCGATGCAGGCGATCCAGGCCGCGACCGTGAACGCCGCCGACCTGCTCGGCTGGGCCGATCGCGTCGGCGCGCTCGAGGCCGGGAAGTACGCGGACGTGATCGCCGTTCAAGGTGATCCGCTGCAGGACGTCACCCTGCTCGAGCACGTCGCGTTCGTCATGAAGGGCGGCGAGGTCGTCAAGGACAGTCTGACCGGGGGGGCAAAGGCGGCCCGGTAGGGCTGCGCTGGATTCGGTCCTTTTGCGGAACGGTCGTTTGCGCGCTATCTCAGTGTCGTCAATTTGATCCCCGCTGGAGGTTCCATGCGCCCCTACTTGTCACGCTCATTCGCCTGCCTTGCGGCACTCGCCCTCCTGCCGGCTGCGGCCGTTCGCGCCCAGGAAACCGCCTCCGACACCCTGCTCACCGTCGACCACTATCTCGACTGGGAGCAGGTGAACGATCCGCAGCTGTCGCCGGACGGCGCGCAGGTGATCTACACGCGCCGCTGGGTGAATAAGATCGAAGACAAATGGGAGTCGGCGCTCTGGATCATGAACGCCGATGGGTCGCATAATCGCTTCCTCGTGAAGGGCTCCGACGCGCGCTGGTCCCCGGACGGAACGCGCATCCTCTATTTGGCGGACGGTGACCCGAAGGGTACGCAGCTTTTCGTGCGCTGGATGGACGCCGAGGGCGCCTCGTCGCAGGTGACCCGGGTGACCGAGATGCCGACCGATCCCCGCTGGGCTCCCGGGGGCAAGTCGATCTCCTTCGCCATGCTCGTGCGCGATTCGACCTTGTGGAACATCTCCCTCCCCAAGCCGCCCGAGGGAGCGAAGTGGACGCCCGCGCCACGTGTGGTGGACGCCTTGCACTATCGCCAGGACCGGGTCGGCGACATGCCACAGGGGTTCACGCACCTCTTCCTCGTGCCCGCGGACGGCGGCACCGCGCGGCAGCTCACGAGCGGTCACTGGAACGCGGGGGCACGCTTCGATGGACTCGCTCTGGGGGTGGGATACGACTGGACGCCCGACGGCCGGACGATCGTGTTCGACGGCCTGCGCGACTCCACCTGGGACCACGAGTATCAGGTCTCGCGCATCTACGCGCTCGACGTGGCGAGCGGCGCGATCAAGCTGCTCATCTCCAGACCGGGGTTCTGGGCGCAGCCCGCGGTCTCACCCGACGGCCGCACCATCGCGTTCACCGGTTACGACTCCTCGGCCCAAACACACAAGACGTCGGATCTGTGGGCGGCGAACATCGACGGGTCCGGAATACGCGATCTCACCCGCACCCTGGACCGTGACCCGGACAACCTCCGCTGGGCGCCCGACGCGCGGGGCGTGTACTTCACCGCTCCCGACAAGGGATCGATCAACATTCGCTACGCCGAGCTGTCGGGCGGGGGCGGGGTCCGCGACATCACGCAGGGGGCGCAGGTCGTGTCGCTCGCGTCCCTGTCGCGCACGCTCGTGGCGGTGGGCGTGCGGAGCGATCCTCAGCATCCCGCGGACGTGGTCCGCATCGACCTCAAGAAGGCGCAGGCGCCCACCCGCCTCTCGGACGTGAACGACGACGTGGTGGGGAACAAGCGGCTCGCGTCGGTCGAGGAGATCTGGTACGGGTCGAGCGGCGGGGCGCGCGTGCAGGGCTGGATCGTCAAGCCGCCCGCGTTCGATCCAGCCAAGAAGTACCCGCTCATCCTCGAGATTCACGGCGGCCCGTTCGCGATGTACAACGTTGGCTTCAGCTACATGTTCCAGAACTTCGCGGCGAACGGCTACGTGGTCCTCTACGTGAACCCGCGGGGCAGCACCGGATACGGCGACACCTTCTCGAACGCGATCGACCACAACTATCCCGGCCCCGATTACGACGACCTCATGGCCGGTGTGGATGCGGTGGTCGGCAAGGGCTTCGCGGATACGACCCGGATGTACGTGTCGGGCTGCTCAGGAGGCGGTGTGCTCTCGAGCTGGGTGATCGGGCACACGAATCGGTTCGCTGCCGCCGCGGTGCGCTGCCCGGTGATCGACTGGATCAGCATGGCGGGACAGACGGACATTCCGCTCTTTACCTACAGCTTCTTCCACCAGGCGTTCTGGGACAAGCCGGACGAGTGGCTCGCGCATTCATCGCTGATGTACGCCGGGCGGGTGACCACCCCCACGCTCCTGATGACGGGTGAGCTGGATCGGCGGACGCCGATCCCGCAGACCGAGCAGTTCTTCGCGGCGCTCAAGTATCGCGGCGTGCCGACCATGATGCTGCGGTTCAACGGGGAATACCACGGGACGGGCTCGAAGCCGTCGAACTTCATGCGGACCCAGCTCTACATGATGAGCTGGTTCCAAAAGTACCATCGCGGAGGCAACGAGCCCACGACCGGCGCGGGCAACCGTTAGCGCGGAGCCTTCCGCAGCCGGACGAGCCACCCGCCTTCCTTCGTCGCCTCGTCGCGTGTGTGCTGGACCCACGCGGCGAGGATCGCCCCGCGGTCCACGTACCCGATGATCTGGGTGGGATCGTCGGCCTTGGCGACTGGCAGCACTTCCGCCTCATGCTCGAGCATCTTCCGCATGGCGGTCTCGAGCAGCTCGTCGGAGTACGCGACCACCGGACCCTCTCCGACCCCGGCCGCGGCCCTGGTGATTGGGGGCTCCATCACATCCTCCACCCGCAGCACGTGGAGCGGGTTGACGCCGTACTCGCGAGTCAGATGGCGCCCGCGGCGAGCCAGCTTCTCCGTCAGGATGGAGCGCCGCATGAAGAGGACCGTGATGGCCGCGGACGTCACGCAGGCGATGAGCAGCGCGGGGAGGACGGCCAGGTCGCCCGTGAGCTCGACGGCGAACACCATCGCGGTGATCGGGATCTGCATCGTTCCGCCCATGAGCGCCGCCATCCCGAGCATCGCCCACAGGCCCACGTCGGACGCCTGAAACAGATTGGCGCCGAGCGCGCCGAGCGCGCTCCCCATCAAGAGGAGGGGCGCGACCAGACCGCCCGAGGTGCCGGAGCCGAGGCCGATCGCCCAGATCAGCGCCTTCACGACGAACAGCACCAGCAGGATTGTGCCCACGAGCCGGCCGTCCAGGATGTCGTGGATCACGTCGTAACCGACCCCGAGCGCCCGAGGGGCGAGCAGTCCGCCCAGCCCGACGAACACGCCCCCGATCGCCGGCCACCACATCCAGTGGATCGGGAGCCGCGCGAACAGGTCTTCGGAGCCATACAGGAGGGCGGTGATCGCGGTCGAGGCGAGTCCGGCGGCGAGGCCCAGGCCGAGGGACATGAGGGGCGTCCAGGCGGACGCCGCGTGTGGGATGACCGGGAACAACGGACCGGCACCGAACAGGGGGACGCGGAGCACGCCCGCCACCGCGGCCGCCGAGGCGACCGGGATGAAGCTCCGCGGCTTCCACTCGAAGAGCAGCAGCTCGAGCGCCAGGAGAACGGCGGCGACCGGCGTGGCGAAGATGGCCGTCATCCCCCCGGCGGCGCCGGCCACGAGCAGGGTCTTGCGCTCGACCGGCGACAGACGAAAGGCCTGGCCGAACAGGGATCCAAACGCGCCGCCGGTGACGATGATCGGTCCCTCGGCGCCGTAGGGACCCCCGGTGCCGATCGCGAGCGCCGAGGACAACGGCTTGAGGATCGCGACCTTGGGATCCATCCGGCTCCGCCCGATGAGAATCGCCTCGAGGGCTTCCGGGATACCGTGGCCGCGGATCTTCTCGGAGCCGTAGCGCGCCATCAAACCGACGATCAGGCCGCCCACGACGGGAATGAGCGCCCGCCACGGGCCCAGCGGGCTCGCGGCTGGCGAGACGAGCGTGGTGGCCAAACGATGGAAGTAGGCCAGGTTCGTAAAGAGGCCGATGAGCCGGATGAGCGCCCACGCGACGCCGGCGCTGATCACGCCGATCAGGGCGGCCATGGCGCTCAGGGTGACGAGTCGCGAATCCGCGGTGAAATCGCCGAGTCGGTCTTCAGGGGGGACGTTTCGACTCATAACGTGTCGGAATGTAATCGTGACCCGGCGGTGGTGGACGTTGTCTTCGGACGAGGGCCGTCGCATGCCGAAACGCGACCGCGTGCATGTATCGGTGTAGGATCGGTGGCACGTCCGCTGCGCGTTACCGAGGTGCGCGCGCCGCACTCTTCACGGCATACGCGCGCCACCGACGAACAAAAAAAAGGAGACGCCCTATGCCGTGCATGCTTGGCCGCGCCCGCTCCGCCATCCTGGGACCGGCCGCCGTCGTTGTGACCTTCCTTGTAGCCGCCTGCAATAACATGACCAGCGGTCCCAGTTCGGCCGTCATGAGCCAGTTCTCTCGAGACGCCACGCTCCCCGACGTCCAGAATCAGCTCGTGACGGGACCCACACGGGTCGAAGTGAGCGTCATTCCGGGAACATTGACGGCCCGGCGCTTGGAGCTCGAACAGCCGGACCAGCTCACCAAGCCGGAGCGCGTCCGCGGCCGGGTCACCGCAATCACATCGGGAACCGATACCGCGACGCTCACGCTCGACCTGGGGGGCCTGCAGATCGCGCTGAACGGATCTACCCGGCTGCACCCCGATGACGCAGACGATGGGCAGCAGGCCGCCATGGCCGCGACGAGCGACGACGGCGGGAACGGCATGACGCTCGCCGACTTCGTGGCGCGGATCCAGGCAGAGCTCGCCGCGGGGAGGAACCCGGCCGTGCGGGCCACGCGCCCGGCGCCAGCGCAGCCGCAGGCACCGGACGACGGGAAGTTCCTCGCGGCCACGCTGCAGCTCGACGAAGCCAATAACCATCCGCGCATCGAGCTCAACATCGCCGCCGCGAATCTCACCACCAACGCTACGCCGGCCCCCGACGCGGTTCTCAAGGTGCTCGGCGTCAGCGTCGAGCTGCGCGTGAGCGACGGCACGACCAAGCTGCGCGTCGAGAACCAGGAGGCCATGGGCGCCATCGAGTTCCACGGTGTCGTCAAGTCCGTCGATCAGACCGCCAACGCCGTGACGCTCGTGGACGGGACGATCATTCGTATCGTGGCCGGAACCGCGTTCGAGGCTCGCGAGGGAGACGAGGACGACCACGTCACCTCCCTGGCCGACGTGCAGGCCGCGCTCACGGCCGGGAAGACGGTCGAGACCGAGGGTCGGGGAGTGGTCGATACCACCAGTCCGCTCACGATCGACGCCATCCGCATCGAGTTCGAAGTGGAAGGCGAGCCCATGCCGCCGGCGGTGAGGATGGTGGCGTTCGAGGATACCGTGGCGAGCGTGGACGTGGCGGGATCGACGTTCACACTCGGGAAGGGCGCCGTCCTTACGGTGACCGCTCAGACGAGGATTGGCTCGGAGGGGATCCAAACGCTCCAGGATGTCTCCGACACACTCGCCGCGCATAAGCGCGTCCGTGCTGAGGGCATCGGTACGCTGACCTCCGCCGGCCCACCACCGGCGATATCGGCTCTGTTCGTCGAATTCCGGTCGGCGTCGTCCGACATGCCCTGAACGCCGGGACGATCCAGCGCATTCACGTTTTTCGGCGCGCCCCACGCTTTTCGGTGTCCCTACGTCTTCTGTGCGATCAGTCCCGCCGCGAGGCGCGCATCCCGATTGATGTTGTAGAGCCCGCCGGTCGCGTCGTAGTTGTGGCCCACGAAAAACAAGTTGGGTTGATCGAGGCTCACCACCCGATCCCGCCGCCGCGCGAACCCCTTGGGGTCGACCTGGACCAGCGCGCCCAGGGGCCCGAGCGCCGCCCCGAAGCCCGTCGCGAGAATGATGTCGTCGAATGAGCCGACGCTGCCGTCCGTAAATCGCGCGCCGTCGGTGGTGAGCTCGGCGACCCCGGTGCGGACGTCGACCAGGCCCTGCGCGATCGCATCTACCAGATGGAACCCGATCACCGGGATCGCGTCGAGCGGGCTGTGGGCGGGGCGGGGCAGAACGGGCGGGCCCCGCTTGATCTCGCTCATCAGCCGCACCAGTCCCACCACGCGCTCCTGCATGGCGCGCGGCAGCTTGCGGGCCCAGTACGCCAGGTATTGAATCGGCAGGCCAGCGAGCGTCAGCGGCACCACGTTCGCTCCCGAACGCACGGCGACCGTCACCTTACCGCCGGCCCGCGCGATCTCACTCCCAATCTCGGCTCCGGAGTTTCCGACGCCCACCACCAGGACGCGGCGGCCTACGTAGGCGTCCGGCCGCCGGTACGTGACGCTGTGCTCGATTCGCCCGGCGAACCGCTCCTGACCGGGGAAGCGCGGTGCCTTGGGATTGGCGACGATCCCCGTCGCCACGACCAGCGCGCGGGCGGTGAGGGGGCCTCCACGCGTGTTTAATGTCCAGGTGCCGTCGCTCCGCGTGATCCGATCGACCAGGCAGCCCGTTTCCACGGGCAGCTCGAAGGCGCGCGCGTAGTCACGCAGATACTCCCAGAACTCGCCGCGCGGCACGAAGAGGGGCGCGGCGCGGGGAAGCGCCCTGCCGGGGAGACCCGACATGTGCTTCCCGGTGTGAAGGGTGAGGCTGTCGTAGAGATTCGCCCAGGTATAGCCCACCGTGTCGCCCCCCTCGAGCACGCGATGGGGCAAGCCGTGCGCCCGCAGCTGTTGGGAGGTGGCGAGGCCGGCGGGCCCGCCACCCACAATCAGCACGTCGGCCTGCTCAGGCATGCGACGGCTCGAGACGAGACGCGAGCAGCTCGGGTGCGTCCCGCCGGATGGCTTCCGCCACCCGGTCCGCCACGGCCATGATGGTCAAGTAGGGGTTGATCTCGAGCGAGTCGGGAAAGAGGCTGGCGTCGGCCACGCGTAGCCACGGGAGGCCGTGCACGCGTCCCCACACGTCGGTGACCGAATCGGCCCCGCTCCGTCCCATGCCGCAGCCTCCCATCAGGTGCGCCGCCGTGATCGCGAGCGTGCCGGGCAGGAAATACCTGGCGGAGATCCGTTCGTCCAATCTCCCGGCTTCGTGGGCCTCGATCAGCGGTGGATCGGCGGGTGCGTGCACGCGGCTTGCCCCGGCCGCAAAGAAAATCCGCGCCGCCGCGCGGGTCCCTCGCACGAGTCCGTCCATCGTGTCAGCCGTGAGCGCGTAGCGTACCACCGGATTCCCGTGCCGGTCCACCGTGATGCGGTTGCTCGGCGCCGGATGGTCGCACGCGAGGATGAGGATCATCTGCAGCCGCGGAAACGCGCGCATGATGGTGCTGTGCGACGGACCGAACCCCGTGAGGCTCTTCGCGGTGACGAATGGAAAGTACATGCACGTCTCGAGCACGAACCGCTCCGCCTCGGCACGGTCCACGAAATAGCTCTTCGGATGGCCCACGTCATTCGTGATCGTCCGGAGATGCTCGGCCACCAGGATCAACGCCGGATGACATGTGAAGCCGTGCCCCAGCCTGGGGAGCCGGGTCGGAAGGCGCGAGCGGAGCAGGAGGGCGGTGCTGCCGATGACCCCGCCCGCGCACGCGACGATCCTCGCCCGCACCGTGTGCTCTCCCGGAGCCCACTCCGAGGGCGCTCCCTTCGCGCCCGCGGGCCGTTCGGCGACCCGGACGCGCAGCGCGCGGTCCGGCGCGATCGAGAGCACCTCGGCGCGCGTCACCACTTCCACACCGGCGCGCTCGGCGCGCGGCAGCTGCACCCGGTTCGTCCCCTGCTTCGCCTGGTTGGGGCACCCCATGTTGCAGAGGCTCGAGCCGCGGCAGCCCTTCACGTTGACCGGGAACTGCTCGACGCGATAACCAGCCTTGCGTCCTCCCTCGACGAACAACCGGTTGTTGTCGTTGATCAAGGGCTCTTCGAGCAGGTGCACGTTGTTCTGGTTCGCGTATTTCGCAGACCGTTCGGCGAGGTCGGCGTGCTCGAGCCCGGGGACCCCCCAGTCACGAATCACGCGCTCGGGCGCGGTGAGAGACGTTCCGGTATAGACCACGGTAGAGCCACCGTACGCCGACGCGAACGCCAGTGTCATGGTGCCGTCGTGCGTGAGAAACGCGCCCCCATCCTCATAGAGCGCCTCGGCCATCTCGAGCTCCCGGCCGGTGAATTCGTGGTCCGCGAAGCGCGGGCCCTTCTCGAGGACGAGGATCCGGACGCCGTCTCGTACCAGGGGCGCGAGCTCCTGCGCGAGCGTGCCACCGCCCGCCCCGGACCCTATGACTACGATGTCATACGCGTGGGCAACGCTCACCGCCTCGCCTCCCAGCCGCGCGGATCCGCGCGGTAGCCGATCGCCGCGGCCGCTCGAGGCCGACCGTAATAGCCCATCAGGACGAGCGTTCGGAGGCCCCAGATCCCGCGGCGCGCGAGCAGCAGGCGGGAAGTTTGCAGCGAGTCGAGGAACCGGGCACGACGCGCCGGATCCAATCGCGAGAACCGATGGCCGTAGCGAAACAAGGGGATCCACTCGAGGAAGCGGAGCAGCATGGCGAGCTGGCGTTGCAGGCGCCCTGGGCGGGCGGCGATGGCCCGCGTGACGATGCGCTCGACGTCGTTCCACTCGGCGGGGTCGAGCCGAGCGGCTTCCGGTACGACGGTCGCGGCGATGGCCCGGAACGCTTCGCGCTGCCCGGACAGGGGCGGCAGGGACGTCATGCGCGGGAACCTAGGCCCCGGCCGACAAGTGGGCAACAAGCCGGGGTGCCGGGTCTAGCGCGCCGCCGCCTCCTTCTTGAGCAGCGTTTGCTTGCGCTCGATTCCCCAGCGGTATCCGCCGACCCCCCCGTCCTGACGCACCACCCGATGGCACGGAATCACGAGCGCTGCGGGATTCGTGCCGCACGCGCGCGCCACCGCTCGGATCGCGGCGGGCCGCCCGATCGCGCGGGCGACCTCCGTGTACGAGCGCGTGCGTCCATACGGAATGCGCTGCAGCGCCTCGAACACCCGTCGCTGAAACGCCGTGGCGCGCACGTCGAGCGGGAGATCGAGCGGCTCGACGCGACCATCCAGATAACGCAAAATCGCGCCGACCGCGGATTCGAGCGGGCCCCGCCCTCGATCGCGGCGCAGGTGGGCGGCGGGAAACTCGGCGCGTAGATCACCCTCGAGCCGCCCGCCGTCGTCGCCGAGGCTCACCCGGCAGATCCCGCGCGCGGTCGTCGCCACCAGCAGCCGGCCGAGCGGGGAAGCAACGACCGTATAGGTGATGCGGGCGCCCGGGGCGCCACGGCTGTACGCCGCCGGTGTCATACCGAGCTGCGCCTGGGCCCGCTCGTATACGCGGCTGGGCGAGCCGTACCCGGCCTGGTACAGCGCCGGGCTCACGCCGCGCCGGGAGCGCAGCTCCGTCTTGAAATGATCGAGGCGGCGGGCGTCGCGATACTGACGTGGGCTGATGCCGAGCACGCGCCGGAATGCCCGCAGGAGGTGATGGGGCGTCACGCCGATGCGCCCGCTCAGTGCGGCGAGGTCGGCGGGTGCATCCGGGTGCGCGTCGATGAGCCGGCAGACCGTGCGAACCAGCGGAACGCGCGGGTCCGGCGCCGCGGCTGCGCCCGGTCGGCAGCGGCGGCACGCGCGGAAGCCCGCCAGCTCGGCCGCCTCCGGCACGGGAAAGAACGCGACCTGCTCGCGCCGCGGCCGCCGGCTCGGGCACGACGGGCGACAGTAAATGCCCGTCGAGCGGACGGCGTAGACGAACGCGCCGTCGTAGCGGCGGTCGCGGTCGAGCACAATGCGCCAGCGACGCTGGGCGCTCAGCTCCAAAGCAACGGCGGCAGAACTCACGCGAGAAACCTAGCGCGTCGCGCTGCCGCGATCTATCCGGTTCTGGCGCCCGAAGTCCGGCAAGATAGACCGCCGGGGTCCTGCGAAGCGGCTGCGTCCTTTTGTCGCGAAGCAGGGCCCCGGCCGACGAAGCTTACGTCCAGGGTTCGTCCGCGGAAGGCCCGTATATCGACGGGACTTTGCCATCCGCCATACGGAGGTACACCGAGAACTGGCCCCGGTGGTGGACACTGTCCATGAGCATGAACCACAGCGCGTCCATCTTCCGGATGTCTCCCATCTGTTTTGGCGCGACAAAGAACTTGACCGTCTTGTTGAGCTCTGCCTCGGGTGTCTTCTTGATCCGCTCCACGAACGCCTGCGACGACTTCTCATACGTGGAGATGACTTCGGCAAGCGTGGCCGGGGCTTTCGCCATCTTGCCGAACTCGATGCCACCGTCCAACGCCTGCTCGCTCGCCTTCTGCTCAGTCACGAACATCCAGGCGAGCTCCCTCGCGGACTTGCACTTGCCATGCGGCTTCAGGTCCGCCTTGGCGGCGGGATAGGCCTTGAGCACCCGCATCGTGGTGGGGAGCTCCCGCTCCAGCGCTCCCAGGAACTGCTCTTTCTCCGTCATCGGGTTCCTCCGGGTCGAGGTCTGTGGTCGGGCATAGGTGTGTTCAGGATACCAGAGTTTCCTGGCGTCGTTCCACACGGCATCCGCGTCGGGACTTCCACGGGAGGGCGCCCGCCGCTTGCTTCTCGATGTGATCTATACGATCGGGCACTCGACCAGGCCGTTGGCCGAGCTCTTAGCAATGCTCGGCGCTCATGACATCGCTCACGTGGTCGACGTCCGCCGCTATCCGGGCTCGCGCCGCCACCCGCATTTCGGTCGAGACGCGCTCGCCACCGCACTCGCGGAAGCCGGGATCGGGTATGAGCACGCGCTCGACCTCGGCGGCCGCCGCGCCGCCCGGCCGGATTCGCTCAACACGGCGTGGCGGAGCGCCGGGTTCCGCGGCTACGCCGACTACATGGAGACGCCCGCGTTCCAGACTGCGCTGGCGCGGTTGCTCGAGGCCGGCCGTACCCGTCGAACCGCGGTGCTGTGCGCCGAGGCGGTGCCGTGGCGCTGCCACCGCCAGCTCATCGCCGATGCGCTCGTCGCGAGCGGCGAGCCGGTGGCGCACATCCTGAGCGACGCGAGACCGGAGCCACATCGTCTGTCTCCGCTCGCGGTCGTCCTTGCGGAAGGCCGGGTGCGGTATCCGGCGGGCCCCGTGTAGGTTCCAGCACACCTCTTTCGCGAGGCTTTGGAACGCTATGGCGCGGCAGAACGTTTCGAGCGGAGCGCCGTGGGAGCCGATCGTCGGGTACTCGCGCGCGGTCCGAGTCGGATCGACGATTCACGTGTCAGGGACCACCGCCACCGGACCCGACGGCCGCATCGTCGGCATCGGCGATGCGCGGGTACAGGCGGTGCAGGCGCTCAAGAACATCGAGCGGGCGCTCGTCCAGGCCGGAGCCTCGCTCGCCGACGTGGTGCGAACCCGCATGTACGTCACCGATATCGCCGACTGGGAGCGGGTGGGACGCGCGCACGGGGAAGTGTTTGGCGACATCCGGCCGGCGAGCACGCTCGTGGCCGTCACGCGACTGGTGGCTCCCGAGATGCTCGTGGAAATCGAGGCGGAAGCGATAGTCGAACGCGGCATGTAGATTGGAAAGAGAGGTGGAATCCGTGTCTGTCACTGAGATCGGCAAGCGCGCGACGGTCGCCTGTCCCTTCTGCGCGACGTTGAATCGGGTGGATCTCGCTCGGATCGCCGACCGCCCCAGGTGTGGGAACTGCGGGCGACCGATCCTGCTCGATCGGCCGATCCCCGTAACGGACGCGACCATCGACGGTGTGATCGCCGGTACCGACGTGCCGGTCGTGATGGACTGCTACGCCGACTGGTGCGGGCCGTGCAAGATCATGGCGCCGGTCCTCGACGACTTAGCCCGCGACCGGCAGGGGGACGTGCTGGTGACGAAGCTCGATACCGATCGGAATCAGGCCACCGCACGCCGCTTCGACATCCGGGCGATTCCCACCCTGCTCGTGTTCCGGAACGGGCAGGAAGTTGGCCGGCACGCTGGAGCCATCCCCCGCCAGCAGCTCGACGCGCTCCTCGGCTCCTCCATCAACCGGCCGTGACCGTCTCGGGCCTGCCGTCGAGTTACGAGCCGGCCGACGTACCCGAGCGAGCGCCCGCCGAGGTCTCGGAGCATTCGCGGGCGGTGGCGCTGGCCCTGGGTGTGGTCGGAGGCGTGTTCGGTCTGCATCGCTTCTATGCGGGGCGCGTTCAGAGCGGGATCTGTATGTGCCTCACGCTCGGCGGCTTGGGGATCTGGTACCTGTACGACATCACGATGATCGCGGTCGGTGAGTTCCGCGACGGTGACGGGCGGCGGCTGACGCGCTGGGAGGTGGCCGACCCTGGCGTCGGTGCCGTCGGGTCCGACCGCCGCGTGGCGGACGTCGAGGATCGGATGCTCGCACTCGAGACGCAGATCAACGAGCTGGCAGAGCGGCTCGACTTCGCGGAACGGCTGCTGGCCCAGGCTCGAGAGCGGGGAAGCTCGCCGAAAGTGTGAAGGGCCGTCCAAGAATCCAAGCCTAGGAGCGGGCATTGAAGATCGGGGTCCCGAAGGAGACCGCCGTCAACGAGCGCCGTGTGTCGCTGACCCCGGACGTCGCGGGCCGGCTCGCCAAGAGCGGTCTGACGATCCTGGTCGAGCGTGGCGCCGGCGAGGCCGCCTCGTTCCCCGACGAGGCGTACACGGCGGCCGGCGCCGCGCTCGCCCCCGCCGCAACCGACCTCTTCGGCCAGAGTGACGCGGTGCTCAAGGTGCAGCCGCCGACGGCGGCGGAGGCGCGACTGTGTCGCGAAGGCTCGAGCCTCGTGGCGCTGTTTCAGCCATCGGCCGAGCGCGCGGCCGTCGCCGAGCTCGCGGCCCGCAAGGTCACGACGTTCAGTCTCGCCCTGCTCCCGCGCATTACGCGTGCCCAGCCGATGGACGCGCTCTCGTCGCAGGCGACCGTCGCCGGGTACAAGGCGGTGCTCCTGGCGGCCACGACCGCCGGCCGGTTCTTCCCCATGCTCGTGACTGCGGCGGGGACGCTGCCCCCCGCGCGCGTGCTCGTGCTCGGCGCGGGGGTGGCGGGGCTCCAGGCGATCGCCACGGCGCGCCGCCTCGGCGCGGTCGTGTCGGCGTTCGACGTCCGGCCCGCCGTCAAAGAGCAGGTAGAAAGCCTGGGCGCGAAGTTCCTCGAGATGCAGATCGGCGAGCAGGCCGAAGCGGCGGGCGGCTACGCCAAGGAGCTGTCTCAGGACACCCACCGCCGCGAGCTCGCCTTCATCGCACAGCATGTGAAGGACGCCGACATCGTGATCACCACGGCCGCGATCCCGGGGAAGCGGGCCCCGATCCTCATCACGGCGGACGCCGTACACGCGATGAAGCCCGGCTCGGTGATCCTCGACCTGGCGGTCGACACGGGGGGGAACTGCGAGCTGACCGAGCCCGGCGCCGAAGCGATCCACGGCGGGGTCATCGTCCTCGGCCCCACCAACCTCGCCAGCAGTCTGCCATACCACGCCAGCCAGATGTACGCGCGCAACATCTCGAGCTTCCTGCTGCACGTCGTCAAGGACGGAGCCCTGCGGCTCGACTTTGACGACGAGATCATCCGTGAGACGTGTGTGACCTACGGGGGAGAGGTGCGGAAGCCATGATCGACTACTGGTCCATGTTGTTCGTGTTCGTGCTCGCGACGTTCATCGGGCTGGGCGTGATCCGCCGCGTCTCGCGTCTCCTGTACACGCCCCTGATGTCGCTCACCAACGCGATCTCGGCGATCGCGGTGGTGGGCTCCATCGTCGTCACCGGCGCCGACTATCCGACGCCGATCCGCGTGCTCGGTGCGGTGGCCCTGTTCGCTTCCACGACCAACATCGTCAGCGGGTTCCTGATCACGGACCGCATGCTGAAGATGTTCAAGAAGCAGTGACGCACGCCATCGCGCAGCTCGCCGCCGTCCTCGCGACGGCGCTGTTCATCTTCTCGCTCCACTGGATGAACGACCCCAAGACCGCTCGCCGGGGCGTGATCGCGGGCGTCACGGCGATGCTCGTGGCTGTCGGGGCGACCTGGGTCCAGCCCGAGATCGTGCACCACGGCTGGATCGTGCTGGCCATTGTCGCCGGATTCATCGTCGGCGTCCCGCTCTCCCGCGTGCCGCTCACCGCTGTCCCGCAGCGGACGGCGCTGTCGCACGCGTTCGGGGGCCTGGCGGCCGGGCTGGTGGGTACGGCCGAATACTTCCTCGGGCTGGGGGAAGGGGGGGGCGCGGAGCTGACCGCGTTCCGGATGAGCGCCATCGTGGCCGAGATCATTCTCGGCTTTCTGACCTTCACCGGCAGCCTGATGGCCACCGGCAAGCTCCAGGAAGTCAACTGGATTCCGCAGCGGCCGGTGACGTATCCGGGCCAGAACTTCGTCAACATCGGCGTGCTCGCGATCGCGGTGGCGCTGGGCGTCCTGGTGGTGGTGCAACCGACGGCAGCGTGGTCGGCGCACGCGTTCCTGACCATCGTCGGCCTCGCCCTGCTCTTCGGGGTCCTGCTGATCATCCCGATCGGCGGCGCCGACATGCCTACGGTCATCTCCATCCTCAATTCGTACGCCGGTCTCTCCGCGGTCGCGATGGGCTTCGTCCTGAACAACAAGCTGCTGGTGACCGCGGGCGCCCTCGACGGCTCGAGTGGTCTGATCCTGTCGATCATCATGTGCCGGGCGATGAACCGCTCGTTCACGAACGTGCTCTTCGGGGCGTTCGGCACCGTGAAGGCGGCCGCCGTGGCCGGAGAGCAGAAGGAGTGGAAGGAGGAGACAGTCGAGGGCGCGGCCCAGCTGCTCGAGCAGGCCCGGCTGGTCGTGATCATCCCCGGATACGGGATGGCTGTGGCACAGGCACAGCACAGGGTGCGGGAGCTGTACGACCAGCTCACCAAGCGCGGGGTCACGGTCAAGTTCGCCATACATCCGGTCGCCGGGCGCATGCCGGGGCACATGAACGTGCTGCTGGCAGAGGCGGACATCCCGTACACCGCCCTGGTCGAGATGGATGAAGTCAATCCGGAAATGCCGCAGTGCGACGTGGCACTCGTGATCGGTGCGAACGACGTCGTGAATCCGGCCGCGCGCTACGCGAAGGACAGCCCGATCTACGGCATGCCGATCATCGACGCGGACAAGGCCAGAACCGTGCTCGCCATCAAGCGGAGTAAGAAGCCCGGCTTCGCCGGGATCGACAACGAGCTCTACGTCCAGGACAACACCTGGATGCTGTTCGGCGACGCGAAGGCGGTGGTCGGCGATCTCGTGAAACAACTGGCGGGAGGGAGCGGGCTGCACTAGGTTCACGCTCCACCATGCTCCGCCGTACCTGGCTGCCGGCGCTCCTCGCGTTCTCTCTCGCGTCGCCCGATCGTCGGCGCCTGCCGGCGGACGACACCCTGCTGCTCCGCATGCCGACGGTCAGCGCCGGCGCGATCGCATTCGTCTATGCCGGGGACCTGTGGATCGTGCCCCGGACCGGCGGCGAGGCGCGCCAGCTCACGAGCGCACCCGGCCTCGAGACTAACCCCCGCTTCTCGCCCGACGGCCGCTGGATCGCGTTCAGCGCCAATTACTCCGGCAACGCCGACGTCTATGTCGTCCCCGCGGAAGGCGGCCAGCCGCGACGGCTCACGTGGCACCCCGAGCCGGACCTGGTGCAGGGGTGGACGCCGGACGGCAAGCGGGTCGTGTTCGCATCGTCGCGCGGCTTCATCGAGGACTTCAACCGCCTGTACAGCGTGCCGCTCGAAGGAGGGCTCGAAGAGCCGCTGCCCATGCCGACCGGTGAGCGGCTGTCGTACGGCCCGGACGCGGCTCGCATCGCGTACGTCCCGGTGCGCCGCACCTGGCACGAGCAGACGTGGCGCCGCTACCGCGGCGGCCAGCAGCCCTGGATCTGGCTGTTCGACGTGCGCACGCGCGAGGTCGAGGCGGTGCCGCACGATACGGCGGGAGAAGACTGGCCGATGTGGATCGGCGACGTGGTGTACTTCCTGTCCGATCGCGACGGCACGATGAACCTGTACGGCTACGATCTCCGGACCAGGCAGTCGCGCCAGCTGACGCGTCACACCGACTTCGACATCAAGTCCGCGTCGGCCGGGGCCGGCGTGATCGTGTACGAGCAGGGCGGCCGGGTGAATCTCTTCGACCCGGCCAAGGGGACGTCCGAGCCCGTGCACGTCCACGTGGACCCGGACCTCCCGTCCACCCGTCCGCACTGGGCGAGCGCCGTGCCCTTCATTCAGCACGCCGCTCTCTCCCCGACCGGGGCGCGGGCGGTGATCGAGGCGCGCGGCGACGTCTTCACCGTGCCGGCCAAGAAAGGCGACGTGCGCAATCTCACCGCCACTCCGGGCGTGGCGGAGCGCGACCCGGCGTGGTCGCCCGACGGCCAGCGCATCGCCTATTTCTCCGACGCGGGTGGCGAGTACCACCTCGTGCTCCGGGACCAGAGCGGCCTCACACCGGAGACGGCGATCCCGCTCGCCGATCCATCGTTCTTCTACTCGCCCGTTTGGTCGCCCGACTCCAAGCGGCTCGCCTACACGGATAAGCGGCTCCACCTCTGGACCATCGACGTCGACAAGCGGCAGCCGGTGCTCGTCGACACCGATCTCTTCGACCAGCCCGAGCGCAGCATCAATCCGGCATGGTCGCCCGATGGCAAGTGGCTCGCCTATGTGAAACGACTCCAGAACCATCTGCGCGCGGTCTTCGTCTACGAGCTCGCGACGGGGAAGAGTCACCAGGTCACCGATGGTCGCAGCGACGCGGTGTGGCCGGTGTTCAGTCTCGACGGCAAGTATCTGTATTTCACGGCCAGTACGAACTATGGTCTGAACACCGGGTGGCTGGACCTCACGTCGTTCGAGCGCCCGGTGCGGCGCAGCCTGTATGTGGCTGTTCTCGACCGCACGGCGGCGTCGCCGTTCGCCCCCGAGAGCGACGAGGAGCCCGCCAAGCCTGCAGGGAAGCCTGCCCCGAAGGACACGACCAAGAAGACCGACAGCCTCCCGACGGTGAAGATCGACTTCACAGGCCTCGACCAGCGGATTCTCGCGGTGCCGGTGCCGGACCGCGACTACTCTCAGCTCGGCGCCGCCGCCGAAGGGCGGCTCTTCTATCTGGAGAGCGTCCCGAACCAGCCGGGCTTCCTGCTGCACCGCTACGACCTGAAGGAGCGCAAGGCCGAGGACTTCCTCACGGGTGTGACGGGTTACGAGGTCAGCGCCGACGGCAAGAAGTTGGGGTATGCGGCGCCCGGCAACGTGTACGGCATCGTCGCCACGGATGGCAAAGCCGCCGTGGGCGACGGCAAGCTCGACCTGACGGGACTGCAGTCGTACGCGGACCCGCGCGCCGAATGGGCCCAGATGTTCGACGAGTTTTGGCGCATCGAGCGCGACTTCTTCTACGACCCGGCGACCCACGGCGCGAACTGGCCCGCGATCAAGCAGAAGTACAAGCCGTTCCTGGCGCATGTCGGCCATCGGTCCGACCTCACCTACCTGATCCAGCAGATGATGGCCGAGATCGTGGTGGGGCACATGTTCGCGGGCGGCGGCGACGAAGGGACGCTCGATACGGTGAAGGTAGGCCTGCTCGGCGCCAACTTCACCGTCGAGAACGGCTACTATCGGTTCTCTCGCATCTACGGCGGACTCAACTGGAACCCCGACCTGCGGGCCCCGCTCACCGAGCCCGGCGTCACCGTGAGCGGCGGGGACTACCTGCTCGCCGTCAACGGCCGTCCGCTCCTGGCGGCGACGAATCTCTACAGTGCGTTCGAGAACACGGCGGGTCGTCAGACGGTGCTGCTGGTGAACGGACGGCCGACGCCGGACGGCGCCCGCACTGTGACCGTCGTCCCGGTCGAGAACGAGACGCCGCTGCGCAACCGCGCGTGGGTCGAGGGCAACCGCCGGCTGGTGGATTCCTTGTCCGGCGGCCGGGTCGCGTACGTGTGGCTGCCGGACACCTACTCCGGCGGCTATGCCTACTTCAACCGGTATTACTTCTCCCAGCTCGATCGTCAGGCGGTGGTCGTGGACGAGCGCTTCAATCACGGGGGCGACGTGGCCGACTATGTCCTCGACCTGCTGAACCGCCCGGTGCTCGCCTATGTCGCGACCCGCGAGGGCAGAGTCATCCCGTCGCCGCTCGCCTCGATATACGGCCCGAAAGTGATGGTCATCAACGAGTACGCGGGATCGGGGGGCGACGCGCTGCCGCTCTACTTCCGGCGCCGCGGACTCGGGCGTTTGGTCGGCCGGCGAACCTGGGGTGGGTTGGTGGGGATCTGGGATTACCCCCTGCTCGTGGACGGCGGGTATGTGACGGCACCGCGCGGCGGGCTGTTCAGCCCGTCGGGTGAATGGGACGCCGAGAATACCGGCGTCCCCCCCGACATCGAAGTGGAGATGACGCCGAAGCTCGTGCTCCAGGGTCGCGATCCGCAGCTTGAAAAGGCCGTCGAGGTGGTGCTCGAGGAGCTGCGGCGCAACCCGCCGCCGTCGCGAGACCGGGCGCATCCTCCGTTTCCCACGCGCGGCCGCGCGCCGTCGCCCTGACGTCGGCCGGCTGCCGCTACGCGCGATGATCCGAAGGCTCTTCCGCCCCGGAGGGTGCCGCAAAGGACCCGCGCAACACCTCGCGATAGAAGGCTTCAACCGCGCGCGCGTGCCGCCGGATGTCGAACCGCTCGCGCGCCTGTTGGATCCCTGCCGCTCGCATGGTGGCGAGCTGGAGCGGATCCGCCTGGAGCGCGTGGACAGCGGCGGCGATCGCGGCCGGGTCTCGCTCGGGCACCAGCATGCCGGTGTCTTGGGTGAGCGCGTCACGATTTCCCCGGATATTGGTCGCCACCGGCACTACACCGCACGCCATCGCCTCGTACAACACGCGCGACATGCCCTCGGTGTCTTCATGCGAACCGCTCAACAGGACGTCCGCTGCCTGCATCCAGCGCTCCACGTTGGCCTGTTGAGGATGGAGCCGAACGTCCGCCGCCGTCCCCTGGGCTTCAGTGCGGCGTGCGATCTCCGTAACGATGGTTGGTTGATCGGGCGTCCCCACGATCACGAGGAACGGGACATCGTCCGGAGCGCGCGCTTTCAAGTGTCCCAGGGCGTCCACGATGTCGAAAACCCCTTTCGCCTCCTTGACCTGACCGGCGAAAAGTAGAACGAGGCGATCGAGGGGAAGGTCGAGGCTGCGGCGCAGCGCAGACCGGTCTTCGCTGGGGCGAAAGCGGCGCAAGTCGGCACCGCCGACGATGGTGCGATGCCGACCGGCTAGCCGCCTCGAGAAACGTCGTTTCGTGTCGTCGGAGTCGCCGATCATGGCATCCGCGAGCCAACCGAGCAGCGGATCGAGGCTATACCGCGCGGTCAGGCGCACGAACCACACCATCTTCGTGTTGGTGCCGAGTTTCGCGAGACCTGCGGTCAAGGCGTCGCGCGACGCGTCAGGGGCGATGATGTCGATTGCACGCTCACGCAACAGCGCCCGGATGCGGCGGCTCGAGCGCCACACCGAGCCGAGAGTGCGTGCCTTGAGGTGGTACAACGGGATGTGCACCACCGGACACCCCAGGGCAGTGAGGTGGTCGGTGAGGGGACCGGGGCCCGGGCAGATGACGAGCGGCTCGACGGCCGAGCGGTCGAGGTGCTCGATCAGCAGTGCCATGCTCTGCTGCCCGCCCATCCGAAGGTGTGGGTGGTGACTGACGAACGCGACGCGGATCGGACGAGGACTCATAACACGAGGCTAGTGACGGCCTCTCGCAGCTCGTCCATTCCTTTCCTTAGCGCGCCGCCCAGAAGGGGTCGAGGTGAGCAGTGCGATATGGATCGGGCACTTGGTTAGCGCGGCCACCGGTTGTTGATCCGGTCGATGTCTGGGAGGATCCCGTGTGGATCGAGCACGATCCCGATGACGGCCTTGGTTGTGCCGACGCGCGTAGTGAACCGGTTGCCGAGGTTCCACATCTCGATCGGTATCTCGCGCGTTTCGACCGACCCGTCCGCGTAACGCAGCTCCAGCGTCACCGGGAGAACCATCCGGCCCCGGTTCGACAGGTGGATGAACACGGTGTCGGCGGTCGTCGTAACGGAGTCGACCGCCTGATCGAGCCGCGCGGTCGTATACACCCACGCGCGCCAGAACCAATCGAGGTCCCGACCCGAGACGTTCTCGATGGTGCGGAAGAAATCCGCGGGCTGCGGATGCTTGAATGACCAGCGGCGGACGTACTCCCGCATCGCCCGCTCGAACGTCTCCTTCCCGAGCACCGCATCGCGCAGCACGGTGAGCATGAGCGCCGGCTTCTGGTACGCGGTCCACGCGAGGTCGCGCGACTCCACGGGCTTGGTGATCAGCGGCTGCTCGTTTCCGGGCACCGCCGAGACCCGGTAGTCGGTGAGGAGATCCCTGCGCACGGTGTCGCCATACGCCGTCCCCTTGAAGTAGCCCTCCGCCGAGCCGTAATCGATGAACGTGTTGAACCCCTCGTCCATCCAGGGATAGCGCCGCTCGTCCGAGCCCACCAACATCGGGAACCACTCGTGGCCGAACTCGTGCGTCAGAACCCAGTACTGGTCCTCACGCTTGTCGATCGCGGGCACGAACGTGAGCATGGGATACTCCATCCCTTCCACCAGGCCTTCCACGGTCGTCGCCTGCGGCCAGGGATACTTCGCCCATGTCTCGCTGAAATGCTTGATGGTGAACCACGCCATCCTGTTCGCTTCTTCCCACGGCGCGGCCTCGGGCCGGTAAAAGGTCTGGATCAGGATGCCGCCCCAGGTGGAGGCATCCCAGCGGAAGTCCGGGGAGGCGGCCCACGCGAAATCGCGCACGCGCCTGGCGGTGAAGTGCCACGCCTTCGTGCCCGGCGTGCGCTCTTCGCCGTGCGCCTTCGCCTCCGCTGTCGTGATGACTTGGATCGGCTCTACCGAGCCGCGCGCCCGCGCGAGGCGCGCCCGCTGGGTCGGCGTCCACACCGCGAGCGGGTTCGCCACCGTTCCCGTGGCTGCGACGAGAAACCCAGCCGGGAGGGTGAGCGTCACATCAAAGTCGCCGTATTCGAGGTAGAACTCGCCGGCGCCAATGTAGGGCAGGGGATTCCAGCCGTGCACATCGTCGTAGACGACCATACGCGGATACCACTGGCCGATCTCGTATAGCCGAGTGCCGATCCGTCCCATGCGCCCACCCCCGTAGGGGGGCACGGGGAAATGCCAGGCCACCTCGAAGTCGATCGCTGCCCGGGGCGCGAGCGGTCGCGGAAGCTCGACGCGCATCATCGTGCCGTACTCGGTCCGCCGCAGCTCCCTTCCGGCCGATGTGAACCGCTCGATCGTGATCCCCCCGATGAACCCTTTGCCCGTGAAGTCGAACACGGCGCCGCCGGCGAAGTGTAGGGGCGGCTGGTTCAGGGCGTAGGTTACGCTGTTCTTCGCGAAGATGTTCTGCTCGATCTGCACCCAGACGAACGCGAGCGTGTCTGGAGAGTGGTTCTCGTAGTGAATCCGCTCGGTGCCACGGATTTCGGAGTCCGCGGTGTCCAAGGCTGCCCGGATGACGTAGTCCGCGCGCTGCTGCCAGTACTCGGACCCGGGTGCACCCGAGGCGCTCCTCACCCGGCTCGGGGTGGGGAGGTCGAGGGCTCGGAAGGGAGAGGTGTCGGAAACCACTGGCGCTTGGAGCGCCAGGTAAACTGCGGCGAGGAGGAGCACGGGCTGCGGCCTACTCTTGGATGATGGTCAGCTTGAACCCGTCCGGATCTGTCAGCGCGAACGCCCAATCGCCCCAGGGCGTCTCGGACGGCTCGCGATCGAGCCGCCATCCTGAGGCCTTCACGCGGCCGGCGAGCTCGGAGATGTCCTGGACGGTCGCGACCCACAGCCGGACGCCTTCGCCTTTTTTCCGGTCCTGGCCCTTGGCGAAATCGTCCTGCCCCAGCATCAAGTCGCAGGCGCCGGCCTTCATCTGAATGCCGCGGACCTGACCGCCCTCCTCCCACCGCTCACCGACCACAAAGCCCAGCACATCGCGGTACCACGCGATGCTGCGCTCCAGGTCGCGGACCGTCAGCGAGGCGGCCATAGAGCGAAGCCGCAGCGACTCGGGCTGTTGGCGCTGCGGGCGCCGTGAGCCAGACGGACGCCGCGCCGGGCGCTTCCCGGTAGGACGTCGGGTCTTCTTCTTCGTGGCCATGGTCGAGTGCCTCCTCGCGTTCGGCGCGCCACAAGCGTAGCGTCCCTCCGGCGGTTCCGCCAGATTTCGCGCACATCACTCTCAAGGAGTCGAAACGATGCCCACGAGTCAGGCCACTGCGGTTTGGGAAGGCAAGCTCAAGGACGGCAAGGGGAGCTTCCGGGCCGCGAGCAGTACGTTCAACGGTCCCTTTACTTTCGCGACTCGGTTTGAGGGAAAAAAAGGCACCAACCCCGAAGAGCTGATCGCCGCGGCGCACGCCGCCTGCTTCAGCATGGCGCTCTCGGCCGGGCTTGAAAAGGCCGGCAAGCCCGTGTCCCGGGTCGAAACCGCCGCCGCGTGCACCATGGACATGGTGAACGGGTCGCCCACGATCACCAAGATGGAGCTCAAGGTGCGGGGCACCGTGCCGGGCCTCGACCAGGCGGGGTTCCAGCGCGCCGCAGACGAGGCGAAGCGGAACTGCCCGGTGTCGCGAGCGCTGGCCGGCATTCCGCAGATCACCCTCGATGCGAAGCTCGGGTAAAGGGCGCGGCTGGACGGTGTACATGCTGCGGTGTGGCGATCGATCGCTTTACACCGGTATCACAAACGATCTCCCGAAACGGCTGGTGCGTCACCGGGCGGGAACCGCGAGCGCCTATACGAGCGCGCGGCGTCCGGTCCGCCTCGTTTATGAGGAGCGGCAGCCCGACCGCTCGACGGCGCTGCGGCGCGAAGCGGCGCTCCGCCGCCTGTCCCGCGCCGAGAAGCTGGCCCTTATCCGGGGCGCGTGATGGCCCTGGAATGGCGCGACCGGGCTGCGCTCGGGGGCGCGCTCCTCGTCGCGGCCGCGTGCGTGCGGCTCGGCGTATGGCAGCTCGACCGCCTCCGGCAGCGGCGCGAGCGGAACGCCCAAGTCCTGGCCCGCCTGTCCCAGCCGCCGCTTCCTGTCACCGGGGCGCTCTCGGCCGACTCCGCGCGGGATCGTCGCCTTTCGGCCCGGGGCGTTTATGACTATGCACATGAGCGTCTCTGGTACGGACAGAGCTACGAGGGCGTGCCCGGCGTGGACCTCGTCACGCCGCTGCGACTTCCGGACGGCGTCGCGGTCTTCGTCGATCGCGGGTGGGCGCCATCGCCGGACGCCTACCACGTGGACCAGGGAGCGTACCGGGAAGGCGATAGTGCGGAAGTCTCGGGAATCGGCATGGTGGCCCCTCGGGGCCGTGGGGACGTGGACCCCGCTCGCCTTCGCGACGCGTTCCCCTATCCCCTCCTGACGTTTGTCCTCCAGGAGCTCCCGACCTCCACCGACCTCCACCGACCTCCCCAACCAGCCCTACTCCGCTGGCCCGCCCCCGAGCTCTCCAACGGCCCGCATCTTTCCTATGCGATCCAATGGTTCAGCTTCGCCGTGATCATCGTCGTGGGGTCGTTCGCGCTTGCCCGAAAATGGGGCATCGAGGAAAAAAGCCGTCGCGGGGGTACCAATAACGCCTCGTCCTAGCGATATTTAGGGGCGTTTCACCCGCGGAGTGCGCCGCCGCTCGTCCGCACCTGCGGGTTTTCTTTGTGCCTCTGGAAAGGAGTCATCTGAGATGCCTGCAGCACTCCCCCTCAAGCAGCCCGTGAAGGTGGGTCAATTGCTCCGGCGCCGTCTGCGGGAGCTGAAGCGTACCCCTCGGGAGCTCGCGGAGGCGGTGAACGTTTCGGAAGACTATATGGCGGACCTCGTCACGGGCCGGCGGCGGCCGCCGGCGCCGGGCCGTACCGACCTGTACGCGCCGATGACCAAGTTCCTGCGGCTGCATCGCAACGACCTCCCGACCTGCGCTCGCGCGGAGCGCGCGGCGGGGCCCGCCGGACGGCGGCGCCCCGACGCGGAAGTGAGCCGGCAGGTGTTGGAGCTGTGTCTCCCGGAGCGGCAGCGGGTGTTGCAGCGGCGCCTGAGCCGGCCGGACGGCGCGGAGCTCGACCATGTGATTGTGGGCCGGCTGCTGCAGGTGGCGCAGGGGTTCGTGAACCGCAAGCTCGAGGACGAAGTCGGCCTGCGGATGGCCGCGACGCGGGACGGGTGCACGTACCTCGAGGCGCGGATGCGTCTGCTCGAGTTCCTGGACGCCGATGCGGAGTCGCTCACGCCCCGCGATTGCGACGAGTTCCTGCGTCCCCGCATCACCAGCTGGGACATCGATCTCGAGACGCACGCGATGCGCATCGTGCTCAAGTAACAAGGGAAAGCAAAACGGCGCCGTCCTTTCGGGCGGCGCCGTTTTTTGTTGCCGATCCGTGGCTTAGAGCTTCACGACGTTCTGCGCCGCGGGACCCTTCTGCCCCTGCACGACGTCGAACTCAACCCGCTCACCCTCGGCGAGCGACTTGAACCCCTGTGCTTGGATCGCGGTGTGGTGCACGAAGCAATCCTTCTCACCGTTCTCCGGCGTGATAAAGCCGAAACCCTTCGCATCGTTGAACCACTTCACGACCCCGGTAATACGTGCCATCTGCTGATACTCCTGACTTAATGGTGTTCGCGACGTCGTGCGGACTTCACCTTGCGGCGCGCCGCTGCCTTGTCTTTCCGTCGCCGTAGAGCGCCGGGACTCTCGTAGAAGCGCTTGCGCTTCATGTCCTGAAACAGTCCGGCTTTCGTGATCTGACGGCGGAACTTCTTCAGCACGTACTCGAGCCGATCGCCGTCGCCTACGGTCACTTCCATCCGGGCTGCTCCAGTCTGAGTGTCCTGTCCCAGAAACGACGCGACCTGGGCGGTAGCCCAGGTCCTCGAAGCAGTCTCTGGTTCGTTATCGCTCGGGGGGGATGATCGCCACCGGCACCGCGTTTGTCAACTCCCGGTCGCCGCCCGGGCGGCGGCTCGCTTGACGGTGCCGCGCGGGCGCCTCAGGTTTAGCCCCCGTTCCCAGCACGCCGTCGCTCCTACCCGGAGTCCAGTGATGCGCAGGCCGTTGATCGCGACGCTCCTCGCCGCCGCCGTCCCACTCGTGTCCCTGCCCGCCCAGCGCGCGGGGGCCGACACCTCCCCAAAAAAGGCCGACGAGCTCCCGCTCAAGCCGACCCGGAGCGTGGACTTCACGACGTCTGAGGGAACGTGGATATCGCTCGACGTCTCGCCCGACGGGCGCACGATCGTCTTCGAGCTGCTCGGCGATTTGTACACGCTCCCCATATCCGGAGGCGAGGCGAAGCCGATCACGTCGGGGCCGGCGTTCGACTCCCAGCCGCGCTACTCGCCGGATGGCAAGACCATCGTCTTCCTCTCGGACCGCTCCGGCTCGGAAAACATCTGGCTCTGCGACGCGGACGGCTCGAACGCGCGCGCCCTCACGAAGGGTGAGAAGAACCTGTACGCGTCCCCGGAATGGACCCCCGACGGGCAGTACGTCGTGGCGTCGAAGACGTCCATGCCCATCGGCAGCACCTATGAGATCTGGCTCTATCACCGGGACGGCGGCTCAGGCGTGAGCCTCACGAAGGACGACAAGGGGCCGGCGCCTGGTCCCCCTGGTCGCGGCACCCAGAACAACGCCCTCGGCGCGGCGTTCGGCCCCGATGGCCGCTACATGTGGTACGCGCGCCACCGCGGGGGCTTCGGCTACAACCTGGAGCTCCCGGAGTGGGAGCTCGCGATCTACGATCGCCAGACCGGCAAGGTGTTCAACCAGACGGACCTCTACGGCAGTGCCATGCGTCCGGTCCTGTCGCCGGACGGCAAATGGCTGGTGTACGCCACACGCCACGACGCCGAAACAGGGTTGCGGCTGCGGAACCTCGCGTCGGGAGACGAGCAGTGGCTCGGGTACCCGGTGCAGCGCGACGACCAGGAGTCCCGCTTCACCCGGGACCTGATGCCTGGATCGTCGTTCACGCCGGATTCGAGGGCGCTCGTCGTCTCCTACGGAGGAAAGATCTGGCGCGTCGAGAGTCCTTCCGGCCAGGCGACCCCGATCCCGTTCACGGCCAAGGTGCACCAGGATCTGGGGCCGCTGGTGCGCTTCGAGACGCGCGTGGACACGGGCGAGATCCTCGTGAAGCAGATCCGCGACGCGAGCCCGTCGCCCGATGGTAAGCGCCTGGTGTTCAGCGCGCTCGACAAGATCTACCTGATGGATCTCCCGGGCGGCACACCGCGCCGCCTCACGACGGACACGGTGCACGAGCAGGTGCCCGCGTGGTCCCCCGACGGGCAGTGGATTGCGTATGTCACGTGGACCACCGACGAGGGTGGCTACGTCCAGAAGATCCGCGCCGACGGGCGGAGCCGGCCCCAGCGGCTCACGCCGGACCCGGCGTTCTTCGATCACCCGGTGTGGTCACCCGACGGACAGCGCGTCGTGGTCATCAAGGGGCCGCGCGCCCCGCGGGTGGCGGAGCACGTCGGCCCGGGCTACGAGCTCGACTGGCTTCCGGCGGCCGGCGGGGCGCCGACGCGCATCACGCCGATCGCTGGGGGCGGTCGGCCGCATTTCAGTCGGGATGCGACGCGCGTCTACCTCTATGAGCAGAACGAGGGCCTCGTCTCGATGCGCTACGACGGCACCGACCGCCGCGTGCACATCAAGGTCACAGGCTTCACGCCGACCTTTACGCCGAATCCGGAGCCGTTCCCGGCGGACGAGGTCTTGATCGCGCCGGATTCCGGGCGGGCGCTCGCGACCTCGAGCAATTACGTGTACCTCGTCACGCTACCCCTGGTGGGCGCCGCCCCGCCGACCATCAACGTGGCGGACACGGCGGCGGCGACGTTCCCGGTGCATCGCCTCACCCGCATCGGCGGGGATTTCATCGGCTGGGCGCCGGACGGGAAGACCGTCTACTGGTCGGTGGGTCGCAGCTTCTTCCGGTACAATCCGGCGCTGGCGGATTCGCTCGGGAAAGCCAAAGCGCGCGCCGATTCGATTCGCGCGGATTCGCTCAAGCAGGCCACGAAGGAAAAGCCGGACTCGGTCGGGAAGGCACGCGTCGACTCGCTCGCCAAGCTGCCTGCGTACGAGGGCGAGCGCGTGGATGTGACGGTGAAGGTGCCGCGCGACATACCGCGCGGATCGGTGGTGCTGCGCGGGGCGCGCATCGTCTCGATGAAGGGCGACGAGCTCATCGAGAAGGGCGATCTGGTGGTGGCGGATAACCGCATCGCCTGCGTGGCCGCGACCTGCAGCGCCCCCGGGGGAGCGGCGGTGATCGACGTGTCCGGCAAGACCATCGTCCCCGGGTTCATCGACATCCACGCCCATCCGTGGCCGACGTGGGGGATTCACGAGACCCAGGTGTGGAAGTACCTGGCGAACCTGGCGTGGGGCGTCACCACGACGCGCGACCCGCAGACGTCGACGACCGATGTGCTCACCTACGCCGACCAGGTGGAAGCGGGGGACTTGCTCGGGCCCCGGATCTTCCACACCGGCCCGGGCGTGTTCGGCGCGTTCCTCGAGGAGAACTGGACCAGCCTCGATGACGTGCGCAACACGCTCAAGCGCTACAGCGAGTTCTACCATACGAACACGATCAAGCAGTACATGGCCGGGAACCGCAAGCAGCGCCAATGGGTCATCATGGCGGCGAAAGAGCTGGGCCTCATGCCCACGATCGAGGGCGGGCTCGACTTCAAGATGAACCAGACCGTCCAGCTCGACGGCTATCCCGGCTCGGAGCACGCCTTCCCGATCATGCCGCTCTACAACGACGCCGTCCAGCTGGCGGCGCAGTCGGGGATCACGTACACGCCCACGCTGCTCGTGTCGTACGGCGGACCGTTCAGCGAGAACTACTTCTACGAGCGCTTCGACATACACGACAACGCCAAGATGCGGCGCTTCCTGCCGCACGAAGAGATCGATCAGCGAGCCGAGCGCCGGCCGTGGTTTCGGGAGAATCAGTACGTGTTCCCGCGCATCGCGGCGTCCGCGGCGGCGATGCTGCGCGCGGGCGGCAACATCGGGATGGGCTGCCACGGCCAACTGGACGGTTTGGGATGCCATTGGGAGCTGTGGGCCATGGCGGCGGGCGGCATGACGCCGCGCGAGGTGCTGCGTGTCGCGACCATGGACGGCGCGTACGGAATCGGCATGGACAAGGACCTCGGCTCACTCGAGCCCGGCAAGCTGGCGGACCTGATCGTGCTCGACGCCAATCCACTCGAGGACATCCACAATACGGAGAAGATCCGCTACGTGATGAAAAACGGCCGGCTGTACGAGGGGGACACGTTGAACGAAGTGTGGCCGCGCAAAAAACAGCTGCCCAAGATGTGGTGGTGGGACCAAGAACCGAAAGGCGTCAAGTAAAACCGTAGAAGAAAACCGTTGATAACAGGCGTGGAGGAGAATCGTAGACCACGGTCCTTCTCCACGTCTTTTCTTTACGCTTCTCCTTGACGTTTCTTCTTTACGTCTTGACGTTTCTTCTTTACGTAGTTAAAGTTCTTTCGAACCACGAGCTGGCATCCTTCCGAAGGACGGTCCCGCTCAGGAGCGGGCACCGGCGCTGTACACACGCCCGGTCTCATTCCCCAGGTTCACAACGAGAGTGACGCTGCAGCTCAGTGGCACGAGCCACTGGCAGCGTGCGTGTGTGTGCGTTCGAAAGGAAGACGTACAGTAATGCCATTCAAGTCCCTCGGGCTCGCGCCCGAGCTCGTGCGTGCCGTGGCCGAAGAGGGCTACGAGCTACCCACACCCATCCAGCAGGAAGCGATCCCCCTCGCCCTCGCCGGCCGCGACCTCATCGGGTCCGCGCAGACCGGGACGGGCAAGACCGCCGCATTCATGCTGCCGATCCTGCAGCGCCTCGCGCGCAACGGGACCAAGCACGGTCTACGAGCGCTGGTCCTCGTGCCCACACGTGAGCTCGCCGAGCAGGTGCTGCAAAGCGCCCGCGTGTACGGCCGTCACGTGGACGTCAGTGCCGCGGCCATCTACGGCGGGGTCGGGATGGAGCCGCAAACCCGGGCGCTGACGCACGGCGTCGACATCGTGGTGGCCACGCCGGGTCGCCTCCTCGACCACATGGAGCGCGGGCACGTCGATTTCTCGCGGCTCGAGGTCTTGGTACTCGACGAGGCCGACCGGATGCTCGACATGGGGTTCGCGCCGGATGTCCGTCGCATCCTCCGGGCCCTGCCCGAAAAGCGCCAGACGATGCTCTTCTCGGCGACCATTTCGTTCGAGGTGGACGCGCTGGCCCGCGCGGCGCTCGATGGACATGCGTCCGTCGAAATCGGCCGTCGCGCCACGCCCGCCGAGGGGATCGAGCACGTCGTGGTCGCGGTCGACAAGCTCCAGAAGCGCGGCGTGATCGCCCGCATCCTGCAGGCCAAGCCGGCCGGGCAGACGCTCGTGTTCACCCGCACCAAGTATGGAGCCGACAAGCTCGTCACGTTCCTGCGCCGTGAAGGCATCCCGGCGCACGCGATTCACGGAGACAAGGCCCAGAGCCAGCGCACCCGCACGCTGGACGCGTTCCGCAGCGGGGACGCGGACGTGCTGGTCGCGACCGACATCGCGGCGCGGGGCATCGACGTGGACGGCATCCGCATGGTCGTCAATTTCGACGTGCCGCAAGACCCCGAGGTTTACGTACACCGCGTGGGTCGGACGGCGCGGGCGGGCGCGCGGGGGTTGGCGCTTACGCTGCTGTCGCCCGACGAATGGCTCCTGATGGGCGACATCGAAAAGCTCGTGGGTCAGACGTTCCCCCGGGAAGTGATCCCAGGGTTCGAGCCGTCCGTGGCGCCGCTCCAGCCGGTGTCGCGCCAGCTCGTGCAGGCGAAGCAGGGTCCGTCGGTCCGCGCCCGCAGCGGAGGTCGTCGGCGGCGCTAGACGCCGGCGCGGGGCGGCTCACCCTCTCGCTTCGATCGGTACGTAGTCCCGCTTGTCGGCCCCCGTGTAGATCTGCCTCGGCCGGGCGATCTTCTGCTCCTTGTCGAGCAGCATCTCTTGCCACTGGGCCAGCCACCCCGGCGTGCGGCCGATCGCGAAGAGCACCGGGAACATATCCATGGGAAACCGCATCGCCTCGTAGATGATCCCGGAGTAGAAGTCGACGTTGGGGTAGAGCTTACGCGACACGAAGTAGTCGTCCTGGAGCGCGATGCGCTCGAGCTCCACCGCGATGTCGATCAGCGGATTCCGGCCGGTGACGTCGAAGACCTCCTCGGCCACTCGCTTGATGATCGTCGCGCGCGGATCGTAGTTCTTGTAGATGCGGTGGCCGAAGCCCATGAGGCGAAACTCCCCGCGCTTGACGCGGTCGATGTACGCCGGGATCTGATCCTTCGATCCGATCTGGCGCAGCATCCGCAGCACCTCTTCGTTCGCCCCGCCGTGCAGCGGTCCGTAGAGCGCCGCCGCGGCGGCCGCCATCGCCGAGTAGGGATCGGCGTGCGACGAGCCGACGCCGCGCATGGCGCTGGTGGAGCAGTTCTGCTCGTGGTCCGCATGGAGGATGAACAGGACGTCGAGCGCGTGCTCGAGTGTCTTGTTGGGCGTGTACTTCACCTCCGTCGCCTTGAACATCATGTTCAAAAAGTTGCCCGCGTACGACAGATCGTTGTCCGGGTAGGCGTAGGGCATGCCCACCGAATGCCGGTACGCGAACGCGGCGAGCGTCGGCGCCTTGGCGATCAAGCGGAAGATCTGGTTCTGTCGCGACCCCTCGTCCGCGATGTGCTTCGCTTCCGGATAGAAGGTCGACAGCGCGGCCACCGTGCTCACGAACGTCCCCATCGGGTGCGCGTCGTGATGGAACCCATCGATGAATTTCTTGATGCTCTCGTGGACGATCGTATGGTGCGTGATGTTGAAGAGCCAGGAATCGAGCTCGGCGGCGGACGGCAACTCGCCGTGCAGGAGGAGGTAGGCGGTCTCAAGGAACGTGCTCCGCTCCGCCATTTGCTCGATCGGATAGCCGCGATAGCGCAGGATGCCCTTGTCGCCGTCGATGTAGCTGATGGCGCTCCGGCAGGCGGCCGTGTTCAGGAATCCCGGATCGTACGTCTCGAGCCCCGCGTCGCCGTCTCCGGTCTTGATCTGCCGCAGGTCCACGGCGCGGATCGTACCGTCCTGGATGGGGATCTCGTACTGCTTGCCGGTCCGGTTGTCGGTGACGGACAGGGTACTCTTCGACACTCGAATCGTCCTGGGAGATGGCTGGGGAAAGATAACTACCGCCCTCTACCGTCCTCTACCGCCTTCTGTATTTTGACTCCGTGACCTCCCCCGCGACCGCGAAGCCCGCCGCGCTCTACCCGACGCGCTCGGCCGCCGGCGCCTTGTTGGGTCAGCAGCTGGCCGCCCGTGGCTACATCGGCTGCCTGCTGCTCGGCATCACGCCGGAAGGTGTGGAGATCGCGGCCAACGCCGCCAAGGCGATGGGCGCGCAGTTCGACGTGCTGGTCGCGGCATTCATCAAGCTCGGATCCAAGCTCGCCCCCATCGGGGCGATCGCCGAATCAGCCCCGTCGGAGATGGACCCCGACTTCCAGCCGAGCGGTGCGCTCCTCGACAAGCTCGCGAGCGCGATCGACGAGTCCCGGGCCCGGGTGAGCCAGGATCTGATCCTGTATCGCACCCAGCGGCCGGTGAAGAAGCTGGCGGGCCGGATCGCGGTGATCGTCGATGGGCAGGTGACCTACCCCTGGAAAGTGCTGGCCGCGGCGAAGGTCGCCGAGCAGCTGGGGGCGAAGCAGGCCGTGATCGCGACGCCGGTGGCCACGCAGGCCGCGGCCGACCGCATCGTCGCGCGGCGCTACGAATTCGTGTGCCCGACGGTCGTGACGGAAGCCCAGGGCCATCCGTCGCCGTACGGCGACATGGCGGGCGATACTCCGGAGCGGCTGCGGAGCATCATGATTGCGCATCAGGCAGCGTGAGCGGGGTGATGCGTGGTGGGATGATGCGTTGTGGGGTAAGGCGTTGCCGGGTAATGCGTGACCGGATCCAGCGTTGCCGGCAACGCTTCACCCGGCAACGCCTCATCCGGGCACGCCTCATCCGGCAACGCCTTATTCCAGTTCCACCATCCCCCGCTCCAGCCACCGGTGCTCACCCTGCAGCACTTCCTGGGCGAGCCGGTATGCCCGCGTGTCGACGTTGCGCCACAGCTCGCGGAACTTCCCGTTCACACGCCCCCGCGCCTGGCGACAGAAGAGGTCGGCGACCTCCACCGCACGGCGGCCTGCGGCGGGGTCCGTCTTCGCGAGCCACTGCGCCCGCGAGCATGTGGCGGCCATGGCGAAGAGTTCCGCTCCGACATCCACGAGGCGAAACAGCACCGCCTGACGGTATTCGAGCTTCGGCCCGAACCGCACCATGGCGTGGAACACGCCGCGCGCCAGCCGCCGCGCCCCCCGCTCCACGTAGCGGAGGTGCGGCGCCAAGCGCCCGAACCGGCCGTACTTCGGCCAGAAGCCCCAACCCAGCCAGCGCGATGGATACCACCAGCTGTAAAAGAGACCGGCGCGTAGTAGGCCCTGCAGCCGCGCGCCGAGGCGCTTGCCCGGCATGACCACATCGCCCGCCACCTGGAGGTGCTTGTCCACCGCCTCGCGCGCGATGAACAGATGCATGATCTCGCTCGACCCCTCGAAGATCAGATTGATGCGGAAGTCGCGCATGATACGCTCGACCGGCACGGGCTTCTCGCCGCGCGCGCGCAACGAATCGGCGGTCTCGTAGCCGCGGCCCCCGCGGATCTGCACCGTGTCGTCGATGATGCGCCAGCCGCCCTCCGAGTTGTAGAGCTTCGCGATGGCCGCCTCAAGACGGATGTCGTAGGCGCCGCGGTCGGCCATGGCGCCGCACAACTCGGCCACGGCCTCCATGGCGAACGTGTTCGCCACCATGGCGCCGATCTTCTGTGCGATCGCGTCGTGCTTACCGATGGGGCGGCCCCACTGCACGCGCTCGCCGGCCCACTGGCGCGAGATCTCGAGGCAGCGCTTGCCGGCGGCCACAGATGAGATCGGCAGGGTGAGCCGCCCGGTGTTCAGCGTGACGAGGGCGAGCTTCAGGCCTTTGCCTTCCTCCCACAGCACGTTCTCGCGCGGGACGCGGACGTTCCGGAACGAGATGACCCCGTTGTAGATCGCCTTGAGGCCCATGAAGTGGCAGCGATGCTCCACCTTCACGCCGGGCCAGGCGGTCTCGACGATGAACGCGGTGATTTGCCGCTTCTCCTTGCCGTTCACCACCGCGGACGGCGTGCGGGCCATCACCACCATCAGCTCCGCCTTGGTGCCGTTGGTGCACCACAGCTTTTCGCCGTTCAGGATCCATGCCTGTCCGTCTTCGCTCGGAACCGCCGTGGTCTCCATCGCCGCCGGGTCCGACCCGACGCCGGGCTCCGTGAGCGCGAACGCCGAGATCGCGCCCTTCGCGAGTCGCGGGAAGTATTTCTTCTTCTGGGTCTCCGACCCGAACATCTTGAGCGGCTGCGGCACGCCGATGGACTGATGCGCCGAGACGAGCGCCGTCACCGAGCCGTCGACCGACGAGATCAGCTCGATCGCTTTCATGTACGAGAGCTGGGACAAGCCCAATCCGCCATACTCAGGCGGAATCTTGATCCCGAAGGCCCCGAGGTCCCGCAGACCCGCGATCACGTCTTCAGGGATCTCGCCTTCGCGGTCGATCCGGTCCGAGTCCACCCGCTCGCGCAGGAAGCGTTCGAGCTGCTCGAGGAAGGGTTTCGCCCGCCGCACCTCCTCGGGATCCTGCGCGGGATAGGGATGGATCAGGTCGAGGCGAAACCGGCCGAGGAACAGGTCGCGCACGAAGCTCGGCGCGATCCACTCCTTTTCGCGCGCGGCCTCGGCGACTTCGCGGGCCTCGTCGGCGCTGACCTTGCGCTCCGGAGGCGTGACGGTAGTGGCCATGGGAACCTCCTGCTCTAAGTTAAGCGCCTTGACAGGCCCGCGCTCAGAGGGAGATTCGCCTCGCGCTACCACGAGGAGTCTTGCGATGCGCCACTCGTTGCCGCCTGTCGTCACGCTCGCCTTGTACACCTTGGCGGCCGCGCAGACGCCGGCCCCCCCACCCAACCTGGTGATCCGGCCGATCCTGGTGAAAGCCGGCCGCCTGATCGACGGCCGCGCCGATGTCGCCCGCAGCAACGTGGGCATCCTGATTCAAGGGGACCGCATCCAGGCCGTCGGGCCCCTGGCCCAGGTGCAGTCGCAGGCCGCGGCGGCCCGGGTCGTGGACCTGTCGCAGATGACCGTCCTGCCCGGCTTCATCGACACGCACACGCACCTGCTGCTCCAGGGCGACCCCACGGCCGCGTCGTACGACGAGCAGCTCTTGTATCAGTCCACCGCCTACCGCGCCATCCTCGCCGTGCGGAACGCGCGCATCGCGCTGGAGCACGGGTTCACGGCGATCCGCGACCTGGAGACCGAGGGCGCGATGTATGCCGACGTGGACGTGAAGCGCGCCGTGGACCGGGGAGTGATCCCCGGGCCGCACATCTTCGCGTCCACGCGGGCGATGGCCCCCACGGGGATGTATCCGATCGTGTCCGACAACTGGGAGCTCGAGCTGCCGCACGGCGTGCAGCCGGTGGACGGCGTCGAGGGCGCCAGACTCGCGGTGCGCCAGCAGGTGGCCCACGGCGCCGACTGGATCAAGTTCTACGCCGATCGCCGCTATTACTTCGGAACCGACTCGGTGCTGCACAGCTGGGTCAATTTCACCGACGAAGAAGCGCGCGCCATCGTGGACGAGGCGCACCGGCTGGGCCGCCGCGTGGCCGCGCACGCCATCGGCGCGGACGGAATCGCCGCGGCGCTCCGGGCGGGCGTGAACACCATCGAGCATGGCGACGGCATGACCGATTCGCTCATCGACGTTCTCGTCGCAAAGGGTGTCTACTGGGTGCCGACCGTAACCGTGGCGCACTACGTCGCCGGTCCGCGCGGCGGGGCCTGGGCGCCGATGGTCGAGCATCAGCGCCAGGCGTTCGGGCGGGCCCTGAAGAAAGGCGTCCGGATCGTGTTAGGAACGGACGTGGGCGGCTTCCCCTGGACCGAGCTCAACGAGGCGCAGGAGTTCGCGTATTACGTCCAGTACGGCATGACGCCGATGCAGGCGATCAAGTCGGGGACGTCGCTCGCGGCGGAGCTGCTGGGTCAGGCCGATCTCGGCGCCGTCGCCCCCGGGATGGCGGCGGACCTGGTCGCCGTGTCGGGGGATCCGTTGAAGGACATCTCGGAACTCGAGCGGGTCCGATTCGTTATGAAGGGCGGTGTCACCTATCTTTCGCCATAGTGCGGCGCGCGCTCGGGGCTAGCCTCGCTCTCTTGGTTGGCGCCGTCGGCCCGGTTGCGGGACAGTACGCCCCCCCCGGCACCGGCGGCGTCGCGGCGTTGGCGGCCGCCTTGAAGCAGCTCGGCGCCGCGAAGCGCGTCTTGATGATCGGCGCCCACCCCGACGACGAGTACTCCGACTTGGTCGCCCTGTTCGCGCGGGGGATGGGCGCGCAGGTCGCGTACCTCTCGCTCACCCGGGGGGAGGGTGGCCAGAATCTGATCGGCGCCGAGCTCGGGCCCGAGCTCGGTATCATCCGCTCGGAGGAGCTGCTCGCGGCCCGCCGCATCGACGGTGCCCGCCAATTCTTCGCGCGCGCCTACGACTTCGGCTACTCGAAGACGATCGACGAAGCGCTGCGCTTTTGGCCCCGCGACTCACTGCTGCGCGACGTGCTCGACGTGGTTCGGCGCTTCCGTCCCCAGATCATCGTATCGGTTTTCTCCGGCACGCCTGCCGACGGCCACGGTCAACATCAGGTGGCCGGTGTGCTGGCGCGCCAGGCGTTCGAGACGCTCCGCGACTCGAGCTGGGGGCCGGTGAAGCTGTACCGATCCCTCTACTTCGACACGGCCGCAGCTACGCTGCGGCTCGACGCGGGAGTGCTCGACCCGGTGGACGGACGCTCGTACCACCAGATCGCCATGGCCGGCCGAAGCCAGCACCGCTCGCAGGACCAAGGCCAGCTCGAACGGCCCGGATCAAGCATCGCCCGCCTCGCCTTCATCGAATGGCGGGACCGGAGCCGGCGGCCTACGGATGGAGACGGGTTCTTCTCGGGCATCGATACGGTGTTCACCGGCAAGGCGCGCTACGCCGCCCTGATCGACTCCGCACGGGTGCGGCTCAATCCGTTGCGCCCGGCCGCGATCGTGCCGCTCCTGGCGCGCGCCCTGCACGAACTTGGCGATGCGGACTCGAGCCAGCAGGCCATCCTCACGCAGGCGCTCATGTCCGCGGCGGGCGTCGCGGTCGACGGGTTCGCGGATGACGGCGTCGTCGTGCCGGGCGAGCGGGTTCAGGTGGAAGCGAGCGTCTGGAACGCCGGCGACAGCACCGTGAGCCTGGGAGGCGTGGAGATGGGCGCGCCGCCGGGGTGGAGGGTCGAGCGCCTGGATGCGGCTGCGTCCCCCGTTGCTCCCGGTGGGCTCGCCAGTCGTCACTATGCCGTGACGGTGGCGCCGGACGCCCCCCGTTCGCAGTCGTATTTCCTGCGCCGGCCACTGGCAGGCGCCCTGTACGACTGGAGCGGTGTGCCAGCCGAATGGCGCGGATTGCCGTTCGAGCCGGGGCCGCTGCAGCTGACGGTGCGCCTCACCATTGGCGGCGAGCCCCTCGTCCTCACGCGTGAGGTGGTGTACCGCTACCGCGACCAGAGTATTGGCGAGGTGCGCCGGCCGATCTTCGTCACCCGGCCCTTCGACGTGGCCGTCACACCCGATCTCGTCGTCTGGCCGGTGGACGGTACGGCCGCCGGGCCGCGACACTTCACCGTCACGGTGACCAACCGCACGCGTGGTCCCGCGGCGGCGCAGGTGGTGCTCACGCCCCCGTCAGGGTGGACGACGATCCCGCCCGAGAGCCTGTCGTTCCAACACGAGGACGAGGCGAAGAGCCTGACCATCACCCTTCCGTTGCCTTCCGCCGTGAAACCCGGCGTGTACCAGCTCCGGGCGGCGGCACTCGCGAGCCGCGAGCGCAGCGAGGGCGCGCTGGCGGTCATCGACTATCCGCACATCCGGCCGCGGGGCGTCAGCCACCCATCGACGGCGGAGATCCGCGTCGCGCGCATCACGTTGCCGGCGCTCACGCGCGTCGGGTACGTCCGTGGTGCCTCGGACCGGGTGCCCGAGGCCCTCCAGGCCGTCGGCGTGCCGATCGAGCTGCTCGGTCCCGACTCCCTCGCGCGCGGCGACCCGTCCCGCTTCGACGCGATCGTCATCGGCAGCCGAGCGTACGAAACCGACCCCGCGCTGGTCGCGGCCAACGGACGTCTGCTGGACTACGTCCGGGCCGGCGGGCTCGTGATCGTGCAGTACCAGCAGTACCCCTTCGTGAACGGCGGCTTCGCGCCCTATCGCCTGTCGATCGCGCGCCCGCACGACCGCGTGACCGACGAGACAGCCGCCGTCACCCTTCTCGACTCGAAGAGTCCTGTTTTTCGCGTCCCGAACGAGATCGGCGTGGACGACTGGCGCGGCTGGGTGCAGGAGCGCGGGCTGTACTTCGCCCACGACTGGGATCCTGCGTACACGCCCCTGCTCGAGATGCACGATCCGGGCGAGGCGCCCCTCCAGGGCGGACTGCTCGTCGCCGCCGTGGGGAAGGGAACGTACGTCTACACGGGACTCAGCTTTTTCCGACAGCTACCGGCCGGGGTCCCGGGCGCGTATCGGCTGTTTGCCAATCTCCTGGCGTTGGGCAAGCGATAGGCTGTCGAGTGCGGAGTGCGGAATGGGGAGTGCGGAGTGGCAGTGGGAGGTCGACCCGCGGCACGAAGCTCACCTCGATACTCCGCACTCCGCATTCCGCACTAGGGTGAGGCCCTTCTCACGCTCAGCCCCAACCCGACCGCCACGACCGTAACCGCTCCGATCACGTTGTGCCACAGCCAGGAGATCGACGGCGCCCCGAAGTTCACGGCGCCCACGGTGGTCATCCCGGCGATCAGACCGAAGAACGCTCCAGTCGCCCGCGCCCGCGGGATCATGGCCAGGAGAAAGACGCCGAGGATGGAGCCGTAGAACAACGACCCGAAGCGGTTCACCACCACGATCAGGGAGCCGAGCGTCGCGGCGAACGTGGCCACCACGCAGGCGAACACGCCCCAGAACCCGGTCGCGGCCTTCGACATGAGGAGATAGTGGGCATCGGGTGCCTCGGGCCGGATCCAGCGCCGGTAGAAGTCGATCACGGTGACCGTGGCCAGCGAATTCAGCTCCCCGGCGACGCTGGACATCGCGGCGGCCAGCACCGCGGCGACGAAGATTCCGGCGAGGCCCACGGGCAGGAAGTGCAAGACAAAGTATGGCATCACGTAGTTCACGTCCCGCGCGGTCGTTCCGGTCACGCGGCGGGCCAACGCGAGCCCCGCTTCTCGCACCGCGCCCACCTCTACTTCGCGGGCCCGGAACGCTTCCGACCAGGCCACCGACGCCTCGCGGTCTCCCCGCGCGCGCGCGCTCGCCACGGCGTGCGCCGCGGTCTCGCGTGCCTGGAGCGCGGTGCGGTATCGCTCGTCGAGGACTCCGTACATCGCGGGCTCCGCCGCACGAACGGCTTGCTCTGCCGCGGGATTGAACAGCAGCGGTGGTCGTTGGAATACGAAGAAGACGAACACCAGGACGCCCGTGAGCAGCACGAGCGCCTGGAGCGGAATCTTCCAGTAGGCGCTCACCAGGAGCGAGCTCCGAGCCTGGTCCACCGACCTGGCGGTGATGTAGCGCTGTACCTGGCTCTGGTCGGTCCCGAAATACGACAGCATGAGGAAGGTGCCGCCGATCAAGCCGGACCAGAACGTGAAATCGTTGGTCACGTCGAAAGAGAAATCGAAGGCGCGGAGCCGGCCCGCCGCGCCCGCCAGGGCCAGCGCGTGGTCGGGTGCTACCGGGAGCTGTACCAGGAGGGTCACCAGCACCGCGATCAGCGCGAAGACGATGAGCCCTATCTGCTTTACGTCCACCCAGGTCACGGCCTGCACGCCGCCAATCATGGTGTAGATGACGGTCGGAATGCCCATCAGGGCCACCGACCACCACAGGCTCCATCCGAACAGCGCGGAGAACACCACGGCCGGGGCGGCGATGATGGTGCCGCACGACATCCCGCGCGCGACCAGAAAGAGGAAGCTCGTCAGGGATCGCGTGCGCGCGTCGAACCGCCGCTCCAGATACTCGTACGCGGTGAACACTCTGGCCCCGCGGAGGAACGGGACCAGCGTCACTCCCAGGATGACCATGGCCAGCGGGAGACCGAAGTAGAACTGCACGAAGCGCAGGCCGTCGGTCGCCCCCTGCCCCGTGGTGCCGATGAGCGTGATGGCGGAGAGCTGCGTCGCCATGACCGAGAGCCCCACCGCCCACCACGGGAGGCTCCGGTTGGCCAGGAAGTAGCCTTCGATCTCCCGCGTGCCCTTGGCTCGGCGCACGCCGTCCACCAGCACGTACACCAGGTAGACGGCGATGATGACCCAGTCTAGCGCGCGCACAACGGGGAGATCATCGGGTGTAGCGGGCTTGGAGCAGCCAGAGGAGAAGCAGCGTCGCCACCTGCACCGCCATCACGCGAAGCAGCGTGCGGCGGAACAGCCGCGAGCCATTGTCAGGTTGCCGGGTGTCGGACATGTAAAGTGGCAAGAAGATTAGAACAGGACCCTCGAGGAGACTAGGCCATGAGCCGTCTCTTTCGCCGCTGCCCGCTTGGCGGAGATTGACGTGGAGCGGGGGTGGGGCTTTCGTTCGCCGACTCGAGATGCTGGTGAGCGCGGCGATCCTCGGCCTGGGAGCGAGACGATGAAGCGGATGTCGGTCCTCATGGCCGTGGCGTTCGTGGACATGATCGGGCTCATGATGGTGTTGCCCCTCCTGCCGCTGTATGCGCTCCGCCTGCACGCGGACCCCGCGACCATCGGGTTCCTGACCGCTTCGTTTCCGATCGCGCAGCTCGCGTCCTCACCGATCTGGGGCCGCGTGTCGGATCACTACGGCCGCCGCCCCGTACTCCTGGTCGGGCTTTCGGCATCGACGATCGCCTATGTGATTTTCGGGTTCGCCGGCTCGCTGTGGCTGCTGTTCGCGTCACGATTCGTTCAGGGGCTCGGCGGCGGCACGACCGGCGTCGCACAAGCCTATGTGGCCGATACCATGGAGCCGCACGAGCGCGCGAAAGCCCTCGGCTGGCTGTCCGCCGCGACAAGCGCCGGCGTGATCGTCGGGCCGGGGCTCGCATCGATCGCCGCCCGCTGGGGGGAGACCGTCCCCGGGCTCGTCGCGGCCGGATTGTGCTTGTTGAATGTGATCTTCGCGTGGCGGTGGCTCCCCGAGTCACGCGTGCCCCTCTCGCATCGCACGACGGCGAGCGGTCACCATGTGCCCCCTCCGCCGCCGCGCCCGGTGCGGGATGCTGTGTGGGAGGTCGTGCGGTATCCCAGCCGGCCCGTGGCTCATCTCATCTGGATCTACGCGGTCGCGATGTTGGCCTACAACTCGACTCCGCCCGTCTTCGCGCTGTACCTGTCGCAGCGCTTCGGCATCAACGAAACGAACATCGGGTGGTTCTTCATCGTGTTCGGCGGCGTGGGGGTGCTCATGCGGGCGTTCGTGGTGGGGCCGATCAACGAACGCTTTGGGGAGGTGCGGACGATGCGGCTCGGGGCGGCGCTATACGGACTGGGGTACCTGCTCATTCCGCTCGCGGCCTCGGTACCCGTCTTTCTGGTGTGCCAGACTCTCCTGCCCCTCGGCACGGCGCTTCTTTTTCCGGCGAACTCTGCACTCGTGAGCCACCGCGCGGACCGACACGAGTACGGCCTGGTGCTGGGGGTCCAACAGGCGCTGCGCGGTGTCGCGAGCGTGATCGGGCCGATCTGGGCGGGGTTTGCCTATCAGAGCCTTGGGCCCCGGGTGCCGTTTTTTGCCTGTGCTGTAATCATCGCCTGCGCGCTCCTCATTGCCACTCGCGTCCGTAGCGAGGAGCCGGTAGCCGCTACAGCGTAGCACTCCTCGGTGTATTTTTGCGGGCATGACTCGCTCCGTCTTATGGGTGCTCGCCGCGGTGGGGCTTGCACCCGCTCCGTCCCCTCGGCCGCGGCTCGTCGTGGTCATCACCGTCGACCAGCTGCGGCCGGACTACCTGGACCGCTATCGCCCCCAGCTGCAGGGCGGCCTCCGCTTGCTCCTGCGCGAAGGCGCGGTTTTCAGAGACGCCTATCAGGACCACGCGGTCACCGAGACCGCTCCGGGACACTCGACGATCCTCTCGGGCCGTTGGCCCGCCCACACGGGCATCATCGCCAACACCGTGGGGGTGCTGGACTCGACCGCGCCCTTGATTGGACTGGCGGGTCCGGGCGCGTCGCCGGCGCGGTTCCGCGGTACGGAGTTCTTCGACTGGCTTCAGGCGGCCGAGCCGGACGCCCGGGCGCTGTCCGTGTCGCGCAAGGACCGTGGGGCGATCCTGCCGATCGGCCGCGCCAAGCAGTCGGTGTACTGGTACCAGTCGGGGTACTTCACGACGAGCCGCTATTACGGAGACTCGCTGCCGGCGTGGGTGCGAGCCTTCAACGCGCGACGCCTGCCGTTCGAGGAAGCGGGAGCGGTGTGGAACCTGCTGCTTCCCGCACGGGACTACCCCGAGCCGGATAGCGTCCCGTACGAGAATGGTGGCACGGGCTTCATGTTCCCGCATCACCTGCCCGCCGACAGCGCGCAGGCCGCGGTGGCGCTCGCCGGCATCCCGACGATGGACTCGCTCACCCTCGCGTTTGCGCTCGAGGGCACTCGCGCGCTGCGTCTGGGCGGGCGCGGGGCGACGGACCTGCTCGCCGTCAGCCTCTCGACCACGGACGCGATCGGCCACGCCTTTGGTCCCGACTCCCGCGAGATCCACGATCAAATTCTCCGGCTCGACCGGTATCTTGGCACGTTCCTGCAGCAGCTGTTCGTACGATACGGGACGGGCAACGTGCTGGTGGTCCTCACCGCCGATCACGGCGTGACCCCGTATCCGGAGCGGTCCCGCGCGCTTGGCCGGCGGGACGCGGTGCGAGTCATTCCGGACAGCCTGATCGCGAGCGCGAACGCCGCCCTGGACCGGCGCGCCGGCGGGCGGGACTGGCTGCAGTTCGATACGGGGATGCTGCTGCTCGCGGACCGGCCGCGGCTCGCTGCCCAGGGCGTGAACGTGGACAGCGTGATCGCGGACCTGACAGGGCAGTTACGAGGGCTGCCCGGCGTGGCGCGCGTGGATCGGCCCGCGGACCTCGCGGCGCAGGACACGACCGATGCCGTGGTGCGCCGCTGGATTCATCAGGTGCCGCCCGACGCGGGCGTGGAGCTGGTGGTGACACTGAAGCCGTACTCGATCTGGACCTATCCCCCTCCCAACCCGCCGATCGCGATGCACGGCCAGCCCACCGATGCGGACGCGCACGTGCCCCTGATCCTCATGGGCCCCGAGATCCGGCGGGGCACCTACGATCGGCGTGTCAGCACCGTGGACATCGCGCCCACGCTCGCGCGACTGCTCGGCCTGACCCCCGCGGAGCCGCTCGACGGACGGGTGCTCGCGGAAGCCCTGGCCGCGGGGAACTGACGTCTCCATGGCCCAACAGAAGCTCACGGCCGAGCAGGTGCGGCGCATCGAAGAGGTCGAAGAGTTCCAACACGCCGCCGAGCACCTCATGCACCTGGTGAAGGAGCTCGAGTCGAATCGGGCCGGCCAGACCCGCACCATACAACAGTTGAGCGAGAAGATCGTCAACGCTTCATCCCAGATGCGCCAGCGCGCGCTCACCGCGAACATCGGAACCATCGCGGACGTCGCGGGGACGATGTCGGTCATGGCGGGCCGTGGGGGCGGGATCAACATGAAGATTCGTGCGTTGAGCGATGCCGTGAACAGCCTCTACATGCAGCTCGACGCGGCCAAGAAGCACGCAATGGCCCCGCCGGAGCCCCCGGAGCCCAAGAAGAAGAGCTAGCCCTGGCTGCCATTCGCTGTGTCGGGCTCGTCAAGCGCTACGCGGACGTCGTGGCGGTCGCCGGACTGGAGCTGACCGTCGAGGCGCGCGAATGCTTCGGCCTCCTCGGGCCGAACGGCGCCGGCAAAACGACCACGATCGAGATCCTCGAAGGGTTGACCGCCCCGGACTCGGGCGAAGTCGAGGTCCTCGGCATGCGTTGGACGCGGGGCACGGGCGAGAGCCGTGCGTTGCGGGAGCGCTTGGGCATCCAGCTGCAGGACACCCAGCTCGCCGACAAGCTCAGGGTCGAGGAGACGGTGCGGCTGTTTCGCAGCTTTTACCGGTCGGCGCATTCTGTCGAAGAGGTGCTCGCGCTTGTCGAGCTCGAGGAGAAGCGCACATCCTGGGTCGGGAAGCTGTCCGGCGGGCAGAAGCAGCGCCTGGCGGTGGCGTGCGCGCTCGTTTCACGGCCCGAGCTGCTGTTCCTCGATGAGCCCACCACGGGGCTCGACCCCCAGTCGCGACGCCAGCTCTGGGAGGTGATCGGGCGGTTCCGCGCAGCCGGCGGCACGGTCCTGCTCACGACCCATTACATGGAAGAGGCGGAGCGGCTGTGCGACCGGGTGGCGATCATGGATCACGGAAAGATCATCGCCCTGGGTTCGCCACGCTCCTTGATCGCTTCGCTCGGCGCCGAGCATGTGGTGGAGTTCGCGCTCGCGGACGGTTCGGGCCGACCGGTCGCGCCTGCAACAGAGGAGCTCGCGGCGCTGCCCGGTGTGCGCGCGGTGCGGCCGGCGGTGGATCGCATCGCGCTCACGGTCGAGGAAGTGCACCGCGCCGTGCCCGCGCTCCTCGCATTGCTCGAGCGCCGCGGCGCCGAGCTCTCCCTGCTCGCCACCCACCATGCCACGCTCGAGGACGTGTTCGTCTCGCTCACCGGAAGGCAGCTCCGCGATGAGTGATCATCCCCTGGTGCAGCTCAGCCTCGCGCGCATGCGCGAGTTCTACCGCGAGCCCGAGGCAATTTTCTGGGTGTTCGGCTTCCCGATTGTGCTGGCGTTCGCGCTCGGCATTGCGTTCCGCAACCGCGGGCCTGGCGAGCTCCGCGTGGCCGTGCAGCAGGGGTCGGGCGACAGCGCCGTCGCCGCGACGCTCGCCCGCGCTCCCGGGCTCTCGGCCGTAGTGCTCGATTCGAGCCAGGCACGACTGCAGCTCCGCACCGGACGGCTGGCGCTGCTCGTGGTGCCGGGCGAAACCGTGGTATATCGCTTCGACTCGACGCGCACCGAGAGTCGCCTGGCGCGCCTCGAGGCCGATGAGGCACTGCAGCGGTCCCGCGGACGCGTCGATCCCGCCCGCGTGACCGACGAGCGAGTGACCGAGCCCGGCTCGCGCTATATCGATTTCCTGATCCCCGGCCTCTTGGGGATGAACCTGATGGGGAGTGGGCTGTGGGGCGTCGGCTTCTCGGTGGTCCAGGCCCGGACCAAGAAGCTGCTCAAGCGATTCATGGCAACCCCCATGCGCCGAAGCGACTACCTCCTGTCGTTCGTCCTGTCGCGGCTGGTATTCCTCTTCGTCGAGGTCGCGGCGTTAGTCGGGTTCGGCTGGTGGATGTTTCATGTAGGGGTGCGGGGGTCGCTCGGCGCCGTCGCGGGGATCACTGTGCTCGGCTCCCTGTCGTTCGCCGGGCTCGGGATGCTGGTGGCCAGCCGGGCACGCACCATCGAGGCGGTCTCGGGCCTCATGAACCTGGTCATGCTCCCGATGTGGATTCTCTCCGGCACGTTCTTCTCCTATGCCCGATTCCCGGACGCGATGCAGCCGTTCGTGAAGGCGCTGCCGCTTACGGCACTGAACGACGCGCTCCGGGCCGTGATGATCGACGGCAGCTCGCTCGCCCGGCTCGGCGCGCCGCTCGGCATCGTGGCGGCGTGGGGCCTCGTCAGCTTCGTCGTCGCGCTGTGGATCTTTCGCTGGCGGTAGTCACGGTGAGACGATCACAACACCCTTCATTCCGAGGGCGCTGTGGAAGCTGCAGTGGTACGGGTAGGTCCCCGCGTTGACGAAACGGAATTGAAACGTCGCTCCGGGCACGTCGCCGCACGGAGGGTAGGGACAGGAGTTGGGGGCATGGGGTGGAGCCAAGGCGCCGCTGTCCCACCCGGAGGCATCGCTCGTCGACGTGTGATCCGTCGTCCCCCCATTGCTCCATTGGACGATCGTGCCTGCGGCGACTCTGAGGGTTTCCGGTGAGAACTGGTACTCGAGCATGTTGACGCTCGCGCCAGGTGGGGGATTGCCGCCACCTCCTGTCGGGCTCGAGCCGCCGCAGGCCGTGGCCAATACCACCGTGAACACCAGACTCCGCGCGCGCATAACGTACCTCCCTGGGTGACCTCTCAAGAACTGGACGTGTCGGAACGTCGTGCCGGATGGGGACGGGACATCCCTGGTCGGGCTCCTAGCCGCGAAGCATGGTCTGGAAGCGACGCCAGAACCCCCGCGACCGGCGCACGGCCTCGCGGAACGCCGTGGCGGTGGGATACCGCGCGGCCGGATCGCTCGCGAGCGCGGTTCGCAGCACCTGTTCGAGCTCGCGCGGCACCTCGGGCCGTGCGGCATGGAGCAGCGGCAGATCGTCGGTCGTCTGGCGGGCGAGAATGCTTTCGGGCGTGGCCCCCTCGAATGGCGGGCGGCCGAGCAACGCGAAGTACGTCGCCGCGGCGAGCGAGTACAGGTCCGCCCGCTGCTCCACCCGTTCACCCAAGAGCTGTTCTGGCGCGGCGAACTGCGGCGTTCCGCTGCGCGAAGTCGCGCCCCCGAATCGGGCGTCGCCGCGCAGCGCCAGCGCCAGCCCGAAGTCCGTGATGCGCAGCCGCCCGTCCGGCTCGATCAACATGTTCTCCGGCTTCAGGTCCCGGTGGATCAGGCCGAGCGCGTGCGCGTGCTCGAGGGCCGACAGCCCCTGGTCGAGCATCCGGACGGCCTGCTCGACCGGAAGCGGTCCGCGCCGGCTCACGAGCTGCGCCAGGCTCGATCCGGGAACCAGCTCCATCGTGTACCACTGCAACCCCGCCCGGCTCATGATGTCGTAGATGCTGACGATGCTCGGGTGACGGAGCCGAGCGGCGAGCTGCGCCTCCCGGCGGAATCGCTCCATCACCGCGGGATCCGCGGTGAGCGAGGGGTGCAGCACTTTGATCGCCACGTCACGCTCGAGTCCCAGGTCGCGTGCGCGGTACACCCGGCCGAAGCCGCCCGCCCCCAGCTCGTCGAGCAGCTCGTAGTCGTCGCCCAGGGCGCGCCGCAGTCTACCCTCGAACCCCGCTTCGGCCACCTGGGGGGGCGCGGCGGGCTCATGGAAGACCCCCGCGTCGCTCACGAAGTCTTCGAGCATCTCGGTGGCCGTGTAATACCGGTCGCCCGGCGCAGTCTGCAGCGCCCGCAACAAGACGCGCTCGAGCGCCGCAGGGACCGCGGGCCGCAGCTGGCGCGGCGGCGTGAGGCGCGCAGGATCGGCGTCGGGTGCCTGGCCGGTGAGGACATAGTACACGAGGGCCGCGACGGCGAAGACGTCGCTCGCCGGTTCGCCCGCGCCGCCCGCCCGGACTTCCGGCGCGACGAACGAGCCCCCGGCGCCGCGATCATCAGGCGGGACGTATGGGAGACACCAGTTTGCGTACCGGAGGTCCGTGATCACGGCCCGTCCGGACAGCTCGAGCATCAGCGTGGTCGGCACGATGCGGCGCAGAATCACACCGCGCGCATGCGCGTGCTCGGCGGCGCTGAGCAAGTCGCGCACCAACCCCAGGGCGGTGGGGAGGGGGCGGGGGCCACGGCGCAACGCGTCCGCGAGGCTCTCCCCATCCACCCAATTAGCGCTGCGGTAGGCGAACCGGCCGGAGATCCCCGCGGCGTAGACGTGCCGGATCGCGGGGTGATCCAGAGCGGCGAGCGTTTCCGTCTCGCGCAGGAACCAGGCACGGCTCGGCGAGTCTAACTCGAGATGCACGTGAAGGGCCACGTACCGCTTGAGAAGTCGGTCCCATGCCTGGTACACCACGCGCTCCGGCGCCGCGGCCACCAGGGCCAGCCGGAAGGCGGGCTCGAGCGCCGCGGCGACCTCCTCCAGGAGTTGGGCACCCGGCCCGATGGGCGGTGCCGGGGGGGCCGGCAGGCTCGGCGGCGTGGGGGTAGGTGCTGTCATGGAGCGGCCAATCTAATGTGCGGACGGAACGGGAATCAGCACCGCGGCCCAGCCGTTGCGCGGGGGCGCGGCGCGATGGAAGCGGGCGTCCCACAGCGCCACCCAGCGCCCGTCGGCGCTCGAGTCAATGGACGCGACGAGGAACCGCGCAAATTGGCTCATCGCCCTGCCGGACGGCGTGTGGAGGGCAGCCCGGACGACGGGATCGTCGAGGTGCCGGGGAGTCGACCAGCCCGGACCGGCGACCGTGTCGGCCGACGCGGCGAGCGGCTCCCAGTGAAACGGCCGTCCCACCACGGTGAGCGCTGCCCAACGAGCGTCCGGTCCGAACCGCCTGGTGGCGGCCGCGCGCGCCTCTCGCTTCGCCAGGGTTCCCGCAGCCGCGCTCGCTCCGATGTAGACCACGAGGACGAGCAACCCGTACGCCGCGGCACGGCGACGGCGCGCGACCCCGAACCAGTGCCGTTCCCAGCCGATGACACCCGTTGCCGCAGCCAAGACGGTGAAGAGCCGTACCCACCAGACGACCACGCCGCTTCCTCGTACTCCTACGAGGGCCGTGACGGCTAGGAGCGCCAGCAGATAGACCAGCGCGGGCCGCCAGTGGCGGCGCTCGCCCCACGCGAGTGTCACGAGCGGCACGATCCAAAAGAACGGATCGACGATCGCCACCCAGTCCCCGTAGTACCAGCGTTCGCTCCACGGAAGGAACGGGCGCAGGCCGTAGGAGCCCTGCCAGTCGAGGTAGAGGTGACTCGCAACAGTGACGGCGACACACGCGGCGATCCAGCGCCACGGGGGAGCGGACGTCGCGGCACCGCGCGCTCCTCCCCACTGCCGAGCGATGAGACCGATCACGCCCGCGAGCACGGCGATCTCGAGGGCGGCGCCCACCAGCGAATGCGTGATGCCGCGATGGAAGACGAGGTAAGTCACGCCGGCATCCGGCGACCAAGAGTTGGGGCGCAGGAGCAACTCGGCGACATCCGGCGCGTTCCCCGCCACCGCGCCGATCCAGCCCGCCGCTGGCAGCTCGCGCCCCGCCACGACGCGCCCCAGCGCGGCGCCGATCAAGGTGTGTGCGAGGTTGTCCATGACAGCGTCCAAGTTAGCACCGCGGGTGTGATCTCCGTCACACGGGCGAAACATTCGCGGGCCTGCGGAGTCTTCAGGGAGACCAAAGGAGGAGCCCGGCAATGAATCGTTCATACCTCTTGCTCCCGATGGTCGTCGCCGCATGCGCGCCCGGGGGCTATACTCGCGCCGAAGTCGTGTATGCGGAGCCCGCGCGGTACGAATACGTTGTGCCGGCGGACCGCGTCGTGGTCGTGACCCGTGAGGTTCTCGTGCAGCGCGGCTATGTCGTGTACCGGGTCGAGACGCACGGCCCCAATCGCGTTGTCTGGGCGCACCGTCGCGACGACGACGACGAGATCGTTCGGGTGTTCGTGTCGCCGGACCGCGAGCGGGTGGCGGTTCGGGGACTCTCCGAAAGACGTGACCATGGGAAGCACAAGGGCTGGGCTCGCAACGGCCACGCCGACGACGTGATGACCGATATCGACGTCCGGCTCCGCGCGCACTAGCCGCGGCGGCGATCGGCCGGTAGGTTTGGGCCCCACCCAGCGGCCCGCGAGAGCATCATGGCCTACCAACCGCTGCCCGACCGCCGCACCCCCACGGACCGCCGCCAACTCGACGACCGTCGCTCGGGCGTCGACCGGCGGTCTCCCGGCGATCGGCGGCGGGCCGCCCTCGCCGTCTTGAACGAGCGACGTACCGGACTGCTCCGTCGGGCCGGCCGCGAGCGGCGCGCGAGACCGCGCCGCTCGCCCGTGCCGCGTCGGCTCGTCCCCGACCGCCGCGCCAGGGGAGTTGCGTCGCGCACTGCCTAGGTGGTACCCTCCGCCGCGGTCCGCGCAGCGACCGCACGGATCACCCGCTCGAGTTCGGCGAAGTCGAACGGCTTGGTCACGGTCGGCACGCCTGAGTCTCGGAGCAGCGCGGCGGTGTCGGGTGCAAAGGTGTCGCCGGTCGAGAAGACCAGGCGCGGCAGGGCGTTCGGCCGCTCCCGGCGCAACTGATCGAGGAATTCCCGCCCGCTCATGCCCGGCATCCGCACATCGGAGATGATCACGTCGAAGGTCCGCTCGCGCAGCGCGCGAAGCGCCGCCGCGCCGTCCGCGACGCCCTCGCCGCGGATCCCGCGGCGCCGCAGGAACCGCAGCAGGGCATCCCGGAGCGAGTCTTCATCGTCCACGATCAGGACGCTGAGGTCGGAGGCTGCGCCGGCGGGGGCGGCCGTCGGGAGCTTCGGCTCCATCGCGGGTCGGGTGTCGGGACGCGGATCGCGCGGCAGCACGATACTGAATCGGGCTCCGTACCCGAGCTCCGACTCCACCCCGATTCGCCCCCCGTGCTCCTGCGCGATCCCATAGCAAATGGAGAGCCCTAGCCCCGTCCCGACGCCTTCGGGCTTGGTCGTGAAGAACGGATCGAAGATCCGATCGCGGATCTCGGCTGGAATCCCGGGACCCGAATCGGCGATCTCGAGCCGGGCCTCCCGCTCGTCGGCGCGGGTACGGACCGTGACCGTGCGTGGCCCGTCGACGGTGACGAGCGCCTGCTCCGCGTTGATGAGGAGGTTCAGCAGCATCTGCTGGAGCTCCGAGGCGTCGGCCCAGATCTTGGGCTCGCCGGGGTCCAGGTCGAGCGAAACCGCGATGTTCAGGGTCGAGAGGTGATAGGAGCGTAGCGCGAAGGTGCGGCGCACGATGTCGTTCATGTCGACGAACGCGCGCTGCTTTCCACCGGCGCGGGCGAACGCCAGGAGGTTCGACGTGATGCGTCCGATCCGCGTCGCCTCGTCGTAGATCATCTGCAACATCTCACCCTGCTCCGGTTTCAACGCTTCCAGGAGGAGGGTTTGGGCAAAGCCCGAAATGATCGCCGCCGGATTGTTGATCTCGTGCGCGACACCGCTCACCAGCTGGCCCATCGCGGCGAGCTTTTCGGCCTGCTGGAATTGAGACTCGCTGCGCCGCTGGTCCGTGATGTCGCGCAGGAGGACGAGCACCCGTGTGATGCCGCTGCTTTCGCGAATCGGCGCATAATGTGCGGCCGCCACCCCCTGGCTCCCGTCGGACCGCACGAAGGGAATGTCGAGGCGTTGCACCCCACCCTGGAATGCGGCCGCGAGCTTCTCGCGGACCGTCGCTGCCGCGCCCGGCGCGAGGAAGTCGACCAGGCTGCGGTTCTCGGTGGTCCCGACCAGCGCCCCGATGGTGCGAGTCGGCCCGTTGGATTCGAGGATACGTCCCGCGCGATCCACCACGACGATCGCGTCGGGGACGGAATCCATCAGGAGACGCATGTTGCGCTCCGCCGCGGCGGTAGCGGCGAGCGAATCCATCAGCGAGCGGGTCTGGGCGGCGACTTCCTGCTCCAGCAGCTGCGTGTATCGCCAATCGGCGCGGAGCGAGTGCGTGAACCGCCACGCGATGACGATCACGGCGAGGGCGATCAGGATCGCGGAGCCGGTGTCGGCCTCGGGCGACAGGGCCCGGGACACGGCGACCGCGGCAATGCCCGCAAGCCCGATGACGACGGCGGCCACCCGCGCCATGTGGCCCGAGACGGTTGGCGAAACGGCCCCGGCGTCGTCCGCGGAGGACTGGGCCGGTGCGAGCGCCGCGGCGGCGGCGAGCAGCAGTAACCCCGCGTCCCAGCCCAGGTCGACCGCTCCTCCAGAGTGGAAGGTCCCCCGCAGCGACGCCATGGCGTACACCACGTTCGTCACGCACAGCACGGCGATGGCGAACACGACACCCACGGTCCCCGCGTGAACGCGGGTGGGGCGCAACATCTCGACCAGAATCGCCCACAACACGGCGATCCCGCCGATGGACCACGCGATGCTCGTGACCAGGGGCGCAACGCCGCTCCCGGTTTCGGAGAACGGCTTGAGAAGGAATTCGTACGCGAGCGCGCCGGCGGTGAGCGTGACGAGGACGGTGTCGATCAGCACGCCCACGTCGAAACGACGCCGCGGCTCCGCTCCCACCAGCTTCGTCACCGCGATGAGGAAGCAGACGTAGACGCTGAGGTACCCGGCGTCCGCGAACGACGGGTACGGCGGACGCACGCGGGCCACGAGCTCGTAGTAATCCCGGGCCAGTTGGCCCACCAGAAACAGCGCGCAGCCCGCGCCCATCCAAAGCCAGGCGACGCGTTGATCAGGCGCGGGATGGCGTCGCGCTGCGACGGCGCAGCACAGGGCGCCGTAGAGCGTCGCCCAGGTCGAGGAGACGTCGGCCACGGCTGCCCGTACCGCACGGTCGGCGGGGGACAGGAGATACGCCAGCACCATCGCCACGAACGAGCCAGCGGCGATCGACACCAGCGCGCGCGTCTGCCGGTCGAGGCGTGGCACGAGCGACCTTCGCGCTAACCTAACGGCGCGCGCCGCAGGTCGCGAGGGTGCGTTATGTTTCGCGCCCGATGGATCGTCTGGGATGGAGGGTCGCGCCGCGCGAGTCGGTCGCACAATGGGGCGACCTCGAGCGCTTCGCCGCTGCGGCGCGACACGACGGGCTGACCCGCACGGTCGTGTGCGGCATGGGCGGGTCGAGCCTCGCGCCCCAGGTGCTCGCGTCGAGCTTCGCGAGTTCCGGGCTGTCCGTGCTCGACTCCACCGACCCGAGCGCCGTACTCGCCGTGGCCCGTGCCCCGGAGTTCGACGGGACGCTGGTCGTGGTGTGCAGCAAGTCGGGTACGACGGTCGAGACGCTCGCGTTCTATCGTTATCTCGCCGGCCGCGCCCACCCCAACCAATTCGTGGCGATCACCGATCCTGGAACGCCGCTCGAGACGCTCGCGCGCCAGCGAGGCTTCCGCGCGGTGTTTCCGCATCCCGTCGATGTGGGTGGACGCTACGCCGCCCTCACCGTGGTGGGTATGCTGCCCGCCGCGCTGATCGGTGTGAACGGGCGGGAGCTCCTCGCGCGCGCCCTGGCCGTGGATCCAGATGCGGCGCGCGCCCGCGGCGCGCACCTGGCGTCGGCGGCGCGCGCCGGACGCGACAAGCTCGTGCTTCGGCCGCCCCCAACCATTGCCCGCCTCGCGGACTGGATCGAGCAGCTCGTCGCCGAAAGCACGGGCAAGGACGGGCGCGGCGTGGTGCCGGTGGTGGACGACCCGCTCCCGACGCCGGGGCCGGACAGCGAGATCGTGCGCGACTTCGCCGACGACCCGCTCGACCTCGGCGCTGAGTTCCTCACGTGGGAGTACGCGACGGCCGAGCTCTGCGCGCGGCTCGGTGTGAACGCGTTCGATCAACCCGACGTGGAGGAGGCGAAGGCCCTGGCCCGGCAGGAGCTCGCGCGGGCGCCCGGCCAGCAGTCGGCGCCCGCGACGCTTACGCCAGCGGAGCTGCGGCGGGCCGCCCGCCCGCGTGACTACTTCGCCCTCCTCGCTTACTTGCCGCCGACGCCGGAAATAGCCGCGCGTCTCCAGGCCGTCCGCACCGCCTGGGCGGGCGCGCTCGGATGCGCAACGACCCTCGGCTTCGGCCCCCGCTACCTCCACTCCACGGGCCAGCTCCACAAGGGCGGACCGAACACCGGCTTGTTCCTCGTCGTGACGGCTGACCCGGCGGAGGATGTCGAGATCCCCGAGATGGCAACCACGTTCGGCCGGCTGGAGGCGGCCCAGGCCCGGGGCGACATTCGTGCGTTGCTCGGCCGAGCCCGACGGGTGGCGCACGTGCATCTGCGCCGGGCCGAGGACGTGAGCGGCCTAGCGGCCGTGTAGAATCGCCCGCCGGGCAGCGGGCAGCCGCTGGTGTGGGCGCACGCTCTCCCAGATCTCTCGGTTCAGCTCCGCTTCATCGGCCACGTCCGCCTCGGCGAGATCGGCGTCGGGAATCGTCGATCGAAAGGCGCGAGGATTGAGCTCGCTCAACGGCCACACGTTCGGCACGTGCGCAAACGACGTCGAGTCTGGGCGTCGCGAAAATGCATTCCAGAGAGGGGTGGCCGCTGCGTCGTACTGGCTCAGCGGGGCGAGCCCGAGGATCTGCTCGATCGAGAGCACCACGGAGGCGGTCGTGTAGAACGTGCTGTCCACGACGCCGTGGCGGGCGTAGGGCGATGCGACGAGCAGCACCGAGCGGTGGGCGTCGACGTGATCCGGACCGTTCTGCGCGTCGTCCTCGAGCACGAAGATGGCTAGAGACGGCCAGGCGGAGGACTGCGAGAGCCGCTCCACGATCTGGCCCAGCGCGAGATCGTTGTCCGCGACCATGGCCCGTGGGGTCGGGCTGCTGCCGCGACGACCGTACGTGTGATCGCGCGGCAGCCACATGAGCACGAGGTCCGGAAAGCGGCCCTGGGCGTCCCAGCTTCCCACCGAGTCGGCAAAGAGGCGCGCGCGCGTCGTGTCGAAGATCGTGAGGACGAACCCCGGATAGTTCGTCGCCGTGATGTCCCGGAGGCTCGCGATGTTGGTGCGGGCGGGCTCGGCGGCGGTCGAGTCGTGCTCGTCGGATTCCGTTTTTTCACCGAAATTCACCACCCAGAGCCCCGTTCGCAGGGCCGCGTCCCAAATGTAGGACCCGTGGGGGTTCACGAGGTCCTCGCCGCTGGTCAGGTCCCACTCGCGGCGATCCGAATAGATCTGCGGCCAGGTCTTCTGGTTGTAATCGCCCGCGAAGGCGCGGTCGGTCCATTCGTGGCCGTCGGCGGACACCTCGCCGTTCACGTAGAAGTTGTCGAAGAGAACCCAGTGACGAGCGATCAGGTGCGCGTTCGGGGTAACCGAGTCGTTGAAGATCGCGAGGCCCGGGTCGCCGTTTCCGCGTGTTTCGTCGCCGAACACCTGATCGTACGTGCGATTCTCCCGAATGATGTAGACGACGTGCTTCAGCCCCGAGGGACGGTCGGAGGGACGGACCGTTGGCCGGAGCTGCGCGTTCGAGAAGGGGCTCAGCGCGTACACCTGGCGGGTGTAGCGCGCCAGGGTGGCAGCGTCCGGGACCGGTATGATGGACAGGGAGCCGGTGATGACGTCCGCGATGTACCTCCCGTCGGCGTTGGCACCCGAGCCGTTGCCCTTGCCGTTCGCCACGAAGATGGTTCGCCCGTCCGGCGATGCCGCGACGGCCGTGGGGTACCAGCCCACCGGGATGAGACCCGCCACGCGCATCTCGCGCGCGCCGATCCGGACGACGGCGACGGCGTTGTTGCCTGCCATGGCCACGTACAGCGTACGTCGGTCGGGGGAGAGGGCGAGCGCGTTGGGGTCGCTGCCGACCGGGGCGTGCGGGGCCAGCGCGACCGTGAGCTGCTCACGCACCTCGCCGGTCGTGAGATCGACGCGCGCCACGCCGTTCGCGCCCGCCAGCGCGGCGAACAGCTCCGAGCCCGAGAGCGCGAGCGCGGAGGGATGCGGACCGACGAAGAGAGACAGGCGAACCGCCGGACGGTCGGACAAGTCGATCACGGAAACGGTCGAGTCGCCCCAGTTGCTCACGTACAGGTGCGCCGAGTCGGCGACGGCAGTGTAGGGGCGGTGGCCGACGGCAAGCGCAGCGCGACGCTCGAGCGACGCCGCGTCCACGAAGTAAACCGAGTCACTGAGATTCCCGACGACCGCCACCCAGCGCAGGCGGGGCAGTGGCACGACGCCACCGAGGAACACCTTCGCCCGGGAGTCCGCCAGCACGGCGCTGTCGGCCGTCCACGTGGCGCCGCCCTGCCAGGTGAACCGGTACAAGCGGTTGGTCGAGCCACCGCTCGCCCAGACCGTGTCTCGCCAGTCACGACCAGCCCGCGCCAGGCCGAGCCACGCGGCGGGCAGGGGTGCGCGCCACACGACTCGCGCCCGCACGGCGTCGATCCGCACGAGGCCGTTCTCACCGTGGCCGTTGTAGGTCACCATCGCGGATCCATCGGACAGGGTAACCACACCGAGCGGCAGCGTCCCGACGGGCACGGACTTTCCCGCCGGTCGGATCCGCCATCCGGAGGGCAACAGCGTGGTGCCGTCGCGCAATGGACCGGGCACGAGGCGAGTGGCGAGCGCCGCGAGACCGGCAAGGGCAGGCAAGGCGAAGAGCGATCGAGTGCGCATGTCGCAAGATATCCGGCTCGCGGGAGCGGCGTCATCCCCTTAGGCTTTAGGCGCCATGACCGGTCTCATCTTTCATCTCATCCCACACACCCATTGGGATCGCGAGTGGTATCTGCCGCGCGCCGTATTTCAGGCGCGGCTCGTGGCAGCGGTGGACGAGTTGATCGAGCGGCTCCAGGGCGACTCGGCGTATCGCAGCTTCCTCCTCGATGGCCAGACGGTACTCATCGAGGACTACCTACGGGCGCGCCCCGAGCGGGAAGCGGATGTGCGAGCACTGGTGAAGACGGGTCGGTTGCAGGTGGGACCGTGGTACGTGCTGCCCGACGAGCAGATCCCCTCCGGCGAGGGGTTGATCCGAAACCTGCTGCTCGGCGCGGCGGACGCCGAGCGTCTGGGGGGCCGCCTCGACGTGCTCTATTCTCCGGACGCCTTCGGTCATCCGGCCGTGGCGCCGACCTTGGCGCGCGAGTTTGGCATGCGATACGGTGTGGTGTGGCGTGGGCTCGGAGGCGAGGCGGGGCAGGAGCGCGACCTGTACCGCTGGTCCGGCCCGGACGGCAAGGAGATCGTCCTGTGGCACCTCCCGCCGGCCGGGTACGAGATCGGAGCAGCACTTCCGGCCGACGGCGAACGCCTCTTCACGGCCTGGGTCCCGGTGCGCCGGGCGCTCGTCCAGCGAGCCGTGGGAAAGCACATCCCTGTATTCATCGGCGCCGACCACCATACGGCGCACCCGGACGTCCCACGGCTTCGCGACCTGCTCGCGGAGCTCGACCCGCAAAGCGCGTTTCGCGTGTCGCGGCTCGACGAGTTCTTCCAGGTCGTCGCAGAAGGGGCGAAACCCGCACCCCTCGTCGGGGAGCTACGCTGGTCCTATCGCTACGCTTGGACGCTCCAGGGCGTGCACGGCACGCGCGCACCGCTCAAGCGGCGCTATAGCGCGACGGAGCTCACACTGACACGCGTGGCGGAGCCGCTTGCCGGCCTCGCGCGTCGCTCCGGCGGCCGCGACCGGCGGCCCGTGGTCGAGCTCGCCTGGCGGGCACTCGTGCGCTGCCAGTTCCACGATGCGATCGCCGGCTGCACGAGTGACGCCGTGGCGCGGGCTGTCGACGAACGCCTCGCCAGCGTCGAGGCGCTGGCCGCCGAGGTGGTTCGCGGCAGCGTACACGATCTGGTGCGACACGATCCCGACGTGGCACGCGAGCGCGCCGCGGCCGCCGGACCGACGCTGGTGGTGTGGAATGCGGCGGCGCGCCCACGCCGTGGCGTGATGATCGCCGACGTCACCCTGTTCCGGCGCGATGTGCCGGTTGGTCCCCCCGGTCCCCCCGGCCCCCCCGGTC
>Ga0209801_1000064_pt1 | contig 73555 bp, 66 predicted proteins | sample GraSoiAngelo_127_FD_185884 | JGI IMG/M metagenome (GOLD analysis project Ga0209801, IMG submission 185884) | Grasslands soil microbial communities from the Angelo Coastal Reserve, California, USA - 14_0927_09_40cm (SPAdes) (version 2) | ecosystem: Environmental > Terrestrial > Soil > Grasslands ... | reverse complement strand
AACTCCGGCCTAGCGGCTTCTGAGTCTCAGCGGTGTGGCTCCCTTCGAGTATAGGCCACTCCGAAGGCGCTGATAGTGCTCCCACGTTTTCGGCGTTCGAGCACCGCGTTCCGGCGGCCCTTCCGCGACATGCGTGCCCCCGTATGTTGGAGTGGACTCCGTCCCCCCGCGCAATGCATGATCGGCCCTGGTTCCAACACTACGATCCCGGCGTTCCCCGCAAGGCGTCGTTCGAAAACCTGACGCTGCCTCAGTTCCTCGAGCGCGCGGCGGCCGCCCATCCCGACACGATCGCCGTCGTGTTCCTGAACGGCCGGCTCACGTACCGCGAGCTCAAGGATCAGGTGGATCGCTTGGCTACCGCCCTGGCCGCGCTCGGCGTCGCGAAAGATCAGCGGGTCGCCATTCAGCTGCCGAACCTGCCCCAGACGGTCATCGCCTATTACGCGACCTTGCGGCTCGGTGCCCAGGCCGTGCTGACGAATCCGCTGTACACCCCGCGCGAGCTGGAGCACCAGTGGAAGGACGCCGGCTGCCGCGTCGCGATTGTGACGGACTTCACCTTCGACCAGAAGATCAAGGACTACCGCGCGCAACTGCCGATCTCGCACTACGTGATCGCGCGGATCCCCGAGTACCTGCGGTTCCCGCTCAACCTGCTCGCGCCGCTCAAGCTGAAGCGGCAGAAACCCCATCCCGCGATCGCCAAGGTATCCCCCGGGCCGGGGATCCACTTCTTCAGAGACCTCATCGCGCGCACGGAGCCTCGCCCGCCCGCGGTGGACCCGCCCATCGGCATGGACGACGTTGCCGTACTTCAGTACACGGGCGGCACGACCGGCGTCTCCAAAGGCGCGATGCTCACGCACCGCAACCTCTCGTACAACGTGCAACAGGCTCGCGCCTGGTTACCCGCGCTCCGCGTCGGGGAGGAGGTCATGCTCAGCGCCCTCCCGATCTTTCACGTGTTCGGGATGACGGTGTGCATGAATCTGCCGGTCTTCATCGCCGGCACGATGGTCCTGCTCCCCAACCCGCGCGACGTTCCGATGATCGTCAAGGAGATCGAGAAACGTCGCGTTACTATCGCGCCTCTCGTCCCCGCGTTGTTCAACGCGATCAACCAGTTCCCGAGTGTGGAGCGCCGCGACCTATCGAGCGTCAAGGTGTGCGTCTCGGGCTCGGCCCCGCTGTCGGTAGACGTGCAGCAGCGCTTCGAGGCCCTGACCGGCGGCAAAATCTGCGAGGGGTTCGGGCTCACCGAGACGTCGCCCGTGACGCACATCAATCCCCTCCAGGGACTCAGGAAGATCGGCACCATCGGGCTGCCGGTCGTCGATACCGATTGCCGCATCGTGGACATCGCGTCGGGAACTCGCGATCTCCCACCAGAGGAGGAAGGCGAGCTGCTCATCCAGGGACCGCAGGTGATGCGGGGATATTGGAACAGACCGGAAGAGACGGCGAACGTGCTCCGCGATGGCTGGCTGTGCACGGGCGATCTCGCCGTCATGGATGCCGACGGCTACTTCAAGATTGTCGGCCGCAAGAAGGAGATGATCGACGCCAGTGGTTACAAGGTGTACCCCGACGAAGTGGACCGCGTGCTGATGAGCCATCCCGCCGTGCTCGAGGCGGCGACGATCGGCGTCCCCGATCCCAAGCGCGGGGAGACGGTGAAGTCGTTCGTCGTGCTCCGCGTTGGGATGAGCGCCACCGCCGAGCAGATCCTGGCGTACTGCCGAGAGAGCCTGGCCCCTTACAAGGTGCCCAGGGAGGTGGAGTTCCGCACGGAGTTGCCCAAGAGCGCCGCGCTCAAGATCCTGCGGCGGGAGTTGCAGGAGGAGGAAGTGCGGACCCGGACGACGTCGCGATCGTGAGATGCTGCATACTGAGCACCCTCACTAAACGGGGACTGCTCCTTCAGAACGGGCTGAGGACGGCGCGAGCACGAACAGCAGCACGGCCGACAGGCCGGTCACAGCCACGCCAGCCAGCAGCTCGCCGCGTTTGTTGGGCAGTTGAATCGCCATCAGCGCCATGACCGCCGTGTGCGCGAAACTGGACCATACGGCGTACGCAATCAAGCTGCGATGCGCGGAGGGGTTGCGTGCCGCGAGCATCAAGAAAACGCCGAGCGTCGCCAAAATGGTATAGAACATCGGCGCTGTCGTCCCGCCAGTCGGACGCAGCCCGGCCAGGAAAGAGGTCACCAGAGGATAGATATTGGCGACGATCGTCAACAGACCCAACACCACCAGAACGACCTGCAGCGCACGTTCTCGCTTAGACGTCACGGCCATTGGAGCCCTCCCGGGGTAGATGCGCTGGCTTTGCTGCCACTCCGACGCGGATCGCCTGCAGCGCTACGTTGTCCCACTGCATCGCGACGTTGTCCGTGGCGGCTGCAACGTGCTGGGGTGCGGCCGTGCCGCCCCGGTCGGGGTACGGGGACGCCGCGTCCCGGGCGCAGCTGGTGGCACCAAGGACGACTCCGGCCACGAGCCAAACGCTCCTGCGCGGAATACTCAGCATGGCGACCTCCTAGGTCCTGCTCAGCGACTGCGACGTCAGTGGATCGTGATCTGTCCCGTCGTCAGCGTCTCCCTGGCTAGATCGTAGTTGCCATTTCCGGGCGCCACATCCCCGGCTACACCATCGAACACCCCCAAGACCGTGAGCTGCAACGTGGCCACCCCCGGGCCACCGGGCGTGACCGTGACGAGAAACGGAATATTGCGAAAGATCGATTGCACACCGGGGCCGAACGCGTTCAGCACTTTCACGGTGGCTGTGCCACGGAAGCTGCGCCCGTCGAGCGCTCCGCTCGTGACGGGGCCCTGCACGGCCATGAGGTGCAGCCCGAGGAAGTTCGCATTGCCTGCCATGAGGCACGTGAAGTGTCCTTGCGCCGATCCGTCCGCGGCGATCACTGCCGTGAAGCCGAAATGTGACCCGTCGATGTCTCCATCGCCGTCGAGATCGGCGCCGAAGGTCGTGGTGCCGCCACCCGTAACCTGGATTGCATGCGCCAACGGCGCAGCCGCGCGGTCGCTCGAGATGGCGGCGGGCGGAGCGAAGGCATCTCCGGGAGCGGCACACGCGGCGAGCCCGAGCGCCGCTGCCACTACTGCGGTGTAGTGCAGAGAGCGTTGCATGGTTCCTCCCTGGCGTTGACGGGGGTGGGTTGCGCACCCCCGTGAGTGCGTGCCCTAATCGATCACGTGGAACGCGGTCCGGTTTCCCTGAACGCCTGGAGCAGGCGCCGCGCGGTTCCAAAAGTCTGTGCGGCCCTTCGACGCCGTGACCCCTTCGAAGACGTCGGCCGTCGCCGTTCCCGCGAAGTTACAGCTCACGACGAGGCTGCCCTCGCTGCCGTCCGAGTAGGCGACGCGCACTACGAGCAGGCCCGCACGGCCGTCTGCGGGGTTCCCAATGTTGTCATGCGGCAATGGAAACGTGCCGGGAGCGAGCACGTAGCTCACCAAGCCGGTGACCTCGTAGGTGCCGCTTCCGGTCACCGAGCCGCCGGAGGCATAGGTGGTCCAGCTCCCCCCGCCGGTCACGTCCTGCGGGTTTCCCGGGTTCGAGCGAAACGTCCCGGTGCCGGTGAGCGTGATTTTCGAGTTGTCGTTGGCAAAGGCCGACGCCACGCCGCCGGCGGAGACGGTGCCCGTGCCGAAATTGACGCTGATGAGGTCCCACCGCATGTGGTGGTTGCTGGCTGAAGCGCTGAAGTTTGGGGAGAGCCCGGCGGGCCTCGACGCCAGCATTGTCGAGGCCGGGGTTCCCCTCTCACATCCAAGGGCGAGGCTGATCAGCCCAACGCCCGCGAGTCCTGCGCTCAAGGTCCGCGCATTCATTGTGTGTTCCTCCTTCGGCGGGTTCCTGCTATTGCGTCCGTTTGGTCAGTGTCAACAAGGCTGTTCAGGTGCACAGGCGGGGGACGGGCTGCGCAGCGGTGGAAATGCCTGCGACATCTATTGGGGGTTGGGAGAACGGCGCGAACCGAGTTGGATACCGACTCCGGTGTGGAGCCAGCGGGAAGGATCGCTGCACGACGCACTGCTGCCACGCCTGGAGACCTCGAACCGGGGACGACGCCCGAGCCTCACGCCACGGCGGCTGAAAACGTAGCAGCGTGGAGACAGGACGCAAGCTCAGTCCTGGTCCGAGCCTTCGGATTCCGGCGTATTTGGCACACCTCGCGTTCCGGCTGAACCAGCACGTCGACCTGACCGGTGCGGGCGCGGTCTTTGTCGGAGATGTGGGCTTCACGCTGCACCGCGATCCCGATACGGTCCGTGGACCCGACGTCGCGTTCGTGCGTAAAGACCGACTGCCCCAACATGGGGCCTCTTTGCGTCAGCGGTTGAGGGCGCCAATTGCACGTGGGCGTCAAGGAGCTGCGGAAGGGCGCCGGAGCGTAGCGGGGGGGCGGGGGGGACTTGCGAGCGCGCGCTCGCGCACCCGCGCGAACACCGGCAGCGCCCGGTCGATCATTGTCTCGCTGGCGGTAATCGAGGCACGGACGTAGCCGCCCAAGTGGACCACACTGCCCGGCAGGCACAGCACGCCTTCGCGCGCCAACATGTCCGAAAACACGACGTCGTCCGCGATGGGCGCGCGGGGCGTCACGTAGAAGGCGCCTTCGGGGCGCATCACGTCGTATCCGCACGCGCGCAGTCCATCGACCAGGCGGTCTCGGCGCCGCTGGAGATCCGTGATGTCCAATGAGAGACGGTCGATCTCCGGCAGCGCGTGCTGGGCGATCGCGCTCGTCATCGCCCAGCCGCTCAGAATCTGCGTGGATAGCATGACCGTCTGTACCGTTTCAACCGCTGCGGGACGTCGTCGCCGGACGGCCTGTGCGACCGCGGTCGGCCGACGACGGCACCGTAACCTTAGCCGGTCGACCTATCCCGAGGGCGTTCCGGTAGCGTCCGGTGATGCCCGCGGCGGAGCAGCAGGCGAGGCGTCCGGGCTGTCACGACCCGCGCGGCATCGCGATGAGGTCGTCGAACAACGTGTACGAGTCCGCCTTGGTCCACACACCCACGCGACCGGAACTACTGAACGTATGGTCGTGCGCGTCGATCCGCTTCGTGCCGTCCCAGTACACTTGCACATGATCTCCTTGGAACTCGGCGCGCAGCTCGTGCCAGTGACCCGACGTGACCTTCCCGCTCCAGTTGGCGAGCTGGATCCGGCGTCCGCTCTTCACGTAATAGAAGCGAACGTTGTCCTCTAGCGCATTGGCGCGGGTCAGATAGTAGTTGTTCTCATCCTCGTACCGGAACACGAGGCCGCACGCCTGGTCGACATGCCCCGACACAGGCTTGCACTTCACCGAGACGCTGCCATCGGTGAAGCTCGGCGACAGTGCGGCCGCGACCGGAAACCGGTAGTCGGTCCGATCGCTGTCGACCTGGGCCAGAACGTTCGACGGACTCGGCGCGTCTGAAGCTGATTGCACAATCCAATGGCCCACGCGGCCGCCGCCAGTCCGGCCGAAAGAGAACCCGGCCGGCGGCTGACCCACGGGCAGTGAATCGAAATGCCAAGTGACCGCAGGGGTCGTCTGCCCATTCCGCGGCGTGGGCCGAGCGCCCGGGTGTTGGGGAAGGCCAACGGCAGCGCTCAAGGTGACCACGCCCAGTGCAGTGACCGCGAATCGACGGAATAGTTCCATGTGCTGCTCTCGCAGTGGCTCAGTGGGAATCGCTCGGATCCATTCTCCCTACGGCGTGAGACGATGCACCAGCTTGACGACGAATGCCCCGTTGAGCGGGCGGGCCAGCGCCCGGGTGTCCGGAAAGCGAAACCGGGCGAGCGGCTCAGTGGTGTATCCGGAGTTCCACACCACGAACACATCGTCCCCGATCACCGGAATCCAGTGGAACCGCACATTGAAGTCGACACGCTCGCTCTCATTGTCGTACTGCACGAATGCGAGCAGGCTCGTGCGGGTATTGAAGTCGTACTCCAACCGGCTCGCCGACAATACCGCCGTGAACGCGCCGACCGGCAGCTCAGCGTTCGTTCGGGTCAGATCGGTGCTCACGATGATGTGGCCACCGCGACGCCATGCCGCGCTGAGCTCGAGATCGGTGCTGTGACCCCCGTAAAATTGGCCCCAATTCACGAATGCGCCGACGCTCAGGGGACGGCCCGGGTTCATGAAGTACTGCAGCTCATAACGCGACCACCAGTAGCGGCCGGGCTGGATCACGACGCCGCGGAAGATCTCGAAGGTGCCACTGGGCGCGTCCATGAGGCGCTGGAAGTTGATTTCGAAGTGATCGCCATTCTGCCGGTCGCCTCCGAACACCCGCCATTCGAACCACGCCGTCTGCCAGTCGGCGCTCCGCAAGAGTGAGCCTGTCTCGTTCGCGATGATGTCCCAGCTCGGGATGGGAAACGTGAAGTCGAGCTGCCGGATCCCGAGCACGCCGGGCCGCGGCATGAAGTCCACGTGCCCGGTCGTCTCCCAGATCCCCGTGCGGCGGACGAAGCCCAAGGGCGGGGCGAACCCTGAGTCGATGCGGTAGAGTGAGACGAAGTTGTCGAACAGGTCGTTCGGGCTATCGGTGGAGAGCCGCCAGGCGTGCGGGGTCCCAGGCACCCCCGGCGTTTGGCTGCCTGCGACCCAGATCTTGGGCTCGAGGTTGGCCCCGTGCACGACTAGGGGGAGGTCCAGGTCCACGCCGCCCGCCCGCTGCACACCTTGGGCACCGGCTGATGCGTGGAGCGTGCCGATCGCCCCGATGTACGACCGATCGAAGAGGTCGTGTTGGACCCGAACGACAGCGTCGTTGGCCTGGTCTGCCCCGCCAGTCTGCGCGTCGAGCACACCGATCCTCCACGGCCCGAGTCGCCCGTAGATCCGCCCGCCCGCGAGGATCGGCACTGGCGCGCCGCTGGTGTCGAGCCCGATGCGCCGCGAGTAGAACAGCTGCACCCGGCCCGGTGTGCCGAGGTCGAGCAAGCCGCTCGATTCGAGGAAGAACTGGCGCTTTTCGGGGAAGAAAAATGGAAATCGGGTGAGGTTGATGACCTGTTGGTCGGCTTCCACCTGAGCGAAGTCGGTGTTGACGGTGACGTCCGCGGTCAACGTCGGAGTGAGGCCGAGCTTGGCGTCGACCCCGCCCTTGCCGCCGAAATAACCGCCCGTGGTCTCGCCGCCGACGCTGTCGTGCTCCGTCTCCACGGCCCGACCGAGCGCATACGGGTACAACTCGAGATCGTGGGGACGGTGCAGATTCCCGAGTTCGGTGATCGTTCCTTCATTGTTCAGGCGGTAGAAGCCCTGCGCCCGGCCGTACGAGCGCCACAGGTCTTCTTCGTTTTTCCTTCGAATGAAGCGCCGGACATTGAACCCGAACTCCGGGTTGGTCCCGGCGTGAAACCGCAGCGCGAGCAACGGGATGCGGAACTCGGCCGTCCATCCGGCACTGTCGCGCGAGACGGCGACGTCCCAAATACCGTTCCAGCTCTCGTTCAAGTCGTCCACGCCTGAGAACTGCGCGTCCCACATGGCACCGTTCGGGTTCGTGCCGAACACGAAGGCGCTGCGCCGGTCGTCGAAGCTGTCGATCAGGAGACGGACGTTGTCGTCGCTCGAAAGATCGGCGTCCCGGCGGAGCTGGCTGGCGCGCACACTGCGCATGTTGGAGTCGTAGCAGCGCACGACGATGTAGAGAGCGTCGGCGTCATGCGCCACCCTGACGACCGTCCGCTCCGTGGTGGGGGACCCCTCGAGCGGTTCGCGCTGGCGGAAGTCGTCGATCGAGTCTGCCGCCGCCCAGAACGGCTCGTCGAGCCGGCCGTCGAGCGTCACCGGCGCGCGGATCAGCGTCGCTCGAATCGTCGCAGAGCTCGTTCTCCTGCCTCCCGAGTTCTCCTGTTGAGCCGCTCCCATGCGACTCAGTATGCTGATCCCGGCGAGCGCGATGCTGACGCGCGTCCTCACCACATGCCCTTAAGCACGAGCCCGACAATTCCCGCGGCAAGAATCAACAATGGTTCCGGGATCTTCTTGGGGACCAGCAGGAGCGCCAAGGTCACGAGCGCGATGAGGATCGTCGGCACGTCGATGAGCGCCCGCCGCCCGAGGATCACCGCGGCCCCGGCGATCGCCCCGGTCGCCGCGGCTGTGACCCCGTCCACAAACGCCTTCACCTGCTGATTCTTCGCCACCCGATGAAAGCGCCGAGCTAAGAGAACCGTGATGAGATAGACGGGCAAGAAAACCCCGATCGCGGCGAGGGTCGCGCCGGCGAGTCCCGCGACAAGGTAGCCGATGAACGCCACCGTGATCACCACGGGTCCCGGCGTGATCATCGACACGGCTACGGCGTCGATGAACTGCCGCTCGGTGAGCCAGTGGAACTGTTGCACCACACCGCCGTACAGGAACGGCACGATCGCGAGCCCGCTCCCGAATACAAACAGGCTGGCGCCGGCGAAATACGCCAGGATCTTCCACAGCACGCCCACCGACGCCGGGCCGGCGAGACCGGTGGCGAGCCCCGGAGCGGCTGGCAGGAACGCGAGAGCGTGTGTGGCCGGAGCTCGCTGCCGTCCGCGGAGCAACATCGGCACCAACCCGCACACCAGGAAGACCCAGATGATCTCGGACTCGGTCCAGGCGGTCACCACCGCGCTCACCGCGAAGAGAATCCAGAGCAGTTGGTCCCGGCTCAGCGTCATCCGCACAAGTTTCAGCACGCTGCGGGCGATGATGGCAATGACCGCGGCGCCGATCCCGTAGAACAACCCTTGCATCCACGGCAGTCCGCCGAAGCGGACGTACAGATCGGATAAAACGAGCACCATGAGAAACGAGGGCGTCACGAACGCGATCCCTACCAACGTGGCGCCGAGCACCTGGCCACGCACCCAGCCGAGGTAGATCGCGAGCTGTGCCGCGAGCGGGCCCGGGGCAAGCTGCGCAAAGGCGAGGCCCTCCTTGTACTCCTGCGCGCTGATCCAGCCGCGCTGCTCCACCAGGTCCTGCTGCATGTGTCCGGCGAGCGCAATCGGCCCGCCGAACCCCAGTGTGCCGAGCCGCAGGAAGTAGAGGAGAAACGCCCGCAGGCTGGTAGTCACCGTCGCGACGACCTCTTCGTCTTGCGCACTGCGCCTGTCTCGGCCGTCGTAGCTGTCAATGCCGCGTACAGTGCCTCGAACAGCGTGGCGCCGTGCGCGAGCCGCGCGGTGTCCGCCGCGTGCTGCTTCGCGATGCCGGCGATCAGTCGCTCGATCCCTGAGGCCTCGGGCCGCCCGAACTTCGCTTCCTTGCAGTCGATGTCGTGCACGATCTCCGCGATGACGCGGAGCGCGCGATCGCCGAGCCCGAAGCGCGCCACGAGCGTCTCGAAGGTGCAGGCGTCCCCCTCGTGCGTGTACTCCGCCTCGAACATGTCGAACCGGAGCTCGCCCGGCCGCGCCCGGTATCCCTCGGCGGCGACGAACTTGAACTGCGCTTTCGAGTCGATGAACCGGCCAATGAGCCACGCGCTCGCGATGCGATCGATGTAGACCCCCTCCCGGGTTACCCACGTGGCGCCGCGGGGCGCCTGGGCGGGATGAGCTGGTGATGGGACTTGAGTCTCCCGCGGGCGCAGCCGCGCCTCGAGCCGCGCGACCTCCTCCTGGGCCGCCCGGCGGCGCGGGGCCCCGAAGAAGTCGATGGCGACGAGGCTCGCGAGGCGCCGTTTCAGCCGGTTGACGTCGGCTGCGATCTGGCCCTGACCGTCAGTCCGCCCGCGTCGGCCACCACTCGGCACCGCCTTTCGCAGACGTTGCGCGTCCGCCACGATGTCGCCGTAGTCCACGTCCCGAGCGGTGCGAAACAGACGCTCGATCTGGGTGTCGGTGAGGCCATCCACGAAGTTGGCCTCGCAGACTGAGGCCTCCCCGCCGCCGGCCACGATCTCCCGGCTCTGCCATTGGAAGTCTTCGACCGTCTCGTCCGACCGGGGGAGCACGTAGACCGAGTTCTTGATCGCGACCGCGCCGAGACGTTGCAACCTGCGCCCCACCTTGACCCGGAAGTAGTCGGGTTTGGGCGGGATCTGGTGGATGAGCAGTATCCAGCGGGTCGCAGCGGACTGCGGCATGTAGATGTCACCTCCCAAACGAATCTCTTGACTATCACAAGTGTATCGTGCGAGAATTTTCCGAGCAAGACTTCGCTGGATCGGGATCACCTCACTGGAGGAGATATGGGTCAACGAATCTCGGCGGTCGCCGCTCTCCTACTGATCATCCCCGCACGCCAGCAGGCGCAACAGCCGCTCGCGCCCGTCGATTGGAAACAGGTAGACGCGGGACTCGGAAAGTCCGGGGCGCTCCAGCCGGACGGGGCCTACAAGGTAGGGATGCCGCGCAGTGACCTCCACGTCACCATCGGCGGTGTGGCGGTGAAGGCCGCGCTGGCGCTCGGCTCGTGGGTCGCGTTCAAGCAGGCGAGCGACACCGAGGCGATGCTGATGGGCGACCTCGTGTTGCTGGAGAGCGAGGTCGGTCCCGTGCTCGGCAAGCTCCAGGACGGTGGGATCGAGCAGACCGCGCTGCATAACCACCTGCAGCATGAGTCCCCTCGGGTGATGTACATGCACATCGCGGGGCGTGGGACGCCGGCGACGCTCGCGGCGGCGCTGCACGCCGCGCTGGCTCTTACCACGACGCCGTTCGGGGCGCCCGCGGCGGCGCCCCCGGGAAGCTTCGGCATCGACACGGCGCTGATCGGCCAGCTTCTCGGGTTTCACGGGAGAGTGAACGGGGGCGTGTACCAGGTGGGCGTACCGCGGGCGGAGAAGATCACCGCGGACGGGATCGACGTCCCTCCGTCCATGGGGCTGGCGACGGCGATCAACTTCCAGCCGACGGGTGGTGGCAAGGCGGCGATCACTGGGGACTTCGTCTTGATCGGGAATGAGGTGAACCCCGTGATCCGTGCCCTGCGCGACAACGGCATCGCCATCACGGCCCTCCACAGTCATATGCTGACCGACAGCCCGCACCTCTTCTTCATGCATTACTGGGCGAACGACGACGCGCTCAAGCTGGCGCACGGGCTCCGCGCCGCGTTGGACAAGATGAACGTCAAGAAGGTTTAGATCGGAGGCATCACATGAACACGATGACGTGGCGTGTCCCGGTTCTGGCCCTGGCTGCAGTGTGCTGGGGGGCTACTCTCGCGGCCCAAGAAGAGGAAGGTAGCCACGGTGCACTGGCAAAAGCCGTTATGGGCGCTCGGGTGTCCCTCGAGCGTGGTCTGGCGGCGAGCGCGAGTCACGGCCAGCCAATTTCCGCCAAGTTCGAGATGGAGGAAGGGAAACTGCAGCTCTCCGTTTACACGATGAAAGATGGCAAGTTCTTCGAGGTGATTGTAGACCACAACACCGGTACGGTCGTCAAGGCCGAGCCGATTGCGGAGGGCGAAGATTACACCGCCGCACAGAGCCAGAGCGCGACCATGGCCAAGGCGAAGGGGTCCCTTCGGGCAGCGGTGGGGCAGGCCCTACGAGGCAACGCTGGCTTCCGCGCAGTCAGCGTCTCACCGTCGTTGAAGGATGGCCGCGCCGTTGCCGACGTCACGCTCGCAAAGGGCGAGGAGCTGAAGACGGTTTCGGTGCCGTTGTAACGACCGCGACGCGTGTCACTCGGCTTGAACGCTGGACTCGACCTCGTACACGCCGTGGCAGCGGTCGCAGGGCACTCGGTCGAGGCCCACTTGCAGGCTCATCCGTGCAGCGCAGTCCGGACACACGAGGTAGGGACCACCGAGCGTCCCGTCCCGCAGGACAAGACTCCAACGGCTCGGGCGAGTGTCGCTGATTTCGAGAACCGACCAGGGAACGATGACGGCGTGGTGGCGCACGTCGAGGACCACTTCATCCGGCCCGGCGCTGAGGACTGGATACCACGCGCCCCGGCGAAGCGGATACGTCACGACGAAATCGACGCTTGAGCGAGCCCAACGTTGCGTCGCCACCATCGCGGTGCGGAGCTGCCTTCCAGGGTCGGGCTCAAGTGATAACCTGCGGCGCTCATGCTCCCCGAGGTGCGCCAACCACCGCGCGACGTGCAGGGCATGCTGGGACCAGGGGCCGGTGAAGTGTTCCTCGCGCTGCTCCGGGCCGTCCCAGGAGTACACTGCGTAGTGCTGGTGGCGGTAGCGGTCGAACTGGAAAAATGCGGGAGACCGGGCGCTGCCGTATTCCAGCCGGGTGATCTGCGCCCCGCTCGTCGTCTCGCTGTGCCGGACGGACCAGCGAAAGGCCGTCGGGTTCAGCGTGCTGTCTCGGATCAGCGCCTCGACCTCGATCCGTTGCGAGGCGAGAAGCAACCACCGTTCCACGGGCCGTTCGGAAGCGAGCCGTCTTAGCCGCTTCCGCCTCGTGAGTTGCCGCACCCGGGCGTGACGTGCTCCGTCTACGTCGATGGGGCAGTGTGCATAATGTGCAGTTGTGCTGCGGCGGTCAAGACGATCTCTGTCCAGCGCGCCCATCATGCTCGCGTCCTCTGTCGTGGAAGCGACACTGCGGTCCGATTGCCCTGGGTCCGCCCCCCGAATAGGGTTGTACCCAAACCGGAGTCGGCTCAGCCCGCGTGCCGGCTTGCTACCGGGCGCTGTCGGGCGCTAGTATGAAGTGTGCAGTTTGTGCAGTTAGAAGGGAACGTGACATGAGTATCGAGGCCAGCGACTTTCCGAGTCGACTACGTGCGCATGTAGAGCTGCAAGGCGCGAATCTTACCGAGGACGAGCTGTCCCACCTGGGGGCACATTATCCGCGATGTGCGGGGACGGGACAATGGGGCGTCCGCGAGTACGCCCGGGTCACCGGGGTTGGGGCGCGCGAGTACCGCGTGGTGCGAGGCAGCAGTATCCAAGACGTGGACAGTCGTAGTTGTTGCAGCCTCAGCGTCTTCATGCTCCCCACACCGGCCGCCGATTGACAACTAGGGCGCGCGGCCTCCGAGGACGGCCTGCAGCTGGCGCAACACGTCCCCCAGCCGGGACAGCTCTTCGCCGTAGCGAGCCCAGTCGCCGCCGCGCTGCGCCGCGACGGCGCGCTGGTACAACTCGGCCGCCTGGCGGGCCAGATCTGCGGCGTGCTCGGTGCCGGGACGGGCGGCGCCAGTGGGCGCGGCGGCAGCCGCGGCGGGCTCGACCGCGCCGCCGAACAGCCGTGCTAACCCGGCCTCGAGCGTCTCCTCCATGACCACCCGGTTCTGGTGGGCCACGACGACACGCTTCATCTCGGGGATGCGCCCGCCCTCGGCCCGCAGGTAGAGCGGCTGCACGTAGATGAGCGACTCCTCGATCGGGATGACGAGCAGGTGGCCGCGAATCACCTCGGAGCCGCGCTGGTCCCACAGCGAGACCTGGCGAGAGATGTCGGTATCCTGGTTGATCCGGTTGACGATCTGGGTCGGGCCGTAGACCAGGCTTTGCTTGGGGAAGCGATACAGCACCAGCCGGCCGTAGTGCTCCCCGTCGTTTCGCGCGACCATCCAGGAGGCCAAGTTGTCCTTGCCGCGCGGCGTGAACGGCACCATCAGGATGAACTCCGCCTGCCGCTCCTCCGGCAGTCGCATCACGATGTGGCGCAGGAAGGGATCCGGCCGCTCGCCCGGCCGCGACAGCACCGGCTTCTGCCACTGGTCCTCCTGGTGGTAGAAGATCTCCGGCTCGGACATGTGGTAGGTGGCGTACATGTCGGTCTGCACCCGGAACAGGTCTTCGGGGTAGCGCAGATGCGCGCGCAGATCCGCAGACATCGCGTCGAGCCGCTGGAAGATCCCGGGGAACACCTTGGCCAGGGTGAGCACCAGCGGGTCGCGCGGGTCGGCCAGGTAGGCCGTGACCGTGCCGTCGAAGGCGTCGATCACGACCTTCACGCTGTTGCGCATGTAGTTGATGCCGTTGTCGAGCGGCTGCGCGTAGGGGTAGCGGCTCGTCGCGGTGTAGGCGTCGAGGATCCAGCGCAGCCGCCCCGAATCGCTCACGACGAGGTACGGGTCACCGTCAAACGACAGGAACGGCAGCGCCGTGCGCGCCCGCAGCCGGATGTTGCGGATGTACATCGCGCGGCTATCGCTCGTGATGTCGCTCGAGAGCAGCACCTTCAAAGAGCGGAAGTAGGTCGCGAGCACCAGTCGGCGCGGGAACGAGCCGACCCGGACGCCCCCGGCTCCCGCGTACGAGGTGAAGATGTTCTCGTCCCCCGAGGGGTAGTCGAACTCCCGCTGGTGGGTCCGGGCGAACACCCACGAATCGGTGAGCTCGCCGAAGTAGAGCTCCGGGCGCGTCACCCGCAGCGACACGCTGGACACGGGCGGCAGGTCTTTGATGAAGAGGACCGGTAGTCCTTCCTGCGTCACTTGGTTCACCGGCCCGAGCGTGAGTCCCATCCCGTGCGTGAAGGTGAGCCGCTCGTTGATGAACGTCCGCGTGGGGAGCGAAGCCGAGTTCAGCTCGCGCGGCGAGAGGAGCACCTGGCGGTACTGCCCGTCGATCCAGTAGCGGTCGTCGTCCACCGAGACGAAGTCGTAGTAGGTACGGATCTCCTGCAGCTGCCCGAACGTCTGGAGCAGCGGGTCGCGGTCCCACAGCCGGACGTTGTCGATGGTCGGCCGGTTGGCCCGGATGTCCCGCTCGGTGAGCCGGGCCTCGCCCGTGAGCTCGCGCGTCACGACGCTGTCCAGCCCCCAGGCCCGCCGCGTCGCCGCGATGTGGGAGGCGAGCTGCGGGGTTTCCTTCACCAGCTCGTTCGGCGCCACGACCAGCTTCTGAACGATCGTGGGGTAGAGGGCAACGCCGAGGAGCGACACGCCGAAGTAGAGCCCGAGCGCGAGGAGCGTGTTGCGGGCCAAGCGTTGGCTCTTGGCTCCCCACAGGACCAGCGCTCCGCCTGCCAGCGCGGCCAGCCCCGCGACCCGCAGGCCGGTAAGCGTGGCGTGGAGATCGGCGAAGCTCGCTCCCACGAGCGGCCCCGTGGTGGAGTACAAGAGACCCGGGAGGCGGACGAAGTACACCCGCAACGCCGCCAACAGGAACAGCAGGGCGATCAGCAGGGCGAGGTGCAGCCGGGCCGAGGGCTCGACCGTGACGCGCCGCCCGAACAGCACGACGTCACGGCGCAGCACATACAGCCCGACGGCTGCCGCCAGCGTCAACGTCGTGAGGGCCGTGATGAGCCCGAGGCCGCCCGCGATCACCGGCAGCGTGAACACGTAGTAGCCCACGTCACGGCCGAACACGGGGTCCGTCACGCCGAACGGCGTGCGGTGCAGGAACTGGAGCACGCCAAGCCAGCTACCTGCAGCGCCCATGCCGAACAGCAGCGCGAGAACGAGCGCCGTCGGCAGAGCCAGGCGGCGCACCAGCCGGGTCACGTCCACGGCGGGGGCCCCGGAGCTGAACTGGACGACCAGCGGGTTCGGAACGAGGCCGCGCTGGGCGATCCGCAGGTTGACGTAGAGGAACGCGAATACCAGGCCGCCGACCCCCACGCCGAGCAGCGCCTCAGCCACCAGCTGGGTCGTGAACACGCGCTCGTAACCCAGGGCCTGGAACCAGAACCATTCGGCGGCGAGCTGGACCAGATTGGAAAGGAACAGGAAGAGGGCGAACAGGAGGACCAGCACGACAAGGCGCAGGCGACGCCGCCGACGAGGCGGCAGACGGGCTACGCTCAATGGAGCGGTCATGAAAGGTAAACTAGCGTCGAGACCCGGCCGATGGGGAAGAACTGACCGCCTGATGTGTTCAGGGGGTCAGTGCGCTGTGAGTTTCTTACGACACTCGGTTATGGCGGCTAAGAGTTACCTGAGAAGACAGTCCGTCCCGATTGGGTAAAGACCAAGCCCCACATCGACTTTGGTGTGGCTTTTTCATCGTCCGCTCTGGCGTAGCCGGCGGGAACACGCACGCCCCCTCCCCGTGTTCTTGATATGCAACTCATAGGTTGCATATCTACCAGATCGCCTACAGATTCCTTCAGGGGAGGGCACGAAGCGTATGAAAATCGCGGACAGCGTAGTTCTCGTAACCGGGAATGCGGCGCTCGTCGCTGGGAGCGCGAACTCTTGACCATCGCCTCCCAAAAGGCTCGCGTCGGCACGGCGCTAGCGACGACAGTCGGCCTTGCCGCCGCAGCCTGGATCGTCACTGTCCGCCAGATGCACGGCATGGACATGGGCGTCGCCACCCAGCTCGGCTCGTTCGCGTTCTTCGTCGCCCAGTGGGTGCCGATGATGGCGGCGATGATGCTGCCCGGCGCGGTCCCGGCCGTCTTGAGTCGCGCGCACGCCAACGGTCCGGTGCGCGCCGTGCTGCCGTTTGTCGTGTCATACCTCGCCGTCTGGACACTCGTCGGCGCCCTGGTGTACGCGGGGTACCGTCCACACGGCACTGCCGTCGCCGGCGCGCTGGTGATCGCGGCAGGTGTCTACGAGCTCACGCGGCTCAAGCAGCATTGTCGCCGGTGCTGCCGCGAGAGCGCGGGGTCGGGATTCGCGTTCGGGCTCTACTGCGTCGGCTCGAGTATCGGACTGATGGTGATGCTGGTAGCGCTCGGGGTCATGAGCATCACCTGGATGCTCGTGATCGCCGTCATGGTGCTCGTCCAGAAGGTCCTGCCCGCGAAACCCGCGATCGATGTGCCGGTCGCCCTGGCGATCACCGTACTGGGAATGCTGATCGTCGTCGCGCCCGCGTTGGTTCCCGGACTCATGCCACCGATGTGAATCGAAAGGAGACGGAAGTGAAATTGCCAAAAGTGGTATCGCAGGACGACTGGACCGCCGCCCGCAAGCGTCTGCTCGCCAAGGAGAAGGAGTTCAGCCGCCAGCGCGACGCGCTGAGCGCCGAGCGGCGCAAGCTGCCGATGGTGGCGGTCGAGAAGGAGTACATGTTCGAGGGGCCGGAGGGACGCCGCACCCTCGCCGATCTATTCGACGGCAAGCGCCAGCTCGTCACCTATCACTTCATGTTCGGTCCGGACTGGGGCGACGAGGGGTGCCCGGCTTGCTCGTATGTGGTCGACAACATCGCGGGCAGCCTCGTGCACCTCGCCGCCCGCCACACCGCGTTCGCAGTGATCTCGCGCGCGCCGCTCGCCAAGATCACGCCCTTCAAGAAGCGCATGGGGTGGACGTTTCCCTGGCTGTCGTCGTTCGGGACCGACTTCAACTACGACTTCGGAGTGACGCTCGACGACGACCATACCGTGTACAACTACGCGCCCGTCGCCGCCCAACCCGAGGGTCGGCCGCACGAAGGCGAGCGGGAAGGGTTGAGCGTGTTCTTCCGCGATGGCGATCGCGTCTTCCACACCTACTCGACCTACCAGCGCGGCCTCGACCCGTTGCTCAACACCTACAACTTGCTCGATCTCACGGCGCTCGGCCGTCAGGAAGAAGAGGGCATCATGCACTGGCTGCGCTACCACGACAAGTACGAGGACACGAACCCATGACCGGGCGCGCGAAAAAGGCTCGCAACAAGCCCAGCACGGACCGTATCGAGAAACGCGTCGTGCTGCGCGCGCCGCGTTCGCGCGTGTGGCAGGCGCTCTCGAATGCGAAAGAGTTCGGCACCTGGTTCCGCATGAACCTCGACGGCGCGTTCGCCGAGGGCAGGACGGTCCAGGCAACGGTGACCATTCCCGGCTACGAGCACTTGAAGGTCGAAATGCAGGTCGAACGGATCGAGCCCGAGCGGTATTTCTCGTATCGCTGGCACCCCTATCCGAGCGATCCCACGGTGGACTACTCAGCCGAGCCCATGACACTGGTCGAGTTCACGCTCGAGGACGCCGAGGGCGGGGGGGGCACCGCCCTCACGATTGTCGAGTCCGGGTTCGATCGGATCCCGCTCGCCCGCCGGGCCGAGGCGTTCCGCATGAACGACGCGGGATGGGCTGGGCAGATCAAGAACCTGGCGGCGTATGTCACCTAGCCGCGGCGCGGCGGCTCCGAAGGCCAGCGACGCGGTGCCGGTGTTCGTCGCGTTGGGGGACCCCATCCGGCTGCGGCTGCTGGGACGCCTGTCCGCGGACGGGCCGCTCTCGATTACGCGGCTCAGCCGCGGCAGCGGCGTCACGCGCCAGGCGATTACGAAGCACCTCCACACCCTCGGCGCGGCGGGCCTGGTGCGCCATGCGCGCCGGGGGCGTGAGCGGCTCTGGGAGCTGGATCGCCGGCGCCTGGAGACGGCGAAACGGTACCTCGAGCAAATCAGCGCGCAGTGGGATGCGGCGGTTGACCGGTTGAAGGCGTTCGTCGAAGATAGTCCCGCCAGTCGTCCAGTTCCTTGATCCCCGCGTCGATCAGCCGAGCCGTCCGCCTTGGCTCCTAGCCCCAGGTGAGCTGCGTGAGCTGGATCAAGTTGCCGCAGGTGTCGTCCAGCACCGCGATGATGGAGCCCGTCGTGGACCTGACCGGCATGGTGAACTTCACGCCCTTGGCGGCCAATCGATCGTGCTCGGCCTGCACGTCTTTCACCAGAAACTGGGCCGCCGGTTGGCCCCGGCCGTGGAGCGCTTCCTGGTAGGCTTTGCCGGCGGGGTTGGCGTTGGACTCCAGCACGAGCTCCACGCCCTCCGGGTCCTCCGGCGAGGCAACCGTGAGCCAGCGGTAGTTCCCCTGGGAGAAATCGGCCTTCTTCTGAAAGCCGAGCTTGTCCGTGTAGAACTGCAGCGCCTTCTTCTGATCGTCAACGTACAGGGTGGTCCACTTGATGCGCATCGCTTCCTCCTTGTTTTCGGTCACACTGGCTCGGGTTCCGAGGATAAGGCGTTCAAGCTGGGGGCAGAGACAACGTCACCATCATCGTCGGCAGGCTGGTGCGGAAGGACCCATGACTGACCCGCCGTCTCCCGCTACTCGAGGAGCGCCTGCACTTCAGCCGCCGCCGCAAGCCGGCGCTCGACGTGGTCCCCGATCGCCTTGGCGCGCTCGAGCGCGAGCGTGAGATCGGAGGCCGACCCCACGCCGGACTGCCGCTTGACGAGGGCGAGGCGCAGGCGTTCGAGCGCGGCCACGGCTTCAGTAAGCGATTCGCCCGTGTCGCCCCTTCCCCGCAGTGCCTCCGCCCCGGTCTCCAGTCGCCCGACCACGCCCGGGAGGTCCCGCGCCTGGCGCCGCTCCCCTTCCGGCAGCGCCTTATACGCCGAGAGCGCCGAGCGTCCCAGCACGAGCTCGGTCCGCTCGACCGAGGGCAGGGCCGGGCGCGCAGTCGCCTTGAGGCCGACGCCCGCGAGCCGGAAGAACGACCGTCCGGCCCGCCCGGCCCACACGCGGTACCACAACGAGTCCAGCCGCCGGAACAGGCGGCGCTGCTTGATGACTTCGGCCTCCTCCTGCTGCACCTGCGCTTCGGCGAGCAGGGCTGCCCGGATGTCGCCGAACGCGTAGCCGTCCTTCAAGAGTCGGCGGGCTACGACGACCAGTTGGAAGACGAGGATCGCCCCGATCACGCCCGCCCCCTTCCCAGCGAGCGCGAGCGCCAACAGCACCATGGTCGAGACTTGCGCGTTCCGCACGAAGGCACGTACCAGCGGCGGGGCGCGAAAGTCCCGGCCCCGCACTTCGCCCGCGACCCGCGCGAGATCGTCCCCCGTCTGAAACCGCTCGGCCGGCGCCTTGCGGAGCAAGCGGTCGACCACGGCCGCAAGTTTGGCGGGCAACTCGGGCCGCAGCGTCTGGACCAGGGGGGCGGTCTCGTATACGTGTTTCGTGAGGATCGCGGGCAGGTTGGTACCCTCGAAGGGTGCCCGGCCGGTGAGCGCGTAGAAGAAGGTCGCGCCCAGGGAGTACAGGTCGCTGCGCGCGTCCACCGGCTCGCCGCACGCCTGCTCGGGGCTCATGAAGCGCGCGGTCCCGACGACCGGGCCGCCCGCGCTTTCGGCCGCCCGTGTCCCGAGCGCGATCCCGAAGTCGGTGACGAGCGCGCGCTCCGTAGCGCGCTCGATCATGATGTTATCAGGCTTCACGTCCCGGTGAATCACGCCGCGCTGATGCGCGTAGCCCAGCGCCCACGCCACTTCCTGCAGCAGCTTCATCGCGAGGCGCGGCGGGAGCGGGCCGGCCCGCTCCACCCGGTCGCGCAGTGTCTCGCCGTCCACGAAGCCCATCACGAAGAACACCAGCTCACCACGTGCCTCGACGAGGTGAATCGGCACAATATTGGGATGCGCGAGGCCAGCGGCGGTCCGCGCCTCCTGCAGGAAGCGGTCCCGCTCGGCGGGTTGCGTCGCGAGGTGCGGCGGGAGCAGCTTGATCGCGACCGGGCGGTCGAGCGCCACATCGCGGGCGAGCAGCACGATCCCCATACCGCCTCGCCCGAGCTCGCGCTCGATCGAATAGCGGCCGGCGAGCAGCTCCTGGAGGGCCAGGAATTCGGTGCGGATCGACGCGCTCATGTCCCCGTCATCCTACGAGTGGAGCCGCGCTGCGTTTCGAGCCGGCCGCGGATGCGCGCATGATCCGCGAGCACCGGAATAGTTCGTCCTAATGTTTGAGAGCGCGGACGGCGGGTGTCGTCAAACCAGGTTGACTACTGCCTGACTATTGCAGGTAGAATGCGTACACTGCCCCCTCGGCCGTCACGAGCACATATTGGCGTCCGCCCACGGTGTAGGTTTCGGCAGCGTTCTCGATGGAGCCGATGTGGGCGTGCCAGAGGGGCACCGGCGGCTTCATCCCCTGCAGGCCAAAGGCGACCAGATCGCCAGCCCCGTCGTTGGCGAACAGCAGACCGCCGGCGGTCGTGAGCAAACCGGTGGCACCGCCGAATCCGCCCGCCGATCCCTCGAAGCGATACTTCCAGGCGAGCGTTCCCGTGCGGTAATCGATCGCGGCGATAGAGGTTCCGAGTGATCCAACTACATCCTGCTCGCTGCCTCCCAGCCCCATCATCATGCGCGGGTCCGTCGACGTCAGATAATACATCGAGTACAACTCGCGCAAAACGACATAGAAGAGTCCCGTCCGGGCATCGTAGCTCGGCGGATACCAATTCGTCGCGCCGCCGTTGTCCGGCGATACCAGCGAGCCGGCGATCGTATTGTCCTTCTCCGGGTTTCGCTCGAGCTGCCCCTTGGCGTTCATGCCCGCGGCCCAGTTGGCCGCGTCGGAGAACTTCAGCGTCAGCAAATGGTCCCCAGTGGTGCGATCCAGCACGTAGAAGTAGCCATTCCGCGACGCCTGCATCGCCATCTTCCGCGGCCTCCCCCCGAACAACCCGTCGACCAGCACCGACGGCTGCGTCGAATCCCAGTCGTGCGTGTCGTTCGGCGACGTTTGGAAGTACCATGCCAGCTTTCCCGTCTCGACGTTCACCGCGATCACCGAGCAGGTGTACAGGTTCGTGTGCGCATCGCGCGGTCCGCGCACCCGCGCCGTGTACGCCGGTGTGGGATTCCCCGTTCCGAAGATGTACAGGTGCGTCTCGGCATCGTACGACCCCGGGATCCAGACCTGCGCGCCTCCGTGCTGCGCCGCGTCCAAGCTCGCCCAGGTGGCGAGCCCCGGATCCCCTTGCTTCATCGGCACGGTGTAGAACTTCCACTGCAGTTCCCCGGTCCTCGGATCGAATGACTGCAGAAATCCCGGCGCGTCCAGATCGTCGCCCGTGCCCACCAGCACATGATCGCCGACCACCACTGGTGCCGTCGTCGAGAAGTACTGCTGGTTGAAGTCCGCGATCTCTCTGTGCCAGCGCTCCTGGCCCGTCTTCGCGTCGAGCGAAACGAGGTAGTCGTCCGGCGTCTCGAAGAACAGCCAGTCGCCGTACATCCCCATGCCGCGATTGCCGATGTGCGTGCCCCCGCGCGACTTCCACCAGTAGTGCCAAAGAATGTGCCCGTCTAGCGCGTCCATCGCCCACGCATTGTCGGCCGATGAGATGTACAGGATGCCGTTCACCTGCAGAATCGATCCTGCCAGACGCGGCGTGCCGCTGGTCGATCCGGGAGTATTCACCGGATTCTCCGCTACACCCCCGGTAACCGCCGGAATCGCGGGTGGCCCAAAGAATCCCCCTTCGCCGCCGGCTCCAGCCGTCAGGCGGCTGACCCACGCGAGGGAGAGGTGCCGAACGTTGGTCGTGTCGATTTGCGTGAGCGTGCTGTAGCGACGCTGCGAATAGTCGCCCGCGTAGGTGGGCCACGAGTCGGTCGCGGGCTTGGTCAGCAAGGCGGGATCCAACCCCTGGCCGCCGAGCGACGAGCGCGGCACCCAGAACGGAATCAGGAGAAGCAGCTTGGCTGTTCTTGTCATTTCAAGGTGACGAGATACGCCGTCATGTTATGGATATCGGAATCCCGCCACTTCGGGAGCATGTCGATATGCCATTGCCGTGGATTGGTGAGGATGACCTTCGGGATGGAATCGTGTCTGGCGAAGCTGCGGTACGTACCGTCTGGCTGTCTCAGCGCCACGACGAAGGCGGAGATGTGATCGAGATCTCCCGTTATGGCCTGCCCCGAGGGCAGCGTCACCGTTACCGTCGTCGCTGGTAGCTTCGGCGGTGCAGCGCCGGCCGAGCGGCGACCAAAGCTCCTGCCGCCTCCGCCGGACACGATCAGGTTTTGAATCGTCTTGGCGTCGGACTTCGCGCCGATCGCGGCGAGGTCGCCGCTCACCGAGTGGCATTGCGTGCAGTGTCCCGCTCCATTGAAATAGGCTTCCCCTTCCTTGGCGTTGCCGACCAAGATATCGAGAGTGCTAGGCGCGCCACGATCGGAAAGCGGCTGGCTGTGTAACCAGGCGGCGATGTCGGCGATCTCCGCCGCACTCAACGTGAACTTTGGCATAGCGCGGGCGGGAATGCCGTTCTGGACGATCGGAGTGACGAGCTCGCCGTGTTGATCAGCGAGAACCACCTGCGCACGAACCAGGTTCGGTCCCGTTTCTCCGCCCCTGGCGTCCGAACCATGACAGAAGCTGCAATTGCTCTTGAAGAGCTGCTGGCCACGCGCGACCTGTTCGGGAGGAGCGGGAGGACGCACCGGATAGTCCGGAGCACGCTCACCGCGGCCGGCTGGTGTCGCTGGCGTCGCGCGCACGGGAACCTGCGCCGGAGACTGCGCAGCACTCATTGCCGCGGCACATGCGATGATCACACTGCCGAGGAACCGCAAGGGTCCCCGTGAATGCATCGGTCGAATCCTCATTGGCGAAGGGTGCAGGCGGCGCGCATGCCAATCGTCGATATTCACGCGATACTACCACGTGGTTCGCCCATCGCAAGCGGGGGTAAACGACGAGCATGAGCCTGCGCAACTCCCAGGACGATCGCCTCGGCCTGAACGACCCGATCTCTCGCCGCGACTTTCTCAACGGCGCCCTCCTCGCCAGCGCCGGACTGCTCCTCCACGGCAACGCACCCCCGATCTCTCCCGCCGACGCCTTCGACGGCTACGGCGGCATCGGCGACTACCGCCACTCGAACGGCAACATCTGGGACGTCCTGAGCGCCGGACACGCCATCCGCGATGGCGCATTCGAGCGACGTCTCGCAACCGCCATCGACACCGGCGAGATCTACGACCTGGTGGCCGTCGGCGGCGGAATCAGCGGACTCGCCGCAGCGATCTTCTTCCAGAAATACCTAGGCGGAGGCGCGCTCGTCATCGACAACCACCCGATCTTCGGTGGCGAGGCGAAGCGTAACGAGTTCCTCGTCGACGGACAGCGACTCACCGCGCACCAGGGCTCGGCGATCTTCCTCGTGCCCCAGCCGGGCGGTTACACCGATCGCTTCTACGCGATGATCGGAATGGATCGCTCCTCGTTCACCTACCAGACGTGGCGCGGTCCGGCGCCCGAGATGCCGCTCAGTCACTCGCCGTACGACACGCCGAGCAATTACGGATTCTACTTCGGACCGCAGTTCGGCCAGCGCCCCGGTGTGTGGGTGACGGATCCGTGGCGACGGCGGCTCGAAGGCGCGCCGCTCAGTGACACCGTGAAGGCAGAGCTGCTGCGCTGGGGGACGAGCCGCGTCGACGTGCCCCGACCCAAGACCGAAGGCGACGTCATCTCGCGACAGCTCGACTCCATCACGCTCGAAGAGCATCTGATGGCGCGATACGACATCAGTCGCGAAACGGTGCGAAGGTTTCTGTCTCCGGTCGAGGGCGGTGGCTATGGTCTCGGTCCGGACGTGCTGTCGGCGTACTGCCACTACGCGATCGAGACCCAGTTCCCCGAAGACGGCGACGACACGCTGGGCGACCAGATGTTCCCCGACGGCAACGGTGGATTCGCGCGCCTTATGGTGAAGACGCTCATCCCCGACGCCTTCGCGGGTCCGCGTACCGTCGACGCCGTGTGGCAGAATCGCGTGAACTTCCGCGCCCTCGATCGCGCTGGCCAAGCGACACGGCTGCGGCTCAATTCCACGGTTGTCCGCGTCGAGCACGCGGGAGATCCGGCCAGCGCGCCGCACGTCGTCATCACCTACGTCAAAGGCGATCGCCTCTACAAAGTCACAGCGCGCTCGGTCGTCATGGCGGGAGGCAGCTGGACGACCAAGCACATCGTCCACGATCTGCCCGCGAGCCATCGCGAAGCGTACGCGCAGTTCTATCGATCGCCCTGCCTGATGGCGAACATCGCCGTGCGCAACTGGCGCTGGCTCTACAACATGGGAGTGTCCGGCTGCCGCTGGTTCGGAGGACTCGGCGATTATCTGTCCGTTCGGAAGATGGCACTCGTCGGCAACGAGGCTCCCACAATCGGTCCGGACTCACCCACCGTGTTGACCATCAAGGTCCTGTTCGCACAACCCGGACTCCCGATCGCCGAGCAAGGGGCGCTGGGCCGTGCGCAGCTGCTCGGCACGTCGTTCGCGCAGTACGAGCGCGCGTTCCGGGAGCAGCTGGGGGACATGTTCGCGCCCGGCGGATTCGATCCGCGCCGGGACATCGCGGGAATCATTCTCAATCGCTGGGGACACGCGTACGTGAATCCGCAGCCGGGATTCTTTTTCGGCGTCAACGGGAAGCCCGCGCCGAGGGACGTTCTGCGCGGTCGCCCGCACGGACGAATCGCGTTTGCGAATACCGATCTCGCCGGCGCCAGTGATCACCGCAATTCCATTCGCGAAGCAGACCGCGCGGTGAAGCAGCTGCTTGGCGCCTAAGCTCAGCGCCGAACGAACTCCGAAACGATGAGCTTGCGCATGGGTCTCGCTCCCTCGAGCCTCGCCAGGACCGGTTAACGACGGAGACCGCCGCCCGCTTCCACGGACGTCGGCGGTGGGACGTCCATCATCTCCCGGATTTCCACCTCGCAGTCCCAGCCGGGGAAATGCTCGACGTGCAGATCCAGAAACCGCCTGGTCCACTGCTTCGCCTCGGCCAGCGACGACACCTCGTAAATCGCGAAGCCGCCGATCACCTCCTTGGCCTCGGTGAACGGCCCGTCAGTCACCGTTATCTTGCCGTTGGCCAGGCGCGCCCGCGCCCCCTTGTCGCTGGACAGGAGGCCGCCCACGCCCACCAGCCGCTTGCCGGCGTCCTTCATCAGCTTGTCGATGGCCTCGAACAGCGCCGGGGGTGGGGGCGCGTGATGCTCGGAACCCTTCACGATCGTCATGTACTTCCGCATCGGTTGGCCCTTTCGCGTCGTGGTCGACCCTCTACCCTCCTGCTGACGACGAACGAGCAGGCGGGATATCGACAGTCGTGTCTCAGGTAGTAGGTCATGCGGAGGCCGTGCCCCTCGCCCGTGCGCGTGACGTCCGCGTTCGTCCGAGTCGCTTCTCGAACCAATGCGTGGCGTACGGGTCGGCGTTGAACGGCGCCACGTCCCGGTAGCCGGCGCTGCGGTACAAGGCGATCGCTTCCTGAAGCGTCTTGTTCGTCTCGAGCCGTAGCGTGGCGATCCCGAGCCCGCGCGCCCGGTCCTCGAGGGCCTCCAGCATCCGCCGCCCGATCCCGAGCCCACGCGCGGCATCAGCCACCCACATACGCTTCAGGGAGCCGACCTGCGGCGCCGTAGTCTTGATGCAGCCGCCGGCGACGCTCTCGCCGTCGATCGACGCGACGAGAAACGCGCCGCGTGGCGGGACGAGGTCGCGATCGTCGGCCGGAAGGCTGTCCGCGGGATCGAAGCCGGCGGGGAACCGTCGATCGAGCTCGGCGAAGTATTGCGCTACGCACCAGCGTGCGGCCGGACTCGCGGGATCCACGCGCTCGATCACGAGGCCCGCGGCTCGAAGCACGCTATGTACCTCGGCCATCGCCGCTACGAGTCGCTCCCGTTGCTTGGGCGATATGGCGCCGAGCAGGCGGGCGGCCAACCGATCGGACCGGTCGTTCAGCTCGCGGATCTCGCGCCGGCCGCGCGCCGTAGGCCGGGCCGTCCGCAAGCGCTGATCGCCGGCGCCGGGCGCGACGCGGATCAACCCTTCCTTCGCGAGAGCCTTCGCCAGACGACTGACGTAGCCCGCGTCGAGCCCGAGCCGCTGGCGCAGCTCGCGCAGATCCGCGCCCCGCTCGCCGATCTCGTACAAGAGGCGTGACGCGCCCAGGGGTCGTCCCCGACCGAGGAAGTGATCGTCGAGCGCCCCGACCCGCTGCGTGACGAGGCGGTTGAACTGCCGCACCTGGGCAATCTGGTCGCCGCGCATTGTTTGACTTTAGTCAATAAACGAAGAGGTGTCAACGCCACTCGAACCGGTACGCGAGCTCCGGCCCTTGATCCCCCTCGTACGCGAGTTGCGCGATGAGCAGCGTGAACGGCTCGGTGTACCGGGCGATTCGCAACGGCCCAGCGTCCACCGGATCGAACCCCACGTCGCGGATCAGCTGAGCGGCAACCTGCTTGCTGCTTGCATCGTCCCCGCAATACACGAGGCTGGGTTTGGTGGCCCTGCGCCGGGCCTCGAACACATCGAACAGCACTTCACTCGGCACAGTGCCGAACGCGGAGACGACCCGAGCCTTGGGCAACTTCTTGGCCAGCGCCTCGGCGCCAGAGGACGTGTGCGCGATCACGAGGTCGCTGTCGTCGGCATTCATCGGGAGCGAGCAGCTTACCATGACCTTGCCCGACACATCGCCGGCTTGTTGCAACACGTCGTCGACTCGGGACCAGTGCACGGCGAGCAGGATCGCATCCGCTTCCTGTGCGGCCTGGCGCGGTGTGCCCGCCCGCGCTTTCCCTTTAGCATCCCGCGCGAGCTTCTTCAGCTTCTGCTCGCTGCGGGCGTAGCTGAATACCACGTCATGTCCGGCGCGCGCAAAGAGCGTGCCGAGCTTGCCGCCCATCAATCCAGAACCGAGAATGCCGATGCGCATGGCTGCGAGCTCCGATCTGCCGTAGTTCAGCTGACCAGGATACGACGAACGGCCGAAACTTTCCCCGCCACATTCGGCGTATCGTCCGGGAACCCGGAGAACCCCGTTACCGACGGAGGCGACATGAACGCGGTCCGCAATCCCGGCCGAGTGGCCGGACTCTGGTACCTGCTCCTCGTGCTGGGCGGCCCGCTGCGCCTCATCTACATCCCCAACAAGCTGTTCGTGCAGGGGGACGCGGCCGCGACCGCCGCGAACATCGCCGCGCACCCGTGGCTCTTCCGCTTCGGCATGGCGAGCGATCTGCTCGGCGCCGTGGTGCTGATCTTCCTGGTGCTGGCGTTCTACCGGCTGTTCAAGGGGGTGGATCAGCAGCTCGCGGTGCTCCTCGTGATCTCCGGCGGCGTGATGCCGGCGTTGCTCAATTTCGTGAACGTGGTGACCGACGCCGGCGCGCTCATGGTCGCGCAGGGCGCCGACTTCCTGTCCGTGTTCGACCAGCCGCAGCGCAATGCCCTCGTCATGCTGTTCCTCCGCCTGCATCACCATCAGATCACGGCCGCGGAGATCCTGTGGGGACTGTGGCTCTTCCCGATGGGGGCGCTGGCGTACCGGTCGCGCTTCGTGCCCCGGTTCATCGGCGTGTGGCTGTTCATCAATGGGGCGGCCTATGTCGTATTGAGCCTCACGGGGATATTCTTCCCGGCATACCAGAACAAGGTCTTCCTGCTCTCCCAGCCCGCGCTGTTCGGGGAGTTGGCGATCATGCTGTGGCTCCTGATCAAGGGCGCCCAGCCGCCGGAGCCCGCCGCCGCTCCCGCTTAGCGATCGCGCTCCCCAGAGCGCTCATAGACCCGTCCTTCGCTCCAGCTCTTCGGGGTAGCGGGCCCCGGCCACCGTAATCTTCGAGGCGGCGTCGTCGATCTCGCGGAGATCGTCCGAGGTAAGTTCGACGCCAACGGCTCCGATGTTCTCTTCCAGGCGGTTCAGCTTCGTGGTGCCTGGGATCGGAACTATCCACGGCTTCTGCGCCAGGAGCCAGGCGAGCGCTATCTGCGCCGGCGTCGCGCGCTTCCGCCGTGCGATCCTGTTCAACAGATCGACCAAGACCTGATTCTCTTTGCGATTCTCCGGCGTAAAGCGCGGGACGACATTGCGGAAGTCAGAGCCATCGAACGTCGTCTTCTCGTCGATCTTCCCGGTCAGGAAGCCTTTTCCAAGCGGGCTGAAAGGAACGAATCCAATGCCGAGCTCCTCGAGTGTCGGCAACACCTCGGCCTCGGGGCGTCGAAACCACAGCGAGTATTCACTCTGGAGTGCCGTCACGGGTAGCACAGCGTGCGCGCGGCGGATCGTTTTCACCCCCGCCTCAGACAGGCCGAAGTGCTTGACCTTGCCTTGCCGGATCAGATCCTTCACCGCTCCCGCCACGTCTTCAATAGGGACGTTGACGTCAACGCGGTGCTGATAGAACAGGTCGATCACATCGGTCCTCAAGCGTTTGAGTGACGCGTCGGCGACTTGCTTGATGTGCTCTGGCCGGCTGTCCTGGCCCAACTGCTTCCCGTCCGGACCAATCTTGATGCCGAATTTCGTGGCGATCACCACCTGTCCACGGAAGGGAGCAACCGCTTCGCCGACGAGCTCTTCGTTGGTGAACGGGCCGTACACTTCGGCGGTGTCGAAGAACGTGATGCCGCGCTCGAATGCCGCGCGAATCAGCGCGATCATGTCCTGCTTGTCGGGAAACGGAGGGTAGGAGAAGCTCATTCCCATGCAGCCGAGCCCCAGGGCCGAGACTTCCAGACTGCTGTTTCCAAGTTTGCGCTGTTGCATGGCCTATCACCTCGCGCTTCCGGCGGGCGCGAGCTCGTCGAGAGAGAGCGACGTGGACAGCTCGCGGTAGGCGTCGATCTGCGCCTTGAGATCGGCGACCTTCTGCTCGGCGAGGCCGATGGCATCGGCACCGGCGATGAAGCGGCGCGGCGGCTGCTCCTCGCTGGCGATCGCGATCAGCGCCCGCGCCAACTTGGCCGGGTCGCCGGGCTGCCGGCCGCTCTGGGCCTGCCACCACTTCAGCTGGTCCGCTCTGCTTCCGGCGTAGTCCGCGACGGACGGCTCAGCGTAGGTCACGGAAGCCGGCGCCAGGAGCTCGGTACGGAAGAACCCCGGGTTGACGATCGTGGTGGTGATGCCGAACGGCGCGACCTCCTGTTGCAGCGACTCCATCCAACCCTCGAGGCCGAACTTCGACGCGGCGTATGCCGAACAGAACGCAAATCCGAGGAGTCCCGCGCCCGACGAGATCGAGATAATGTGCCCTGAGCGCTGCTTGCGCATGACCGGCAGGACGGCGCGAGTGACATTCATCGGGCCGATGAGGGCCGTTTTCACCTGCCGTTCAATCTGCTCCGGCGTCAGCTCCTCGAAGTAGCCGGCAAAGAAGTTGGCGGCATTGTTGACGAGCACATCGATGCGGCCGAACCGGTCCACGGCGGCCCGCGCCGCCGCCGCGGCGTCGACGCCGTTGGTGACGTCCAGCTTGACGACCAGCAGGTCGTCCGACTTTCCCACCGCATTGGCCACGGCGTCGGTGTCCCGGCCGGTGGCCACGACCGCGTAGCCCGCGGCCAGGGCGGCCATGGCGAAATCGACGCCCATGCCACGGCCCGCACCAGTCACAAACCAAACCTTCTTGTCAGTCTTGTCCGTCATTATACCCCCTCGTCGCTGACCTTTTCCATCCAGTCCGCGGTCTTGTCACCGAGCCGTTCCACAATAGCGATGTGCGTTATGGCGGTCGTTGCCGTGGCGCCGTGCCAATGCTTCTCACCCGGCGCGAACCAGATCACGTCACCGGGCCGGATCTCCTCGATCGGCCCTCCCCAACGCTGCGCGCGGCCACAGCCCGCCGTCACGATCAGCGTCTGGCCGAGTGGGTGCGTGTGCCATGCCGTCCGGGCACCGGGCTCGAACGTGACGCTGGCGCCCACCACGCGCGCCGGGTCAGGGGCCTGGAACAACGGGTCGACACGTACAGCGCCGGTGAACCACTCAGCAGGTCCTCTGCCGGAGGGCTGTGAGCCACCGCGCTTGATGTCCATGCGGCCAATCGTAGCTGGACCGCGCGCGCCTGTGTAGCCGGGAAAATCGAGAAGGGTTTGTGAGTATTATTCACAAATGGTGCGCGACGAGCTGAGCGTGCTGTCTGCGTTTCTCACTGTGGCGGAGGAACGGAGCTTTACGCGAGCGGCGAAACGGCTGGGTGTGTCGACCTCGGCGCTGAGCCACGCGATCAAGGGGTTGGAAGAGCATTTTGGCGTGCCGCTGCTCGCGCGCACCACGCGCAGTGTCGCCCCTACCGATGCTGGAGCGCAGCTCATCACCCGGCTGCGCCCGGCGCTCGGCGACATTCAGGGAGCGCTGGACCAGATTTCGGGGCTGCGTGACCGGCCGGCGGGACGGGTGCGGTTGGTGGTGTCGCCGATCGCCGCGACCACTGTGCTCGCACCGAAGCTGGGACAATTCGCCCGAGACTACCCGGATGTCGTGCTCGACGTGACGACCGATGAGAGTCGCGTCGACCTCGTCGCCGGCGGCTTCGACGCCGGCATTCATTTTGGGGAATTCATCGAACGGGACATGATTACGTTCCGCGTATCCAAGGACCCCCGGCCGGCCATCGTTGGGTCGCCCAGCTATTTCGAGTCGCACCCGAAGCCCGCAACGCCGCGCGACCTGCCCAACCACCGCTGCATCAACTTTCGCCACGGCTCCGACGGCGTGTATCGGTGGGAGTTCGACAAGGGCAAGCAGTCTCTCACCGTCGCGGTGAACGGACCGCTGATCGTCGACGACGTGGAGATCATGGTCCGGGCGGCGGTCGACGGCGTAGGTCTGGCGTTCATGTCGGAGGAGCGCGCGGCGCCGCACCTCGCGAGTGGGGAGCTGGTGCGCGTGCTCGACGACTGGTGCCCGCCCTTCCCGGGCTTCTTCCTCTATTATCCTCGTCAACGGCAGCTACCGGCGGCACTCGCGGCGCTCGTCGAGACCCTGCGGCTGTAGTGTCACCAGAGCATACGGGTAATGTCTACAATTGGCCCCCAATCAGCGGCGGAGGACACGTGCACAAATCACTGCTGGTCTCTATCAACGCCCTTTGCGCCTCGCTCGTGTGGGCGCAGTCACCTGCCGTGCAAAGCAAGCCCTCGGTCCATTGGGAGGAACTGACGGCGGCCGACTTCCGCGACGCCATCGGCCGCGCCCAAGGGACGTGCCTGCTCCCATTCGGCATCCTGGAGAAGCACGGCGCGCATCTGCCGTTGGGCAACGATCTGCTCAACGTCCGCTACGTCGCACTCAATGCCGCCCAGCAGGAATACGCCGTCGTGTTTCCAGAGTACTACTTCGGGCAGATCTTCGAAGCAAAGCACCAACCCGGCACGGTGGCCTACAGCAGGGGACTGCAGCTGCAATTGTTGCAGGAAACGACCGACGAGATGGCGCGCAATGGCTGCCAGAAGATCATCATCGTGAACGGTCACGGCGGCAACAACAGCCTGCTACCCTACTTCGCGCAGACGCAGCTTGACACGCCCCATGATTACGTCGTGTACGTGCTAGGAATCACGCGTAGCGGACAGGGCGAACCCAAGCACAAGTCCAACCCGGCGACGGATATGCACGCCGGCGAGAGCGAAACGTCCATGAGCATGATCGCCCGGCCCGACCTCGTGCACCTGGATCGCGCGCCGCAGGAATCGGGTGCCGATCAGGCGCGCCTGAAGCTTCCGGAAGGCCTCTACACTGGCATCTGGTGGTACGCGCGCTTCCCGAATCACTATGCCGGCGAAGGCGCCGCGGCGACGCGCGAGCTCGGCGAGTTCGAGGCGAAGACGTGGATCAATGGGATCGTGCAGGCGATCCGCGCGGTCAAAGCGGACCAGGAGAGCCAGCACCTGCAAAATGAGTTCTACGAGCGGAGCAAGCATCCGCTCGACACACACTAAGGCGGCTCAGCCCAGGAGCAGGCGGTCAATCCTGCGGCTCACGTCGCGCAGGTACTGCTCGTCTCCCTGCTCCAGCTCGGCGATGACGCTGCCGTCATAGCCGATGTCGGCGAAGGCCTGGCGCACCGCGGGCCAGTCCACGTCGCCATCGCCGAGGTTCACCCAGGCGTAGCCGTTCTCCGTGCGCTTGAAATCTTTGAGGTGGACCTTGACGATGGCTTTGCCCAGGGTGCGAATCCAGTCCTGGGGATAGCCGTACAGCACGACATTGCCGACATCGAACCAGGCCCGGATCCACGGGCTGTGAAATTCGCCGATGTATTGGGCCATTTCGAGCGGACTGAGCAGGAACCTGTTCCAGACTTCCTCGATCGCGATGACGACCTTGAGCTGCTCCGCCAGCGGGAGGAGTTTGCGGACTTGCGCTTGCGAGCGCGTCCAGGCATCGCGATAGGAGGTTTGCGGATTCACCACCGCAGGGACGAGCAGTACCGCATCGGCGCCCCAGAGTTTCGCGTTCTGCAGTGACGTGCGCATGCCGCTGAGGCTCTTCTCGACGACCGTGGGATCGCTGGAGGACAGCGGATAGCGCCAATGATCCACATTCATCACTGAATCGATGCGGATGGTCGCCGCGTCCGCGGCTGTCTTCATGTCTTCCGCTTTGCGCTGGTCGGGTTCCGTGAGCGCCTGCACAACTTGAAAGCCCGCGTCGCGAACCAACTTGAAGCGGTCGGCATAAGGCAGTTTGCCGGGCACCATGTCGAAGACGAGCCCCTTCTTGATCGCGAGCGGCGCCTTCGGAAGGGGGAGACCTGCAGCGCCAGCCGCCGCTAACGATGACTGCAAAAAATCCCGCCGCGTCATGAGCATGAGCCTACCTCACCGCAGCCGGTCCAGATCGAGTCGGGACTCCCAGACTTCCTGGGACGTCATGAGCTCGTCCCACGTCACCTCGCGTCCCGTATACGCGGCGCTGCGCGCCATCATGCACGAGAGCGCGGACTCGGCGCCTTTGTCTGCCTGGTTGTGGAAGGTCCCGTTTGTGATGCTCTCGATGAACGCCTTCTTCTTTTCTGGGTCGGCGGACTCCAAGTTCGACGTAAAGTTGCCCGTGACGGAAAACGCAGCGGGCTGACCCGGCGGTGGGGGAGGGAGGGGAGCTTGCCACGGCTCGTCCCCCCAGATGCCGAGCGGACCGACGTACGGCGAGAGCGACGTACCTTTGGTCCCGAAGAATCGTTGGCTGACATCCCACCAGCCTTTGGCGAATTGTGTGGAGCTGAACGTGACGTCCACGTTACCGGGATAGCGGAACACGACGTGATAGTTGCCGTAGCAATCGCCGTCATCGGCCGGACGACCCAGGCGTCCCCCCGTCGCCGTGGCGTTCAGGGGATGCGCTTTGAGGACCCAGTTGCAGATGTCGATCACGTGGATGTTCTGCTCCACGATGATGTCACCGGAGAGCACGCGGTCGCGTACCCAGTTCCGCAGCCGGCGCTCGGCCGGCGAGGCGTTGGGCCAGGGGGGGCGATCGATGTACCCGGTGAGGTAGTAGGCTTCACCGCAGATGATGTCGCCCAGCGCGCCCTCGTGGATGCGGCGCACCAGCTCGACGAAGGGCGGGCAGTCGCGGATCTGGAATCCCACGTCCAGACTCACCTTGCCTTGGGCGCGTTTGCCAATCTCGATGACACGTTTCGCGCCGGCGACGTCGACCGCCACCGGCTTCTCCAGATACACGTGCTTGCCGGCGGCAACGGCGGTTTCGAGGTGCTGCGGATGGAAGTAGGGTGGCGTCGCGATGACAATCGCGTCCACCTCCTTGGAGGCAGCGAGTCGCTCGTAGGCGCGCGGGCCGACGAAGAGCTGCTTCGGATCCAGCGCCGCGAACCCTTTCGCCTGCTGCACCTGATCGAAATGCGCGCGCGCGGCGTCGAGCTGGTCTGGGAACAGGTCGGCCAGCGCTACGACGCGAGCGCCGCCGGTGTCCACCAGATTCGACGCGTCTTCCGTGCCGCGACCCCCGCAGCCGAGCAAGCCGACGCGGACGGCCGAATTGGCGCGCGTGCCATGCACCAGTTCAGGCTTGATAAACATGGCCGCCGCGGCGGCAGCCGTCGCGCCCACGAACGTCCGCCGGTCGAGTGCGTCAGCATCGCGTGACATACGCCCTCCGAATTATCCGATGAGCCCTTCCAGGTATGCCTTCGCGGCTCGCACGTCCTCGATCTGCTGCGGGCCGGAAACCTCGCGCTCGATCGTGACTGCCCCCTGGTAGTTCAGCTGCTTCAAGCGGGCGATGATTCTCGGAAAATCCACCTTGCCCCGGCCGATGGGGACTTCTTTGCCCAACGCTCTCGGATTCGTCGGCCAGAGCCCGTCTTTGGCATGGATGCCCTGGACATGTGGCGCGAGGATCTCGATCGCGTCCACCGGATTGGCTTTGCCATAGAGGATGAGGTTCGCGAGATCGAAGTTGACGCCTTGATTGTCGAGACCGACGTCCTGCATCGCGCGCACCAGCGTAATCGGCGTTTCCTGCCCAGTTTCATAGCGGAACTGCTGTCCGTTGCGCCGGCAGTACTCCACCACCTCGCGCATGGCCGCGACCGTCTCTTGGTAGACCGGGTCGTTGGGATTCTCCGGAATGAACCCGGCGTGACTTTGCACCGCGGGAATGCCGCATGCCTTGGCAAAATCCGAGCCCTGCTTCATTCGCGCGATCCGCGCGGCGCGCGTCTCTCGCGGAACCACGCCGATCGTGAGCGGCCCCTCGTAAAAATCCCAAACCTCGCGCCCTGGGCCACCGACCACCACGGACGTCGCCTCGATCTGAAGCCGGTCCAGAGCCTGCAGCAGTCGCGTGTGCAGTCCGGGGTCGAAACCCTCCACATATACCTGACACGTGGGCAGGCCGAGATCGTGCACCTTGGCAATCGCCGCCTCGGGCTCGTTCCCGATTCCGATAATCAGACCGAGACGCAGGGGCTTCTTCGATTGGGTGAGCAACGGCGGACTCATGCCGGCGGCGATGACGCCCGCGGAAGTCTCGAGAAACTCGCGGCGGTTGAATGTCGTCATGATGCCCCTTGCGTCCTCCAAAGGTAGCCGCTTGGGCAAGTCCCGCCCTTGGCGCCTGGGCCGGGTCGACTGCGGAGCTGAGGAAGGTCGCTGCGGAGCCGCCCCCGCCGAGCGGGACCGTGCCGTAGGATTAGTCGCCGGGTGCAATAAGTTGCCCGCCGACGATATGAGACACATGTTCTGTATTTGAGCAGCCTGTCAACTATCGAATGTGATGTTCACAACTAAAGGCCTCGCCAGTGAAAGCCTACTTGTACACGACCGGCCTGCTGTTCGCCGTCATCGCCGTCGGCCATGTCTGGGAAGTGATCGACCGGTCTCACGTGTTCGCCAGCGATGTCATCATCGTCGCCCTGAGTGCCGGGCTGGTCGTGTGGGCGTGGCGGCTCGCTCGCACACGTACCTGAGCGGCGGGCCCTCTGGCTATCACCTAGCCTTGAAGACCACCGTCTGGATCGAGTGTGGCCGCGAGGTGATCTCCACTGACGAAGAGCCGGCAACGAAGGAGTATTGCCCGCCGCGCGGTGTCGGGTTCATGACGACGACCGCCACCGTACCATCTTGGTTGACGAAGCCCGTGGTGAGCAGCATGCTGCGACTCGCTGACGCGAGGATCCGTCGTGCGCCGGCGCGGATGAACTTCGAGAAGTGGCCTATGTAGTAGTACGAATTGGTGTAGATCAGTTTGCCGGTACGCGTGTCGGCATGGATCGGTGCAAAGCAGAAATTCCCCACATGGTTGGGGCCACCCCGCTCATCCAGCAGAATGTTCCAGTCGGTCCATCCCTCGGTCCCTGAATTGAAATCGTTGATCATCGACCGGCCGTACGCCTCGCCGAGACTCCATCGTCCATATCCCGTCGAATCGAAGCTCGCCGGCGTGCCTTCGGTAAAGAGGATGTGTTTGTCGGGGTAGAGCCGGTTCACCAGCGCCACATTGCCGTACATCTGCTGTCCACCCGACCAATCCTCATACCAGTGAAATCCGATCCCCCAGACGTACTTGGCGGCGTCTGGATCGTCGAAGATCGTCTGTGCCCGCTGGATGATCAGGTCGCGGTTATGATCCCACACGATGATGTTGACGTCGCGGAGCCCCTGCTGCACCATGACCGGACCCAGGTGGTTCTTGAGAAAGTCCCGCTCGTCCGTCGCCTGATAGACGCAGGACTCCCACTTCTGGGTGGCCATCGGCTCGTTCTGGATGGTGATCCCCCACACCGGCACTCCTGCCTTCCGATAGCTCTGAATGAACTTGGCAAAGTAAAGTGCCCAGGCATGAGCGTACTCGGGGCGCAGGTGGCCGCCGTGCAGCATGTCGTGGTTGTCCTTCATGAACGCCGGCGGGCTCCAGGGACTGGCGAATAGCTTGAGCCGGTTCCCGCTGGCGGCCATCGCTCTCCGGATGAGCGGGATCCTGAACCGCAGGTCGTGCGCGATGGAGAAGGATTTCAGGTCCTTGTCGCCCTCATCCACGTAGGTATAGCTCTCGCTCGAGAAGTCGCAGCTGTGGATGTTGGTCCTGGCCAGGGTGTACCCGATCCCCCGGTCGGTGCTGTAGTACGCCGTGATCAATTCTTCCTGCCGGGCGCTGGGCAGTTTGGCGAAGGTCTCCGCTGCTGCATCGGTCAGGGCCCCGCCGATTCCGAGGAACGGCTGAAATGTCTGCCGGGGATCGACGAAGACGTACACGTTCGCTTCGGAGGTGGGCTCGGACGGCTTGAACGTCAGCGTGTCGGTGGGCGTCAGCCGGAAGCTCGTGCTCTCGGCCGTGGTGTAAACGATCGCGCGAGTCTGCGAGGGAGCACTCCTCGCGAGCAGCAGCAGCAGCAGCACAGAATAGCGCGCCATCTCAAGCCTCGATTTTCGAGAAGCGCTTGCGGACTTCAGTCCGATGCGTGGTGACGTCGAGTCCGTCGAGCTCGAGCGCGCCCGTCGTCGGGCGCAACAGCGTGGTGAGCATCTTGATGATGGTGGTCTTGCCGGCGCCGTTCGGCCCCAGGCACGCGAAAATCTCCCCGGGGCGGACCTCGAAGGAGACGTCGTTGACGGCCATGACGGTGCCGAACGACTTGACGATGTGCTGCACCCGGATGATCGGACGATCGCTCACCTACGCCCTCGGCGCCGCCGGCTTGGCCGCGTAGATGAATTCGTAGTACTCGCGCATCGTCAGGCCGGCGGCCGCCTCGCCGTCGACGATGACGGTCGCATCACGGTGCAGCTGGATGGCGCTCGCCGTCACCATGCTGGTGACCGGTCCCTCGACGGCATGGGCGATCGCCTTGGCCTTGGTCTTCCCGCTCGCTACCAGGACCAACCGCCGCGCATCGAGGATGGTCCCGACCCCCATGGTGATCGCGTAGACCGGCACACTCTCTCGGCGCTCGAAGAACCGGGCATTGTCGTCGATGGTCTGCTTGGACAACGTCTTGAGCCGCGTCCGCGAGCTCAGGGAGCTCCCCGGCTCGTTGAACGCGATGTGGCCGTCCGAGCCGATGCCCAGGATCTGCAGGTCGATCCCGCCGCATTCCGCAATGCGCCCCTCGTACCACTGGCAGAACGCGGGGTAGTTGCTGGTCGTACCCGAGGGGATGTTGATGTTGTGCTGCGGAATGTTCACGTGTTGGAAGAAATGCTCGCGCATGAAGTAGTGGTAGCTCTGGGGGTGATTCGCAGGCAGGCCGACGTACTCGTCCAGGTTGAACGTCGTCACGCGAGAGAAGTCGACGTGCCCGGCTTTGTACAGGCGCACCAACTCCTGATACAGGCCGAGCGGCGTGGACCCCGTGGCCATGCCGAGCACGGCATTCGGCTTGGTGTTGAGCACGTCGACGACGAGCTGCGCCGCCGCCTTGCTCATCTGGTCGTAGTCTCGCTTGATGACGACTTCCATGGAGCTTCCTCAGCCCGCCTCTTCCCATCGCTTGGCCCGCTCGAGCGCCTTGCGCCAGCCGGCCTCGAGCTGCTTGCGCTGAGCGGACTTCATCGCGGGGGTGAAGCGGCGGTCCACCTGCCACTGCGCCGCGATCTGTTTCTGGTCCTTCCAGTAGCCGACGGCCAGCCCTGCCAGGTACGCCGCGCCCAGCGCCGTCGTCTCGGTGACTTTCGGCCGCACCACGGGAACGCCCAGCAGGTTCGACTGGAATTGCATCAGCAGGTTGTTCGCGGACGCGCCGCCATCCACGCGCAGCTCCTTCAGCCTGATCTTCGCGTCGGCCTCCATCGCACGCAGCACGTCGGCCACTTGAAACGCGATCCCCTCGAGCGCCGCGCGCGCGATGTGGGCCGCGGTCGTGCCGCGCGTGACGCCGGCGAGGATGCCGCGCGCGTACTGGTCCCAGTGCGGCGCGCCCAGTCCGGCGAATGCGGGGACCAGATACACGCCCTGCGGATCCGTCACCTGCGAGGCCAGCGCCTCGACTTCCGACGACGACTTGATGATCCCCAGGCCGTCCCGCAGCCATTGCACCACCGCTCCCGCAATGAAGATGCTGCCCTCCAGCGCGTACTCGGTGCGGTTCCCGATCCGCCACGCCACTGTCGTCAGCAGATTGTTCTTGGACGCAATCGGTTTCGTGCCCGTGTTCATGAGCATGAAGCAGCCGGTGCCGTACGTGTTCTTCACCATGCCGGGCTGGGTGCACGCCTGGCCGAACAGCGCCGCCTGCTGGTCGCCCGCAATCCCGGCAATCGGGACGCGACCGCCGAACAGCGTCGTCTCGCCGTACACTTCGCTCGATGAGCCCACGTGCGGTAGCACCGAGCGCGGTACGCCGAACAGCTTCAGCAGCTCGTCGTCCCAATCCCCGGTCCGCAGATTGAACAGCATCGTGCGCGACGCGTTGCTCGGATCGGTCACGTGCACGCGGCCGCCCGTCAGGTTCCACACCAGCCACGAATCGACCGTGCCGAAGGCCAGCTTGCCGGCCTTCGCTAGGGCGCGCGCGCCCGGGACGTTGCGGAGAATCCATTCCAGCTTGGTGCCGGAGAAATACGCGTCCACCACCAGCCCCGTCTTGCGCTTGATCAACGGCGCGAGCCCGCGGGCCTTCAGCCGGTCGCAGGCGGCGGCCGTGCGGCGATCCTGCCACACGATGGCGTGATGCACCGGCGCACCCGTGTCCCGGTTCCAGACGACCGTTGTTTCTCGCTGATTGGTTATCCCTACGCCGGCGATGTCGAGCGCGGTCAGACGCGCCTTGGCGAGCGCTTCCGTCGCCGTGTGCAACTGTGTGGCCCAAATCTCCGTCGCATCGTGCTCCACCCAGCCGGGCTTGGGAAAAATCTGGCGGAACTCCTTCTGCGCCGACGCAACCACGCTCCCGCTGTGGTCGAACACCATGGCGCGCGAGCTGGTCGTACCCTGGTCGAGGGCCAAGAGGTGTTTCATGTCGCGGACCACGCGACCTTATAAAGGAACGCCGCGATCAGGCCGCCGATGACCGGGCCCGCGATGGGGATCCACGCATAGCCCCAGTCCGAGTTTCCCTTGCCGGCGATCGGCAGGACGGCGTGCGCGAGGCGCGGCCCCAGGTCGCGTGCCGGATTGATTGCGTACCCGGTCGGTCCACCCAGCGATAGGCCGATGGCCCACACGATGATGCCGACGAGGCAAGGCCCGAACCCCACGTCCCACCCATGGGCGGGGTTCAGGTTCTTCGGAGTGAGGATGGTCAGTACGCCGAGCACGAGGAGGAGCGTGCCGATGATCTCGGTCAGGAGATTCGCTCCCGAGTTCCGGATCGCGGGGGCGGTGCAAAAAACCGCCAGCTTGGATGACGGCGTGTCCGTGACCGACCAGTGGGGCAGGTACGCGAGCCACACGACGCCCGCACCGAGAAACGCCCCGAGCATTTGGGCCGCGATGTAAACGGGCACCGAGGCCCACGCGAACTTGCCGATGGACGCCAGGCCGATGGTGACTGCGGGGTTGAGATGCGCGCCGCTGAAGGTGCCGACGGCGTATACCGCGACCGTCACGCCGAATGCCCAGCCCGCGGTGATGACGATCCAGCCAGAATTCTGGCCTTTGGTCCTATTGAGCACCACGTTGGCGACCACGCCATCGCCCAGGATGACCAACAGCATGGTGCCGAGCAGTTCTGCGAGAAAAGGGGGCATAGGGATTGAATGGGAAGCGGCGAAGCTACCAGCGGGGCAGCGCCTTGTCTACGCGTTATGGTCGCGGCCCGAATACCTCGTGGGGTCGGGGCAAAGGAGCAGGGCGCTTGCGGGAGTCAGAGACGTCTCAGAACCTATTCCCAGGGAAGAGACGCAGCCCCACACCAACCTGCGGTGTGGGGCTGCGATCTCGTTACCAGGCGACCGCGTAATTGGAGAGAGCCGCGACCACCAGCACGATCAGCGTCATTGAGCGTCACCCCCTTCCTGCGTGGTTCTCGTTACCAAGCGATGGCGTACCGTCTGCCCAGCGGCCAGCTCTAACGACACGTCACACCGGGCGGTACCTTGGGACGAAGGACAACGTGCTGGCCTGATCTCAAGGAAGTCTCAACACGTTGTTGCGAAACCGCTTATCGGTGTGAAACGGGGGTATCCGGCTCGCGCGTGGGGACGCAAATGGTCGCTGACGCTCAGCTCCAAGTGTTCGGGTCCCCCCAGCTTGTGCGCCCCGGCCGCTCGCCCGTGCGTTTTCGGACCAAGAAGCATCTGGCCCTCCTGGTCTACCTGCATTTCGAGGGACGCGCACGCGCGATCCCCCGCGACCAATTGGTCGAGCTGCTCTGGCCCGAGGTCCCGCCCGAGAAAGGCCGTCATTCGCTATCGCAGGCCCTGCTCGCCATTCGGTCTCTCTTGGGCAGCGGCGCGGTGACTGGCCGGGAGCAGGACGTGCAGCTGCTCGCGGAGTTGCCGTCCGAGCTCGCCATCCTGCGCCAGGGTCAAGTAGCTGGTGTGCGTGTGGCAGAACCGCTGCGCGGGCTCGACGACTGCGCCGGCGCCGAATTCGCCCACTGGGTGGACGGCGCGCGGATGCGACTCAAGGCTCAGGCGCGCGACGCGCTGCGCGCAGCGGTGCAGGCGGCGCGGGCCAGCGGCAAGCTGTCGGAGACGCACCAGCTCGCGGCCGCGCTCTACGACGTCGACCCGCTGTGCATCGACGCGGTGTACGCGCTCGCCGAGCGGGCCTTGCTCGACGGGGATACGGTGGCCGCGGTGCGCCTGCTGAAGGATCAAGTCCGGCGCGCCCAGGCCGAACTTGGCGTCAATCCCAACCCTGAAATCACCCGGCTCCTCCGGCGCCTGGAGCGCGGGGAACGTCCCGCCTTCCTGACGCGGACCGCTCGGCTGCCCGAGCCGCTGGCGCAGCCGCAGCCATTCGTTGCCCGAGAGGCCGAGATGGGACAGCTGGAAGCGGCCTGGAATCGCGTGGCCGGGGGCGCCGGGTACCGGACGTGCTGCATCACGGGCGCGCCGGGGATCGGCAAGAGCTCGTTGATCCGTCGATTCGCCACGTCCCTCGGCGCGCGCGCGTGGCCCGTGTTCCTGGTGCCGTGTCAGGAAGTCGGGCAGGGCATTCCCTATGCCGCCGTCGCGGAGCTCATCACGGCGTTGGGGCGCGATCCGGCTGCCGGCGGCACCGAGCCACTCTGGCTGGCGGAGGCGAGCCGCGTGTGTCCAGCCCTGCGGACGACGTATCCGGGCATTCCCCCAGCACCCGACGCGCCCACCGACTCGATTCGCCTGCGCGTGGCGGAGGCCGTGGTCCGCATGATGGAAACCGTGGCGGAAAACAGCCCCGTGCTGCTGGCCTTCGACGATCTGCAGTTTCTCGATCCGGCGAGCCGCGAGGTCTTGTTTCTGATCACGCGGCGGCTGGAGCGGCTGCCCACGCTCATCGTGGCGGGAGCGCGTGTCGGCGAGGGGAGCCCCGAGGCGATGGGGCCGGGCGGATTGGCGTGGGAGGAAACCATGCACCTGGGACCCCTCGATCGATCGCAAGCCTTGACCCTGATTCGCGACCTCGCAGCGGATTCGCAAGACCTGGGCGCACCAATTCGCGAGACGATCGTGCGCCTGGCGCAAGGAAATCCGTATCACATCGAGCTGCTACTGGCGGATTGGCGAACCCACCAAGCGACGTCGCTGGTGGCGGCGGAGAGCTCGGGGGATACCGTCGCGACGTCCTGGACGCCGCCGGAGGACTTACGCGCCGTCTTCGCCCGGCAATACGGCGCTTTGTCGATTGATGCGCAGCACGTGTTGCAAGTCCTCTCGGTCGCGGGCCGCGCGATGGCGCCGCTTGAGCTGACGAATCTCCTGGGGCTCCCAGGCGGCGTCGTCGCCCAGGCGTCGCTCGAGCTGTTGGATCGCGGCGTTGGTCGCGTGGAGGAAGGGCAGCTGTCGTTCAAGAACGAGTTGCACCGCGCCTACGTGTACTACACGATGGGCGACGACCGGCGGAAGTACCATCACGCCCAGATCGCCCAGCGCCTCGCGGGCTCGCAGGAAGGGGGCCACCTCCAGCCGATGCTCGAGCTGGTGCATCATTTCATCTGCGCGGGCATGCAACAGCAAGCAATGGAGACGGCGCTCCAAGCCGCCGAGGTCGCCATCGCCCGGGACGCGCCGCGCGAAGCCGAACGGGTCCTGACGCGCTTACTCCGGGCGTACCCGGTGGCTCCCGGCTCGCGACTGCGCCTGCTCCTCGCCCGCGCTCTGGTCGCGTTGGGTCAGTACCAGCGCGGGTTGGATGCCCTGGCGGACTGGCGGTCCGATGACGCCACTCCGAGCGACCTCGCCCTGGCGGCGCTGCTGCGCGCCGAGTCGCGGCAGCGCGCTCGTCTGGGCGGCGATGCGGCCATCATCGCCGCGGCGCAGCAGGCGATTGCGCTGGCAGAACGGGCCAACGTCGCACCGTTCCTCGTCCGCGCGAACTACATACGATTGGAAGTCAGTTTGGATGCAGGGGACCTCGCCGCGCGGGCGGAAGCCGAATCACTGGCGGCCAGAATAGTCGCCTCAGGGGCAACTCCCGAGTCCGTCGCCCTGGCCAACCTCACGCTTGCGTACGGCGCACTCTCGCGAGGCAAGCTCGCTCAAAGCGTGGAGCTTCTCACCGAGGCTGCCCCGGTTCTGGAATCGCTCGCGCTGCTAGTGGAGTTGCGCCGCGTCTTGAACACCTTGGGCATCTGCTACAAAGGCTTGGGAAGATTCGCAGATGCGACAAGAACCCTGAGTGAAGCCGTGGCAGTTGCCGAACGGTGCGGCCATCCAGCGGCCATCGCCCACAGCCGCATGTGTCTCGCGAACCAATACCACGACCTCGCCTTCTTCGATGCGTCGGGCAGGTGCTTCCGAGCGGTTCTGGCTCCCCTCGCAGCGCTGGCTTCGCCGCGCGCATCGGTAGAAGCGTACTCCAGCATTGCCAGATTTGCCCTGGTGTTGGCCAGTGTGCCCGAAGCGGAAAAGGCCGGGGAGCTGTGCGAGGAAGCGGCGCAGCGTTCAGGATTATGGCGGCACGCGGTGACCGCGCTGCTGACCAAGGCGGAGATCTTCCTCAGCAAAGGCCAGCCGGAGTCGGCCTGGCCCCTGGTGGAGGAAGCCGCGGTCACCACCGGGGATCGTTCCCATCTCCTGCCAGAGGCCGGACTGTACGAGAGGTTGCAGCGCCAATTCTACTGGGCGACCCGAGGCTACGAAGCCCTGAAATCGCTCGCCCGGCCGGTGCCAACGGCTCTGTATGACTCACTGGGAGAAGCGCTCGAGGTAAGGCTGTTCGATGAGGCAGCGGCTCACATTGCGGGGGACCAAATTGCAGGGCGGGCACCGGCGCTGGAGGACGCCGTTACCACGGGGCTGCTCGGGCCGCTCGCGCGACTGCTGGCGGTCGGCGTTCACCATCCCGCGGTCCCGCAACGTCTGAACGGGGAGTCCGCCGCCCAGGCCATTGCGCGGGTGTTTCCGCACGCTGAACGGGCCGTGGTTCCCCGCTCGGTCGGGCTGCTCGCTTGATACCGGATCGGTGTGACCGTTTGCATTCCGCCGGACGCGACAGCAGAATCGTGTCGCCATGATCCGCTCCCTCCCGAAATCGCAATCGCACGCCGGGCCGTGGCGAGCGGGAAGCCTCTGTAGGGTGGTGCAAAGCACGAGACTCGCGCTCCTCATCGCGCTCGCGAGCGCTGCGCCGGCGGCCCCTCTGGCCGCCCAATGCGCCGACGGCTCCCCGCCGCCGTGCGCGAGGCCCGCGACGCGGTCCGGGCCGCCGGCCGCGAACAGCGTCGCCATACTGTTTTTCGACGCGCGCGACACGGCGGACGCCTATCTCGCCGAGGGCCTGACCGAAGACTTGACGAGCCTGCTCGGCAGCGTGGCCAGGGTGCAAGTGAAGTCGCCCGGCGTGGTGCGGCGCGCTCAGCGGGCGTCGCCCGGCGACGCGCCGGCGATCGCCCGGGCGCTCGGGGTCCGCTACCTGGTGGATGGCAATGTGCGACGCGTCGGCACGCGCATCCGCGTGTCGACGCGGCTCGTGAACGGGGCGACGGCGGTCGCGGCGTGGGGCGACGTGTTCGATCGGACGCCGGACGAGCTGCTCGCGTTGCCGTCGCTCATCGCCCGGGAAGTGGCGCTGCACGTGGGGGGCCCGGCCCCGTCCTCGGAAGCCGGCGTCCTCGGCACGCTGCGCACGCGGAGCCCGGCTGCGTACGACCATTATTTGCGCGGCAACTTCTTTCTGGCGCTGCGGTCTCCCGAAGGGACCGCTCGGGCCGTCGCCGAATACCGGGAAGCCGAGCGGCTCGACTCCGGGTTCGCGGCGGCGATCGGGCGGGCGGCCTACGCGCACGCGATCGCGCGCGGCAACTACTATCGGTTGCCCGACGCCCCGATCGAGAGCCTGGCGGTCCGCGGGCTCGTCGTCGCCGATCGCGCGTTGCGCCGTGATTCGACCTCCTCCGACGCCTGGATGGCGCGGGGCTATCTCGTCGCGTTCGCTTACCCCCTGACCATGGAGGGTTCGGTGGCGGCGTTCCAGCGGTCCATCGCCCTCGACCCCAAGAACGCGGAAGCACACCATCAATACGGCGCCGTCTTGAGCTGGCTCGGGCGGGACGACGAGGCCAATCTGGAGCTCCACCTGGCGCTCGCGCTCGATCCGGACCGCGCTATCACCTTCGACGATCTGGCTGCGTGGACCCACGTGCGCGATACCGCGCTCGCCGTGGCGCTGGCAGACAGTGCCGTCGCGCTCGAACCCGGCTCGGCGTTCTCGCGCCGGTGGCGGGCATTGGCGCGGTTGTGGGGGGGCGACGTGCGCGGCGCCCGGGAGGACGCCGAGCTGGCCACCCGGCTGCAGCCCGGGGACATCGTGATGGAAAGCGTGCTCGCCATTGTGCTCGCCCATGCGGGAGACGGCAGCCGCGCTCGGGCGCTGATTGCGCACTGGCCGGGGCGGACGGACCATTGGCTCAGCATGGCGGCACTCGTCGCGGTGGGAGATACGGCGGACGCGCTGGACCGGTTGGAGCGCGCGCCCCATGTCCCCTACCTCTGGGCCGCGCTACGCCGACCGGAGTTCGACGCCCTGCATGGCAATCCGCGTTATGAGCGAGTCCTCGCGGCGCTGCGGCCGGCGGGGGCGGTGGGACCGTAGGCACTCCCTGCCATAGCCCTCCGATACAAAGTACTTTGTAGTATAATGGCGATTCGGAATCTCGCTATGGCGCCTAACGTCCGTCGGGTACTCACAGGCTTCGCAGCATTGGCGCTGTTGGGCGTTCTCGGCATGGGAGCGCTGGTGGCGTCGCTCTGGCTGGAGCGCAGGACCTCCGTCACACTCCCGACACCCACGGGGTCATTCGCGGTTGGCCGCGCGACGTATGATTGGGCCGACGAGGCGACACTGGACTCGCTGGCGCCCGTGCCGGGAGCCAAACGCGAGCTGCTCGTCTGGATCTGGTACCCGTCGGCAACCGGGCAACCAGCCGCGCTGCCGGACGACTACCTGCCCGCTGCGCCACGAGCCGAAGTCGAACGCGCTCGCGACGGGGTGATGGGCTTTCTGACGCGCGATCTGTCGCGGGTCCATGCGCACGCGATGCGAAACTCCGACGTGTCGCCGCAGCAGCGGTCTTACCCTGTGGTGATCCTGCGGGCGGGGGCTTCCGCTGAGGTGTGGAATTACTCGAGCCTCGCGGAGGATCTGGCCAGTCATGGGTACGTCGTCGTGGGCTTCGATGCTCCCTATCGCACCAATGTCGTCGTTTTCCCTGATGGCCGGGTGATGAGAAGGAGACCGGAGAATAACCCCGAACTCGTGTTCGGCCGCCCGGATTCAGCCCGTCGTATCAATACGCTGTTGGCGGCGTGGACCGGCGACATCGCGTTCGTGCTTGATCGCTTGCAGCAATTGAACCGCGGGGACGCGTCCGGCAAGTTCACGGGACGACTCGACATGAGCCGCGTAGGAGTATTTGGTCACTCCCTTGGTGGGGCCACCGCCGCACAATTCTGCCACGACGATTCCAGGTGCAAGGCAGGGATCGACGTGGACGGTGCCCCGTTAGGGAGCGTCATTCGAGACGGCATCCCGCGGCCATTCATGTTTCTCCTGAGCGAGCACGGCGGCTCGTCCGACGCGGAGAGCCGTCCGATCGAGGCCAACATCCAATCGATTTATGATCGTCTGCCTCCGGACGGCAGGCTGCGCATCACGATCCGCGGCGCGAACCACTTCCTCTTCAGTGACGACGGCGCCTTGTTGAAGAGCCATATCGTGCTGGGGGCGCTCCGTATGATGGGCATTCTCGGTATCGACGGACGTCGCCAGCTGGCCATCACGGCGTACTGCCTGCACCGCTTTTTCGACGCGTACTTGAAAGGGCCAAGGGGTTCGCGGCTCAACCTTTCGTCTTCGCTGTACCCCGAGATTCAAGTTCTCGAGTGACGCTGTCACGGCGCGGGGACCACGCCAGTTGTGCGGCCTGAGCGCGCCCCTGGTTGACCTGGCGCAACGTAGACGGTAGCGTCGCTGCGTGGACAACCCAGCGCTGATCCTGTGACGACGGACGTTACGACCCGCGACCTCTGGCCGGCACTGCCGCTCGAGGAGTGGCGGGACACCTACGCCACGCTGCACATGTGGACGCAGATGGTGGGGAAGACCTGTCTCGCGCTCGCTCCACCGCAGAACCACTGGTGGCACATCGCGCTCCGCGTCACTGCGCGGGGACTCGCGACCGGCCCCATGCCGTACGGGACCCGCACGCTCGACGCCGAGTTCGACTTCATCGAGCACGAGCTCGTGCTCCGGACGGGCGAGGGAGCAGTGCACAAGATCGCGCTGCGTCCGCGATCGGTGGCGGACTTCTATCGCGCCTATCTCGCCGCACTCGAAAAGCTCGGGGTGCACGTCCGGCTGTGGCCTGTCCCGGTCGAGGCGGAGCACACGATTCGGTTCTCGGACGACACAGCGCATGCAGCGTACGATCCGGAGTATGCCAATCGGCACTGGCGTATCCTCGTCCAGGCCGACGACGTGCTCAAGCGGTTTCGCGCTTCCTTCCTCGGCAAATGCAGCCCGGTGCACTTCTTCTGGGGCAGCTTCGACCTCGCGGTGACGCGCTTCTCGGGGGGCCGGGCCCCGGCGCGACCCGGGGCGGACCGAGTGACTCAGGAGGCCTATTCTCACGAGGTGATCAGCGCCGGATTCTGGGCCGGGAGCGGCGACGTGAAGGAGGCGGCGTTCTACGCGTATGCCGCGCCCGAGCCGCCAGGCCTGCGAGACCTGGTCCCGAAGCCCAGTGCCGTGTACTACCATCCGCCGCTGGGCATATTCATCCTGCCCTACGCGGCGGTCCGCACTGCCAGCTCGCCGGTCGACGCGGTGCTCGCGTTCCTCCAGAGCACCTACGATGCGGCGGCGGACCTGGCGCACTGGGACCGCGCCGCCCTCGAGCGCCAAGCCGCGCCTCGCTGACGACGCGTGCGCAACACCAGACGTCCCTATGCCGGCAGGGCCGACTGACGCCGCTGCAGGAAGCGGCGCACTGCGGGATCACGCTCGAGACCGATCGCGACCTGGTAAGCCCGGCGGGCCTCGGCATGTGCGCCTGTCCTGGCCAGGAGCTCGGCGCGCGCCGCCCAATAGGGTTGATACTCAGCCAGCCGCGCATCGGCGGCCACCGCTTGCAGCGCCTCGAGTGCGGCGCCGGCGCCGTGCAGCTCCGCGATCGCCAAGGCGCGATTGATAGCCACCACCGGTGAGCCGGTGAGCGCTGCCAGTGCGTCGTACAGCCGCACCACCGCCGCCCAGTTGGCGTCACCCGTGCGTCGGCGATGCACGTGCGCCGACTGCAAGGCGGCTTCGAGCTGGTAACGGCCGAGCGAGCCCAACGCGCCGGCGCGCCGCAATGCCCCCTCGGCCTCATCGATCATGAGCCAGTCCCACAGCGCCGGATCCTGCTCGGCAAGCGGCACGTATTCGCCGTCTCCGTTGCGCCGCGCCCGCCGCCGGGCTTCTGCGTGCAGCATGAGGGCCAAGAGGCCCAGCGCCTCCGGGGCCTGCGGCAGCAGCTCGGCCACGAGCCTGGCCAGAAAGAGCGCTTCCTCAGTGAGATCGCGACGCACGACGTCGGTGCCGCCGGGGTCGGTCCAGCCCGCTGTGAAGGCGGCGTAGATCGCGTCCAACACCGTATCGAGCCTTCCGGGGAGCTCCTCGCGCTCCGGGATGCCGAATGGGATGCCGGCGTGCCGGATCTTATGCTTGGCCCGGCCCAATCGTTTGCCCATGGCCGCCGGAGACATGAGGAACGCCGACGCAATCCGTTTTGCATCCAACCCGAGCACCGCCTGCAGCATCAACGGCGCGCGGATGCCCACCTCGATGGCCGGATGCGCGCAGGCGAACATCAGGGCCAGCCGGCGGTCCGGGATCGCCGCGTCCGCCGCCGCGGCGCCCAACCCCTCCGCCAGGAGCTGCACCTGCGCGGTTGCCGCCTCGCCCCTCAGGTCCCGTCGGGCGACGTCGATCAGCTTGCGGCGCGCGACGGTCAGGAGCCACGCTTCCGGGTTGGATGGGCAGCCCTTTAGGGGCCAATCCGCCAGCGCCGATGCGAACGCCTCCGACAGGGCGTCTTCGGCGGCCGCGACGTCCCGGGTCCGGGCCGCGAGAAAGGCGACGAGCTTGCCGTAACTGCGGCGCGCGACGGCAGCGGCTGTGTCACGCGCCTCCGTCACGCCATTGGCTCGTAGCACAACACCACATTCCCGTTGCCGAAGGCACGCGTCCCGATCAGCTGCAGCGTCACCTTCTCTTTTATCCCTGCGAACATCGTCTTTCCTTCGCCGAGCACGACGGGGTTCACCACCATTTGGTACTCGTCGATGAGACCCGCCTGGGTCAGCTGCGACACGATGCTGCCGCTGCCCAGGATCACCATCCCTGGGCCGCGCGCGTTTTTCATGTTGCGCACGGCGGCCGCGATATCGCCCTGCACGAGCGTCGTGTTCTGCCACGAGGCGTTGTCGAGCGTCCGCGAGAAGACGACCTTCGGCATGCGGTTCATCCCTTCGGCCACCGCGGGCGCATTCTTGAGGGCGGCCGGTGTGGGCCAGTAGCTCGCCATGAGATCATAGGTGACTCTGCCGAGTAGCAGCACGCCGCCGCCGCTCGCGTTCTCGGCCGCGTAGGCGTTCCACTCGGCATCAAGCTTGTGCGCCCAGCTCATGTCGCCGTGCGCGTCGGCGATGTAGCCGTCGAGCGACACCTGATTGAAGACGAGCAATTTACGCATGGTCTGCTCCGTCCGGCGGTTGCAGCGCCGCTGTCCCGAACTCGCGCTCGTGGGCAGTCCGATCCAGGAGTGGACGCACCTCGACGACACCGTGCAGCGCCGTGGGACTGCGGGCCGCCCAGGAGATCGCCGCGTCGAGATCGGGAACGTCGATGATGTGAAAGCCACCCAGCTGCTCTTTCGAGTCGGCATAGGGGCCGTCCAGCACCTGGGTCTTGTCATTCACGACCCGCACGGTCGTCGCCGCCGAGCTGGGCTCGAGGCCGGTGGTGCTCTGCAAGACGCCGGCCTTCGCCATCGCCTCCATGTAGGCGTTATAGGCTCCCAGCCAGCGTTCTTGCTCGGCTCGTGGCAGCCGGGGCCAGCCGGCCTCGCCCACGTAGTCCATCAGCATGTATTTCATTAGGGTCTCCCTCCTGCCTTATGACGCCCGGGCTGTCTCGATTTGGACAGGCCCCTTGAACGAGGAGCACTCCTGTCGGCAATTCTTTGGGCCGGTCTGGTGAGCGGCATCCTCGATATTACGGCCGCCCTCATTGTCTATGCTCGCTTCGGGGCGTACTCCTCGCGAGATACTGTCGCGAACGTCCGACGTGCGTAAATTCGAATCCGATGCCGACTCCCATCGCTCCTCTCCCAGAAAGCGTCGTACGCATCACAGGCCGCGCCGCGTTGGGATTCGCGGAGGCCAACATCGAGTCATAGGTCTTTGCTCAACGTCGGACTCGTCGGTTTCGGCTTCGCCGGCAAGGTCTTCCACGCGCCCGTCATTCGCGCCGTCGAGGGTCTCCGTCTCACCACCATCGTCCAGCGCAGCGGCGGCGGTGCATCGGACCCGCACTACGCGGACGTTGACTTCGTGCCGAGCGTGGATGAGTTGCTCACGCGGACCGTCGACTTGGTCGTCATCGCCACGCCGAATACCTCACATCATCCGATCGCCCAGCAATGCCTGCTGGCTGGCCGCCACGTCGTCATCGACAAGCCGTTCGCCCCCACGCTCGCCGAGGCCCAAGCCTTGGTGGCGCTGGCCAAGACGCAGCGGCGAGTCCTGTCGGTCTATCAGAATCGCCGGTACGTCGGGGACTTCGTCACGCTGCAACGACTGGTGGCGGACGGCACGCTCGGGCGCATCGTGGCCTACGAGTCGCATTTCGATCGGTTCCGACCCGCGCTGAAGCCGGGTGCGTGGCGCGAGCGGCCGGAGCCCGGCGCGGGTGTATGGTTCGACCTGGGGCCCCACCTGCTGGATCAGGCGTTCGTGCTGTTCGGGACCCCGCGCGCCGTCGCGGCCGACGTTCGCACCGAGCGCGACGGCGCCGCGGTGGACGATGCCTTCGACGTGACGCTGCATTACGCAAATCTGCGGGCGGTGCTGCGAGCGTCCATGCTGGCGGCCGCGCCGGGCCCGAGCTTTGCCGTGCACGGCACCGCAGGCTCGTTCATTAAGTACGGGGTCGATGCACAGGAAGCCGCATTGAAGGCGGGTCGCACGCCCGGTGAGCCCGATTGGGATGCGGACCCGCCGGCGTTGTACGGCACGCTGACTACGCCAGAGGGCGCGCGGCCGGTGCCCACGATTCCCTCGAGCTACGCGCGGTATTACGAGAATGTGCGCGACGCCGTACGCGGGACGGCGCCACTGGCGGTCACGCCGGAGCAAGCGCTCGATGTGATGCGTGGGCTGGAGCTGGCGGTCGCCAGCAGTCAGCAACGCCGCGTCCTGCCGTGGACGAGTTAACTCACCGTCTCCCAGGCGCCGTGCGCGGTGCACCGAACCGGTGCCTGGGTCCGCAGTGGGGCCGCGCTGATCGCGGCGACCACCAGCCCTGCGGTGATGGTGCGAGGAAGGGCGAGTGCTCTGGAAGGCGAACCCAGAGCCGTTTCTCCTCTCACAGGGTTGGGCGCGGCCGCTCGGAAGCCTCGTTCTACCGATACGACGAACGGGGTCGGGCCAAATCGACCATGTTGACAGAACCCTCCCGGCGACTTACCTCCTCCCTCGCTCCGGACCCCCAAGGTCGGCCCGGGTACGTGCGGTCCCACGGTTCGAGGAGATGCGTATGAAGCCACTTCGGTACATCATCGGTGCCCTCCTGGCGATGCTCTGGATGACGCCGCTGCGCGCGCAAGCGCCTGTCGGCACGATCCGGGGACATGTCACGGACGCCGCGAACCAGCAACCGCTCTCCGGGGTCACGGTCGCAGTCGGGAGCCGCGCCGCACTGACCCAGGCGGACGGTCGCTACCTCATTACCGGGGTACCTGCGGGCACCGACAGCCTGAGGACGAGAATGATCGGGTACGCGCGAGCGACCCGGCCCGTCACGGTCGTCGGCGGCGGAACGGTCGTGGTCGATCTCGCGCTGACTGCTCAGGCGGTGCACCTGTCGGAGATCGTGGTGACCGGCTACGGGGCGCAGCGAGCCGGCAACATGACCGGCTCAGCGGCACAGGTGAACGCGGGGCAGTTCAACACGGGCCCCATCGTGAGCCCGCAGCTGCTCATCGAAAACAAGGTCGCGGGCCTCCAGGTCGTGGACAACAACGAGCCGGGGGGCGGGCTCTCAATCCGTATCCGCGGTCAAGCGTCGGTCAACGCCGGCAGCGAACCGCTCTACGTCGTCGACGGCGTACCGCTCGGCACCGGCTCGGGCGGCGGCCTTTCCGCCGGTCGCGACCCCCTCAACTTCCTGAATCCTGGGGACATCGAGAGCTTCACGGTGCTCAAGGACGCCGCCACTGCGGCGATCTACGGGGCGAACGCCTCCAACGGCGTGGTGCTCATCACCACGAAATCGGGGCAGGGGCGGCCGCAGGTCGAGTACAGCGGCAGCGTGTCCGCCGCATCCGTCACGAGGCTGCCCTCGATGCTGAACGCGGCGCAGTTCCGGACCGCGGTGCAGACATACTTCCCGAAGAACGACAGCCTGTTGCTGAACGCGAACACGAACTGGTTCGACCTGGTGGACCGCACCGCGATGGGCCAGCAGCACGACGTGGCTCTGTCCGGCGCGGGCAGCAACAACAGCTACCGTCTGTCGCTCGGCTATTCGAACCAGGACGGCATCCTCAAGGGCACCACGGCGCAGCGGATCTCGCTGGGCGTGGGCTACGACCAGCAGCTCTACGATGGCCGTCTGGACTTGCGCGCCAACCTGAAGGGCTCGCGCACCTTGGACCAGTTCACGCCCGGCGGTGTGCTCTACAACGCCGCCCAGATGGGGCCGACGCAGCCGGTGTATGACTCGACGAGCGCCACGGGCTACGCCAACTGGGCGGCGGGGAACCCCCTCACGTCCGCGGACAACCCGGTGGAGGTCTTGAATCTCGCCAAGGATCACGGCACGACGTACCGCAGCGTGGGCAACGTGCAGGCGAAGTACGACTTCTCTTCCTTCCAGCCCCTGCGGGGATTGACGGGCACGGTCAATCTCGGCTACGACATCACCGACGTGAATCGGGTAACCTTCTACCCGAATAACATCCACCTCGAAACGAAGAACGGCACCGACGGCAGTTATTATCGCACGGCGCCGAGCCAGACGAATACGGTGCTCGAGACGTACCTCGACTATCGGCCGCCGGCGAACCTCGGGCCCGGCAACCTCGGCCTGACGGGCGGCTATTCGTACGCGCGATCACATGCGCAGTATTCGTCGATCTCCGCCGTTCAGCTCAACAGCAACCTCCTGGGCGACAACGGCATTCCCCCGACGGGCATCGCACCCGTACCCATTGACACGGTCACCGAGAGCAAGCTGATCTCCTTCTTCGGGAGGGCCGAGTACAACATCGGCGACCGCTACCTGGCGACGGTCTCGGTCCGGCGGGACGGCTCTTCGCGCTTTGGGCCGGGGAACCAGTGGGGGAACTTTCCCGCGGCGTCGATCGGCTGGCGGATCTCGCGCGAGCCGTTCATGAGCGGCATCCCGGCGATCTCGGACCTGAAGCTGCGGGCGTCGTGGGGGAAGACCGGGAACCAGGCGTTCGGGGACTACCTGCAGTTCTCGACCTACCAGGGGTGCAATCCGAAGGCGCAAGTGCAGTTCGGGAGCCAATTCATCTGCCCGTTCCGCCCAAGCGCGGTGGATACGACCATCAAGTGGGAGTCCACTGGGACCTGGGACGTCGGCCTCGACTACGGCATCATGAGCGGGCGGTTCAGCGGCGCCATCGACTGGTACAGCAAGCACACCGACAACCTGATCTTCACGGTGCCCGTCGCGGCCGGTTCGAACCTGTCGAACTACGTGACCACGAACATCGGCAGCATGAGGAATTGGGGCTTCGAGCTGGACCTGAACGCGCGCCTCCTGGATGGGGGCCCGGGCGGCCTCTCGTGGACCGCCGGCTTCAACGCGACCCACAACGCCAACGAGCTCTTGCGCATCAACCCGAACGCCGTCGGCGCCAGCCAGATCCTGGTCGGCGACGTCGCTGGCGGCGTTGGGACCAAGATCCAGGTCCTCGAGCCGGGGCAGCCGATCAACTCTTTCTTCGTGTGTCAGCAGCAGTACCAGAACGGGAAGCCCGTCGAGGGCAAGTACATCAGCCTGGCCGACACCGTCGCCTCGAGCTGCGACGCGGCCAGCCTCCGGGCCTACCACGACCCCGCGCCGCATTGGATGGTGGGCTTCAGCTCGTCCATGGCCTACCACCACCTCGACCTGAGCTTCACGTTGCGGGCCTGGCTGGGCAACTACGTCTACAACAACGTCGCGTCCAATCTCGGGGATTATCAGGAACTGTCACGCAGCGCGCCGTACAACCTGAGCACGTCTGTCCTGCAGACCGGGTTTCTGGCACCGCACTACCTGTCGGACTACTATGTCGAGAAAGGGTCGTTCCTGCGGATGGACAACATCACGGTCGGCTACACCTTCCCCTGGGAAGGCCGGCAGCTGCGCTTCTTCGCCAACGTGCAGAACGCCTTCACGGTCACCGGATACAGCGGTGTGGATCCGACGGCCGGGTTGAACGGCATCGACAACAACATCTATCCGCGCTCGCGCATACTCACGAGCGGGTTGAGCGTCCAGTTCTAAGGGCCCCGATCATGGATACGACTCGCGAACGGAGCGCAGGCATGAACACCAGCCAGTGGAAGCCCCTCGGAATCGCCGCCGCGCTTCTGGTCCTCGGGACGGCCGGCTGCACCGACCCCACCGTCGCCCCGAAGAGCACGGTCACCGGCGCCAATTTTTTCGATGACCCCGGCTCCTACCAAGCGTTCCTCGCGAAGATCTACGCGGGCCTGGCGCTGAGCGGACAGTCTGGGCCGGCTGGACAACCCGACATCTCAGGGATCGACGAGGGTTTCTCGCAATATCTCCGTCTCTACTGGGAGACGGAGGAGCTGCCAACCGACGAAGCCGTGATCGCCTGGAACGATATCGGCCTCCCGGAGATGAATACGCAGACTTGGACGGCGTCCAGCGCCATGGTAGTGGCGATGTATTACCGGATCTACTTCCAGGTCGGCATGGCGAACGAGTTCCTGCGCCAGACCACGGATGACAAGCTGACGGCGCGGGGCGTGGGCTCCGCCCTGCGGACCCAGATCCAACAATACCGCGCCGAGGCCCGGTTCCTGCGCGCCCTCTCGTACTGGCACGGGATCGATCTCTTCGGAAACATCCCGCTCGTGACCGAGAAGGACGCCATCGGCACCACGGCGCCAAAGCAGAGCACGCGCGTGGATATCTACAACTACGTCGTGACCGAGCTGAACGCCATCAAGACCCAGCTGCCCGCCCCGGGCGCGGCGACGTACGGCCGCGCGACAGGTCCGGCGGCCGACATGCTGCTGGCCGAGCTCTACCTGAACGACAGCGTCTACACCGGTACCGCAAACTGGGCCGGCGCGCTGACCGAGGCCCAGGCTGTCATCGGCTCGGCGTACACCCTGGATCTCAACTATCACCATCTGTTCATGGCCGACAACAACACGTCGCCCGAGATCATTTTTGCCATCACGCAAGACGGGGTCCGCACGCAGACATATGGCGGCGTGACGTTCCTGGTTCACGCCTCGGTGGGCGGATCCATGAACGCGCGGAACTACGGCATTGACGGCGGCTGGTACGGGCTGCGCCTGAAACCCGAGGCGTACGCTCTCTTCGGGAGCGGGGACGGGCGGACGTCCACCTTCTACACCACCGGTCAGTCGGTCGTCGTCGACACGATCGCCAGCTTCAACCGTGGGATCGCCTCGCCGAAGTTCACGAACCGGACCTCGCTCGGAGATTCGGGATCGAATCCGACCTTCGTCGACACCGACTTTCCGGTGTTCCGGCTCGGCGAGGCGTACCTTATCTACGCCGAGGCGCAGCTGCGCGGTGGCGGCGGCAGCCGCGCGCAGGCCCTGACCTATGTGAACGCGCTGCGGGAGCGTGCCTACGGGGGAACGGCGGGCGACATCACGGACCCCACCCTCACGCTGCCCTTCATCCTAGCCGAGCGGGGCCGCGAGCTTCTCTGGGAAGCCCATCGCCGGACGGACCTGATCCGCTATGGCCTGTTCACAGGGAGCGGGTACCTGTGGGCGTGGAAGGGCGAAGACCCGCACGGCACGAACCCGGCCGGTGTGGCGACCGCCGCCACGCGGGATCTCTATCCGCTGCCGGCGAACGAGCTGATCGCCAACCCGAACCTACGGCAGAATCCGGGTTACTGAGAGCGCGGAGGCCTTCACTGCCGTGCGACGTCGCTGCGCCGCCGCCCTGCTGCTGCTGACGGGGGCGGCGTGCGGCGACTCGCTCCCGACGCCACCCTCGGGGAATCCTCCCCCCGACCGGCCGGCGCTGTCACCCACCTATCGCCCCAGCGGCCACATGGCGGCGGGCGACGTGTTCGTCCACCTGTTCGAGTGGAAGTGGACCGACATCGCGACCGAGTGTGAGAACGTGCTCGGACCGGCCGGCGTCGCGGCCGTACAGATCTCGCCGCCCCAGGAGCACAGCGTCCAGCCCAGCCACACCTGGAGCGAGCGCTACCAGCCGGTGAGCTACAGCATCGCGCGCAGCCGCTCGGGCACTCAGCTCGAGTTCGTGGACATGGTGCAGCGCTGCAAAGCCGTGGGTGTCGACATCTACGTGGATGCCGTCATCAACCACATGACCAACTATCCCAGTCCCGGCGTGGGCAGTAACGGCACTGCGTACAGCAAGTACGACTACCCGGGGCTGTACGGTCCGAGCGACTTCCATTCGCCCTGTACGGTCAACAACTACCAGAGCGCCGCCAACGTGCAAGACTGCGAGCTGTTCTCGCTGCCGGACTTGAACACGGGGCTCGAGTCCGTGCGGCAGAAGATCGCCGGCTACCTGATCATGCTCGCCCGGCTGGGTGTCGCGGGATTCCGTATCGATGCCGCCAAGCACATCCAGCAGGTGGAGCTGGACAGGATTCTCGCGATCGTCGATTCCACGTTGACCGCGGAGGCGCGCCCGATTCCGTACTATTTCCTCGAGGTGATCGGCGGGGCGGGGGAGGCACTGTCGCCGCACGATTACTTCGGCGAGGGCTACGGCTCGGGCGGCGCCGCCGACATCACCGAATTCACCTTTGTCGGCGTGGGGGACAAGTTCCGGGGCCTGAGCGGACAGCACATCTCGCAGCTCAACCCCAACGGCCCGTCCGGCAGCCAGTTCTCGCAGTCGGCGTGGGGACTCATGCCGTCCGACAAAGCGGTCGTGTTCCTCCAGAACCACGACACGCAGCACGACTGTGGCATCAGCTATCGCGATGGCAACGTGTTCCGCGTCGCGAACGTGTGGATGCTGGCGCAGCCCTATGGTTACCCCTCGATTCTCTCGAGCTATGCCTTCGATTGTCCGGCGGGAAACGCCATGGGTCCCCCGTCCGACGCCGCCGGGAACACCAATAACGTGACGTGTGCAGCGAGCTTCGAAACGGCGACGGTCGGCCAGTGGGTGTGCGAGCACCGCGACCCCTACATCCGGAACATGGTGCGGTTCCGTCGCGTCGTGGCGGGCACTGACACCAATCATTGGTGGGACGACGGGGGCAACGCTCTGGCGTTTTCGCGGGGGGACAAGGGCTTCGTAGCCATCAGCCGGGAGAGCGCCGCCCTGGACACGACGGTTGCTACGGGGATGCCGCCCGGCAGCTATTGCGATATCCTCACGGGCGGCCTTGCGGGCGTGGCCTGCACGGGCACGTTGGTCGTGGTGGACGCCGCCGGCGCCGTCCGGTTCCACCTCGAGCCGAACTCAGCAGTCGCGATCGACGCCGCGACGCGGCTGCCATGAGGCGAGGGGCGTCGCTCGGCCTGTGCGCGGCGCTCGCGGCCGCTCCTGTGGCGGCCGCACAGACTGCCGCTCCTGCCTGGACCCACGGCGCCGTCTGCTACGAAGTGTTCGTCCGCTCGTTCTACGACAGCGACGGCGACGGCATCGGCGACCTGAGCGGCCTGATCCGGAAGCTCGACTACATCAATGGCCTCGGCGCCTCATGCATCTGGCTCATGCCGGTGGCGCAATCGCCCAGCTATCACGGCTACGATGTCAGCGATTACTACCGGGTCGAGCCAGCCTACGGCACCAACGACGATTTCAAGCGGCTGGTAGCGCAGGCGCACCGTCGCGGTATCAAAGTGCTCGTGGACATGGTGCTGAACCACAGCTCGAGCGAGCACCCCTACTTCCAGGCGGCGCTGCGGGACACGACGTCGGCCTATCGCACGTGGTACCGCTTTTCCCGGACGCCGTTGGGTAAAGGTCCGTGGGGCGGGGAGGCGTGGCACCGTTCGCCGGTGCGGGACGAGTACTACTACGGCGTGTTCTGGAGCGGGATGCCGGACTTGAACTACCAGACGCCCGCCGTGCGAAAAGAGGCGAACAAGATCGCCACGTTCTGGCTGCGCGAGATGGGCGTGGACGGCTTCCGTCTCGACGCGGTCCCTTACGTCGTGGAGGAAGGAGCGTGTCTCGCCGGGTGCCCCGGCACGCACGCCTTCCTGCGCGAGTACGCCGCGCACCTCCGCAGCGTCAAGCCCGACGCGTACACGGTTGGCGAGGTGTGGGCCAACATCGACGCCATGCTGCCGTATTACCCCGACCAGCTCACAGCGTACTTCGCCTTCGAGCTGTCCGATTCGCTCTTGTCGGCGGTCCGCACCGGCTCCGCGGCAGGGCTGCTCACCGGCTTCCTGAGACTTGAGGACACCCTGCCGGCGTACCGCTGGTCGCCGTTCCTGACCAACCACGACCAGACCCGCACGCTGACCGCGCTGGGCGGGGACGTCGCCCGCGCAAGGATTGCGGCGACCCTGTTGCTGACGTTGCCGGGTCTGCCCTTCATCTATTACGGCGAAGAGATCGGGATGACGGGCGACAAGCCGGATGAGCGACTACGCACGCCGATGCAGTGGAGTCCGCGCTCCGGCGGCTTTACCACCGGCAAGCCATGGGAGGCGCCGCAAGCGGACTCGCTGACGACCAACGTCGCCGTCGAGGATCGGGATCCCAACTCGCTGCTCCACCTGTATCGGCAGCTGATCCACCTGCGCAAGCAGAACGAGGCGCTGGCGACGGGCGAGCTGGTGCCGCTCTCGACCACGAGTCCCCAAGTCGCCGCCTATCTGCGCCGCACGAACCGGCGCGCGGTGCTCGTGGTGGCGAACCTGGGCGGCTCGGCAGTTTCCGGCGTTGCGATTGCCTCGGCTGAGCGCGCGCTTCCTCCCCGAGCCTACACCCCGCGCAACCTGCTCGGCGGTCCCGATGGTGCGAAGCTGCACGTCGGCGCTGACGGTCGACTGCGGGAGTATGTCCCGGTTGCGGCGATCGGACCGCGGGAGAGCCTCGTCCTCGAGCTTCGCGAGTGAAGTCGCGGCTTGTTCTGGCAGTCGTCGCCACGATCGCGTCATCGGTTCAGGCGCAACGCGCCGATCGCGCCGTCTACCTCGACAACGCAGGCGTCGTGCGCTGGCGCGACGACAAGCAGGAGGTCACCCTGTTCGGCGCGAACTACGTGCTTCCCACCGCCTCCGACTATCGCGCGGCCGGTTACCTCCATGCCGATCGCAAGAAGATGATCGACGAAGACATGGCGCAGTTCGCCCGCATGGGCTGGGACGGCCTGCGGCTGACCTTTTGGGGGGACTGGGAGGCCTCCGACTCGGCCGGCAACCTGATCGCCAACGACCATCTGGACTTGCAGGACTATCTCATCGCCCGCGCGCGGGAACGGGGCATCTACATGCTGTTCAGTCCGATCCAGCTGTATGGCTCGAACTGGCCCGACGCATTATCCGATACCTCGGCGCCGGGCTTCGGCCGGCACTTCGGCAAGGCCCGCATGGGCACCGACCCGGCGGCCCTCGCGGCGCAGGTCAACTACCTGCGCCAAATCCTGAATCACGTGAACCGCTACACCGGCGTGGCGCTCAAGGACGAGCCTGCCATCCTTTTCATCGAGCTGGTGAACGAGCCCTGGCATCACCCTGAGGACCTCCCAGGCTCGATCCGCTATATCAACGCCCTCATCGACGCGGTGCGCAACACCGGGTGCAACAAGCTCGTGTTCTACAATGTGAGCCAGGACTTCAGAATCGCGGAGGCGATCAGGCGGAGCCGGGCGCAGGGCGTGACGTTCGGCTGGTATCCCACGGGCTTGAACTCGGGCCATGAGCTGGAAGGCAACTACCTCCGCGGGGTCGACACCTTTCCCGACATGCTGCGCCCGGAGCTGGCCCGCATGCCCCGCATCGTCTACGAGTTCGACTCGCCGGACCTGCGCACCGGGTACATGTATCCGGCGATGGCCCGGACGTTCCGCGCCGTGGGTGCACAGTTCGCCGCGATGTTCGCCTACGACATGCTGCAGACCGCCTCGCGTAACCTGGGCTGGCAGACCCATTATCTGAACTTGGTCTACACCCCCCGTAAGGCCATGAGCGCCATTATCGCGGCCGAGGCGATGCGGCGCCTGCCGCGGCTGCGCTCGTACGGTCCCTATCCCGAGAACGCCCGATTCGGCGACTTCCACGTTTCCTACGTCGGGGACCTGGGCGAGCTGGTCGCGCGCGACGCTTTGCTGTACGCGGGCTCGACGCAGGCGGCGCCGCCGGACCGCGGCGCGCTGCGCCGCATCGCCGGCTGCGGCTCGTCGCCGGTGGTGTCGTACGAAGGGGAGGGGATCTATTTCCTGGACAAGGTGCGCCCGGGCGTCTGGCGGCTCGAGGTGTACCCCGACGCCGTGCCCGTGCGCGATCCGTTCGAGCCGCCCAGCCGCGACAAGCTCGTGACGCGCGCGATCAGTCGCAGCTGGCACATGACGGTCAGGCTCCCGGACCTGGGGGGCGAGTTCACGGTGCAAGCGATGAACGGCGGCGGTCAGCCAGTCGCACGGTCAGAGGCCGGTCGATTTGCCGTCATTCCGGGTGTGTATGTTCTGAGCGCGAGCGGGCCGGTGGATCCCGCCACGCTCCCCGCACGCGTGGGCCAGATCGGGTTCACGGAGTACCATGCACCTCCCGTCGACTCTCTCCCGCCGTCCGTCCAGCCGCTCGCCGCCACGGAATACCTCGTGGGCCGACCCGCCGAACTGCGGGCTCGCGTCGTCGATCGGACGCCGCCCGACTCCGTCAAGCTCTTCATCCGGCCCACGGCCGGCGGCTTCTACCGCGGCTTCACGATGCAATCCGCGGGCGGTTACCTGTATGCCGCCTCCGTTCCCGGGACTGCTTTGCGGGAAGGGCCATATCAGTTCGTGGTTACGCTGTTCCGCGGGGACTCGAGTGTCACGTTTCCGGAGGGCCTCCATCTCAAGCCAACGGATTGGGACTACCACGGCACGGCATCCTGGCAGCTGGACGTCGTGGGCCCGCGGACCCCGCTGCGGCTGTTCGAGCCCGGCCGGGACGCGGCCCGACTGGCCTTCACCCGCATCGGCGACGCTGGACGACGGGGGCTGTTCCGCCTGACCTTGTCCCAAGTCACCGGCGAGCCGGTCTTCCACTTCGAGCTGCCGGTGGACGCGCGCTCGTCGAGCCCGCCCGACTACACGGCGTCGCTGGTAGTCAAAGAGCGGATCGGCGCCCGCCAGGAGACCATGAGCGCCGCCGACGAGCTGCACGTGCGGCTGCGCGGCCTGGGTGCGCGCCAGATCCTGCACGTCACGCTGATGGAGGATGATGGCACGAGCTGGAGTGCCGCGGTGCCCGTGGACTCGAGCTGGAGCGAGCGAGCAGTGCCGCTCACGGACTTCACGATCGGCCGCGGCGTGCTGCTCCCGGAGGGGTTCCCCGGCGAGTGGAACTACTGGGTGAGACCGGCGGCGGGGCGGGGGAGCAGCGGTGACCGCCCGCGACTCGACCGGGTCGAGCGGCTACAGCTCTCGCTGCGGCGCGAGGAGGGTGTGGCCGTCACCCCGGGCGGGTACGGTGTGGAAGTGGAGTCAATTAGTCTGGGGTTCGGCCACCCTCCTCCTTCGGCCTCCGCTCCTTGACTGTGTCCTTCTCGACCTTGCGCTGCTTCATTGGGAGTGTCGATCTCGAAGCTGTCGCTGTCGCCGAGGCTGCGGACGCGCACGCTGAGCGAGCCTTGCGACAGGCGGACCTGGGTCGTGTGGTCGTCGAGCGCGAGGAACCCAAACGCGGTCTGGGGAGCGAGCCGCAGCGCGGTGGAGCCGACCATGACCTCCGCGCGAGCGTCCACGTCGGTCCAGAGGTGGTCGCCCCCGTGGAGCGGGTAGTTGATCGTGGCGGTCGTCCAGTCATTGGCGTCGCCAGGGCGGAACGACACCGAGGCGCCGAGGAAGCTGAGCCTCCCCACGCGGCTCGGGGGATCCACGTCGGGTCGGTCGCCGCCCTGGAAGGCGGGCAGGGCGGCGAACAAGACCGCTGTTGGCAGCATGCGGGCGATGCGCAGCATGGTTCTCCTCCGTCGCATCCTACGATAGGTGACTCCCGGCGCGTTTGACAGGTCACCGCTCGCACCGGTAGCATTGCCCCATGCCGATACCCACCGAGCCGATTGGCAGCATTCCAAGGCCGCCCGAACTCATCGCCGCCATGGGGGAGTTCGCGGCCGGCCGGATCTCACGAGACGAGCTGCAGTTGCTCTACGATCGCGCGCTGCGCGACACGATCCAGCGCTTCGAAGCGACCGGTTCGCCGGTCATCACCGACGGGGAGCAGACCAAGCCCAGCTTCGCCACCTATCCGATCCACGGGCTCGAGACGCTCGGACCTGGCGGCGTCACGATCCCGTTCGCCGATGGTCACACTCGCCAGCTGCCGCGCCTGACGGCAGGCCCGTTTCGCTACCGCACCTATGCGGCGCAGTTCCTGGACGAGGCCCGGAAACACACCCGACGCCCGGTGAAGCAGGCCGTGATTTCGGCTTCCGCGCTGAGCCTGCTGTATCCGCAGGACGGCCTGCCGGCGTACTCGCGCGACAAGTTCCTCGACGACCTCGTGCGCGAGGCCGAGCAGGACATCCGTCGCTGCCTGACGAGGGGCGCCTCAGGCGTGCAGATCGATTTCACCGAGGCCAGGCTCTCGGTGAAGCTCGATCCTTCGAAACAGCTGCTGCGAGCGTTCGTCGCCCTCAACAACCGCGTGCTGGAGCGGTTCACGGCGGCGGAGCGCCAGCGGATCGGCGTGCACACCTGCCCCGGTGGCGACCAGGACTCGACGCATAGCGCCGACGTGGACTATGCAGACCTCCTGCCCGGCCTGTTCGAGCTCAAGGTCGGAAGCTTCTACATTCAGCTGGCGAGCGAGCGGGACCGCGGTCGCGTGCTCCGGATCATCAAGCAGCACGCCCGGCCCGAGCACAAGATCTTTGTCGGCGTGATCGACCCGATCGATCCGCACATCGAGTCTCCCGAACAGGTGCGCGACCGCGTACTGGAAGCCGCCGAGGTCATCCCGCTCGAGCAGTTGGGTACGACCGATGACTGCGGATTCGCGCCGTTCGGCGACGACACGTCCACTCCCCGCGACACGGCGTTCGCAAAGATCCGCGCCCGCGTGGCCGGCACGCAGCTTGCCGCGAAGGCGCTCGGAGTCTGACAGCCGCAACAACCGGATTGAAACGAGGAGGTTCGAATGAGCAGACGCGCTCTGACCGTACCGGCTTGTCTCGTTGCCGTCGCCCTGGCCTGGCCGAGCGTCGGCCGGGCGCAGGCGTTCAAGGTCGCCAAGTTCAACATCGGCGGCGACGGCGGTACCGACTACCTCACCGCCGAGCCCGGCACCGGCCGCGTGTTCGTGTCACGTGGTACGCATGTGATGGTGGTCGACGGCGCCAGCGGCAAGCTGCTGGGCGACATTCCCGACACGCCGCGCACGCACGGCATCGCGCTCGTCCCGGCGTCGCATCACGGCTTCATCACTAACGGCGGCGACTCCACGGTGACGATGTTCGACCTCACGAGCCTCGCCGTGATCAAGAAGATCCCGGTGCGCACCGGCGGTCTCGACGGCATCATGTACGACGACTTTTCCGATCGCATCATCCTCACCAATCACAGCCGCCCGATCGGCACCGTCGTCGCGATCGCCCCCAAGGCCGGCGACGTCGTAGGGACGGTCGACCTTGAGGACAATTCGCCGGAAGGCGCGGCGAGTGATGGCAAGGGGAAGATCTTCGTCAACAACGAGGGCAAGAGCACGATTCAGGTGATCGACGACAAGGCGATGAAGGTGCTCGCCTCGTGGCCGCTGGCGCCCTGCGAAGGCCCCACGGGTATCGCGTACGATCGTGCCACCAACCGGATCTTCTCCGGATGCGGCAAGACCTCCGTGGTCGTAGACCCCGCGTCCGGCAAGGTGGTGGCCACGATCGCCAACGGCGACGGCGTCGACGCTCTGGGGTGGGACGCGGCGCAAAAGCTGATCTACATCCCGGCGGGGCGCGACAGCAACGTCACCGTTGTGCACCAGGACGGGCCGGACAAGTACACCGTGGTGGCCACCGTCGCGACGATGCGAGGCGCCAAGACCATCAGCGTGGATCAGATGAAGCACGTGGCGTACCTGTTCCAGCCGGAGTACGGCCCCGCACCGGCACCGGCGCCGGGGTCGCCCCCGCCGGCGGCGGGGGGCCGCGGGCCGCGCGGTCCGGTGATCGCCGCCTGGTTCTTCGCGATCAGCCACTGATTCGCGTCACGCGGTCCTCAAGTCTGGTATGCAGCAAGGCGTCGGGGCGAGCTACGACAACGGCGCGAGCGCGCCACGCCGCCGCCCGTGGCGCAGCACGGGCGCAGTCGCCGCGGGGTTCGTCGCGGTCGTAGTCTTGTCGCTCGGCACCGACCAGGTGCTCCACTGGCTTCAGGTGTATCCACCCTGGGGCCAGCCGATGGCCGGCTCGCTGTTCCTCCTGGCGACGGCCTACCGCGTCGTCTTCAGCGTCGCGGGCGGCTACATCACGGCGCGGCTCGCCCCCCATGCTCGGGTGCGTCACGCCCTGATTCTCGGGTTTGTCGGGCTCCTGCCCGGTATCGCTGGTATAATGGTCGCAATCGCCAAGCCCGGGCTCGGTCCGCTCTGGTACCCGATCGCCATCGCGGTCACCGGCTTGCCTTGCGCCTGGCTGGGCGGCGTCCTGTACCGCCAACCCGTCACTTGAGAGAGGACTCCATGCAGAAGATCGTCCCGTTCCTGTGGTTCAACGGCAACGCCGAAGAGGCGGTGAACTTCTATGTGTCGATCTTCAAGAATTCCAAGGTGGTGCGCGTGTCGCGCTATGGGGACGCGGGGCCCGGGCCGAAAGGGTCGGTCATGTCGTGCACCTTCCAGCTCGAGGGTCAGGACTTCTATGCGTTGAACGGTGGCCCGCAATTCACATTCACGCCGGCGATCTCCCTATTCGTGAACTCTGAGACGCAGCAAGAAGTCGACCAGCTGTGGGAGAAGCTCTCGGCGGGCGGATCAAAAGACCAATGCGGCTGGCTGAAAGACAAGTTTGGTGTCTCGTGGCAGATCGTGCCCACCGTGCTGGGCAAGCTGTTGGCAGACAAGGATCCCAAGAAGGCAAACCGGGTCATGCAGGCGATGATGCAAATGAAGAAGCTCGACATCAAGGGCCTGCAGCAAGCAGCCGACCGCGGATAGCTCGGCGACGCCCGGTCAGTGCGCCATGGCCGCGGGCTCCTCATCAACAATGCGCGTCCCCAGCACCTGCAGGAACTGAGCGATCCACGCGGGGTGAGCCGGCCAAGCCGGTGCCGTGACGAGGTTGCCGTCCGTAATGGCCTTGTCGATTCCGATGTCAGCGTACGCGGCCCCCGCGAGGCGCACCTCGGGTGCGACAGCCGGGTAGGCCGAGACCTTGCGACCCTTGATCACACCGGCGGCCGTCAGGATCTGGGGACCGTGACAGATCGCCGCTACGGGTTTGTCCGCGGTGAAGAAGTGACGCACCGTGCCCAGCACCGCCTCGTTGAGCCGCAGATACTCCGGCGCTCGCCCACCTGCAATCACCAGGGCGTCGTAGGCCTCGGGGCGCGCGTCGGCGAACGTGGCATTGAGGGTGAAATCATGGCCCCGTTTCTCCGTGTACGTTTGATCGCCCTCGAAGTCGTGGATGGCCGTACGAATCTTGTCTCCGGCCTTCTTCCCCGGGCAGACGGCGTGTACCGTGTGTCCGACGGCCAGCAACGCCTGGAACGGGACCATCACCTCGTAGTCTTCCGCGAAATCTCCGACGAGCATAAGGATCTTCTTGGACATGTGGCACCTCGGTGGCCGATGCTGGATACTCCCTCTGCGAGGCGGGGCTTGTCAACGGCCGCGTGTCGAGGCCGCTAGTTAGCGGGAAAGCCGAGGCGCTGCAGGAGCGCGCGGAACCGGGGGTCCGCGCGCGCCCAGATCCTCGGCTACCACGGGAAGGTGAACGGCGGCGTGTATCAGGTGGGTGTGCCGCGCGCCGAGCAGGTGACGGTCGAGGGCATAGACGTGCCGCCGTCCATGGGCCTCGCGACGGCGATCAACTTTCAGCCCACGGGAGCGGGTAAGGCGGCGACCGTCAAGAAGGCTGGCTAGGAAGCGCTCACAACCGGTAGCCGACCAGCGTACCCGTCGTGGTCCGCAGGAACAGCATTCCCGCGACGTCGTCCACCGCGTACACCGGCTCGCGCTCCTTGCCCAGATCCACTCGTGAGCGCGGCTGAGCGCTGTCTTTGTCGACCTGTAGCAGCACGTTGCCGTTCCCGTCCGGCGCGCGCGTCAACATGAAGACCGATCCCGGCACGGCGAGCGAGGCCTTGAACCGCTTGGACGCAAGCGCCGCCGCCTGGTGCGAATAACCCGCCAGCTGTGCGCCGCCCGATGAGTAGGCGGTCGCCAGCTGCCCGGTGATGTGGCGCGCCGTGGAATCGGTGGCGTTGCGCGACGCCTGGGCGAATGCGTCGCCGTACGCCGAGGCGGCGGCGCCGTACAGGCCGGCGCGCACCGCGTTGATCCGGTAGAGCGCGCGCAACAGTCCGGGGAGCTGTGGGGCAGGGTAATAGACCTGCTGTTTCACCTGCCCGTCCCGCGCCACGACGACAAGGTTCTGTGGGGCGATGAGCACGAGCCCCGCGGGCCGGATCTCCATGTCGACCGGATCTTCGTCGCCCTGCAGCTTGATCTCGCCGCCCAACGCACGGAAGGTACCGGCGGTGCGATCCACCGCGTACAGCCGGTGGTCGTGGCTCGCAAAGACGTAGAGTGTCGTCCCCTCGACGGCGTGGTGCAGGGAGTACCGCGCGGCGTTGTAGTCGCTCGAGCTTAAGGGCTTGCCGCTCTCGATCGCGTCCTTGAACTTGGGCTCTCCCGAGGCGAGATCGATGACGTTCACTTCGGCGTTCGTCGACACATCGGGCCGCGAGATGTAGAGCAGCCCCGCAGGCGTGAGCTCAGCGTAGGCGAGCTGGCCCTTGATCTTCACGTCCTTCTTCAGGCGCAAGCTGGCCGTGGCCACGTCCAGCACGTTCACGAAGGTGCGCGACTCGGCGTCCACGGCGAGCACAGCCGATCCGCCCGTGATCATTGCGTCCGTCACCGTGCCGCGCATGCGCAGCGGCTTGTCGGCGATCGTCGTGCCATCGTCATAGCGAGCCACGTTCAGCCCCGTCTGCACGACACCGTTCACGATGCGCACGTTGCCCGTCGCCTGATTGGCGGGCGGTGATTCCGGGAGGATGATGATCCCGCTGGGGTGCTGCACGATGCCGTGCACCCAGCCCTCGATCGTCGGGGGCTTGGACCACAGGGCCTGACCGTCGGCGAGGCGGTAAGCCATGAGCCGGTCGTCGAAGCCCACGTAGATGCGGTCGGTCTTGTCGAGCGACGGAAACAGCCGCACGTGTCGCGCCGGGTTGCCGGCGCGGGCGGTGGGCAGCACGGCGGACCACCGCACCGCGCCCGACCGCGCGTCCAGCGCCCGCAGACCCAACAGGGTGTGGACCACGATCATGTCGGGGCCCGCCTGCAGCACCTCGAGCGCGGTGGCCTCCGATGCGGCGGTCACCAGGCGCTGCATCAGTCCACCCAGCCCCTTCTTCTGGGGCTCCGTCTGCTCGAACAGCCCCTCATTCGCCCAGCGCTGTTCACCGGTCGCGAGATCGTACAGCGCCACCACGGGAGGCCCGGCCGCACGTCGCCCGTGGACGAGCAGGGTGCCACTCTGCGGCAGCACGCGGCGGGTGACGATCTGCGCCAGGTTTAAGCGCCGGGAATCGAACACGACCGCGCCGGTCACCGGGTCGAAGACCAGCCACAAGCCGGGGCGCGCCGCCTCCATGAGGAGGGACCCCTCGACCATCCGGACGCTGTCGGCCGGCAGCCCGCCAAGCTCGGGCTTCTCCCACATGGCCTGGCCGCGCTCGATATCGACTCCTGCGAGCGCGGCGTCGGTCGAGACGAGGAGCGCGCCCGCCGGCGTAACCTGCTGCCAGCGGATGTCCCCTTTCGTCTTCAGGGTCCACGCCGCGGTCGCGCCCGACGGCGCAGGCGCCGCGGTCTGAGCATGGGCCGTTGTGGATATGGCGACCAGGAGCGAGAGGGGTAGCAGTGCGCGACGGCAGTCAGCGGTCATAGACATCCTCCGGTGGCCCCTATATCCCCCCAGGGTGAGCCTGAATGCAAGAGGATGCTGCGTGAAGATGAAGTAGCTCACGGCAGATCCACCGCTTTGCTGCTCTGCACCGCAGCCCCGAGCTGAGGGGCCGCGCGAGCCACGTCTTCCTAACACGATACTGACATGAATTCCACGGCTCATCCGGCATGTCGCCATTGACCGGGTGATCGGCAGGGCTCACGTTTGCGGGGCTGTGCCCCCTTCACACGTGAGGTCGTCATGCGTCACGCCGTGCTTTGGCTCTCCGCAGCAATACTGGTCGCGCTGGGGACGATCACGCCGCCGCTGTGCGCGCAGACCGTTCCCAAGCGAACCCCCGAACAGCTCGGGGCGTCCTATGTCGCCCACCGGGGCGATTTCGACTACCTGCTCGGCGATTGGGAGTTCACATCGGTGAGTCACGAGTTCGGGAAGGGCCACGGATACTGGACTGCGGTGCGCCTCGCCGAGGGGGCGCAGGTCCTCGATGAATCCCGCGTGGTCGGTGATACCGGCCAAACGTACTACGTGACCAACACGCTCCGCGCCTACAACGCCGTGCTCGATCAATGGGAGCTGGTCTCGACGGAGCAGGGAACCGGCTTGCAGAACGTGGGCACGGCACACCGCGTCGGTGCGGAAATGCACATCGAGCAGAAGTTCGGCGTGATGAGCCCCGCTCCGTCGCTCTGGCGCATCCGCTACTACGACATCCGGCCGGATCGCTTCTCCTGGACCGGCGACCGTTCCACCGACGGCGGCAAGACGTGGACCACGCAATGGCTGCAGATCGAAGCCCGCCGCATCGGGCCGGCGCGGTCCCTGGGGCCGCTCGCACCCGCGAAGCGATGAGCCAGGCCCGTTCATCGCGGCAACGCTATCGCGGCTTCGTCCAGGACTACAAACAGCGGCGGCTCGACGACGCCGCGGAGCCGAGCGACTCCCCGCGTCCGGCTCCCGGCGAGCGGCGGGCATACGTGCGCGAATACCTGCGCTGGCTGCGGCCGTATCGCTACGCCGCCCTCGCGCTGCTCGTACTCGCCCTGCTGACCACCGGACTGCAGATGATCGAGCCGCTGTTCATGCGGTTCATCATCGATCGGGTGCTGCTCAAAGCCGGGTTGGACACCGCGACCAGGCTCGCCCGACTGCAGCTGGCGGGCGCGGCGTTCGTCGCCGTGGTCGTCCTCTCGAACGTGATTGACGCGCTCCGAGATTACCGCCAGCGCCTGCTGAACGTGCGCGTCATGATGTCGCTGCGCCGCTCGTTGTTCGAGCGGTTGCTGCACCTGCCGCTCTCCAGGCTGTGGGACATGAAGACCGGCGGCATCCTGTCCCGTCTGACGGGCGACGTGGAAACGACGACCGGCCTCCTGCAAATGGCGCTCGTGTCGCCCGTCGTGTCGCTCATCCGTCTGTCCGTCGCCGTCGCGGTGCTGCTGGTGCTGAACTGGCGGCTGGCGCTGACGGCCATGGCGGTCGTGCCCGGGGCGATGCTGATCAGCTTCATGGCGGCGCGGCGCATCCGGCCGATCTACCGCTCGCTCCGCCGGGACGTGGAGCACATCGACGGCCGGGTGGGTGAAACGTTCTCCGGGATTCGCATCGTCCGGGCGTTCCGGCGGGAACTGCAGGAGCTGCTCAATTACATGCGGGGGCGGCATACCGTGCTGCGCAAGGAGCTGTTCGCGCACCGCCGCGAGCTGGTGCTGTGGACGTCCTGGGGCCTGATGCAGGCGGGCGTGAACGTGGTGATCGTGTGGTACGGCGGGTACATGAACATCACCGGCGGCGCCTCGATCGGCGACATCATGGCCTTCCAGTGGTACACGTTTCTGCTGTTGGGCCCGGTGTGGCAGATCGTCAACTCCTTCTCCGAATTGCAGCGCTCGCTCGCGGCCATGGAGCGAGTGTTCGACGTGCTGGCGATGGACGACGACAAGCCGGACCGGCCCGGCGCGCGGGATGCGCCCCGCGTGGTACGCGAGCTCCGCTTCGAGGACATCGAATTCGCTTATCGCGAGGGCCAACCGGTGGTGCGCGACTTCAGCGTCGCCGTGCCTGGGGGATCCGTGGTCGCCCTGGTGGGCCGCAGCGGCGCCGGGAAGACCACGGTGACGGACCTGGTGGCGCGGTTTCACGACCCCACGCGGGGCCGCATCCTGCTCAATGGCGGCGACATCCGGGACTTCCGCCTCCGGACCTATCGCGACCTACTGGCCATCGTCCAACAGGACGTGTTCTTGTTCGACGGATCGGTGCGGGAGAACATCGCCTACGGCCGGCGCGACGCGACCGACGCCGAGATCGAGGACGCCGCCCGGCGCGCCAATGCTCACGAGTTCATCGCCAGGCTACCGGAGCAGTACGAGACATCGATCGGCGAGCGGGGCGTCAAGCTCTCGGGCGGCCAGCAGCAGCGCCTGGCCATTGCCCGAGCGATTCTCGCATCACCGCAGATCCTCATCTTGGACGAGGCGACGAGCAACCTGGACACAGAGAGCGAGCAGCTCATTCAGGCCTCCATGGCTGCGCTCCTGGCCGGCCGCACCACGTTCGTGATCGCGCATCGTCTCTCCACCATCCGCCGCGCCGACATGATTCTCTTGATGGAAGACGGGCGTGTGACCGAGCGCGGGACCCACGAGGAGCTCATGACCGTCCGCGGTGCCTACTACGGCATGGTCCTGCGACAGATGGAATCGGACGGCCGGAACGCGGAAGCGGTGTGGCGCGGATGAACGAAGCAGCGGATCAGCGGGCGGCCTTCCTCGATGCCGCAGTCTGGCACGGGACGCTGGAGCGTGCCGAGGCCGTCCTCGGCGCGCATCCCGAGATTGCGAGCAGCGACATCTACACGGCCGCGGTCCAGGGCGATGCCGCCGCCGTGCAGCGGTTCCTCGAGCGCGATCCCGCCAACGCCACGGCGAAGGGAGGCCCCCGCGTCTGGGATGCGCTCACGTACCTGTGTTTTTCGAAGTACCTCCGGCTCGATCGCACGCGCTCGGAAGGCTTCGTGCGCGCGGCGCGGGCGCTGCTCGACGCCGGCGCGAGCGCCAATACCGGCTGGTACGAGATGAACCACCAGCCCAACCCGGAGTGGGAGAGCGCGCTGTACGGCGCCGCCGGCGTCGCACACCACGCGGAGCTGACACGCCTGCTACTCGAGCGGGACGCGGATCCCAACGACGAGGAGGTTCCCTATCACGCCCCCGAGACCCACGACAACGCGGCGCTGAAGGTCCTGGTGGAGAGCGGCAAGCTCAACGCGGACAGCCTCGGCATGATGCTGCTCCGCAAGACCGACTGGCACGATTATGAAGGAATCAAATGGCTGCTGGGGCGGGGCGTCGATCCGAATCGGCGGACCCGGTGGGGGAAAACGGCGCTGCATAACGCCGTGCTGAGCGACAACGCCATCGAGATCTTCGAGGTGTTGCTGGATCACGGGGCCGACCCGACCATCATCGCTGATCGCCCCGACCGCTCGGACCGGACATTCTCGGGCAAGTCGGCCGTCGCGATGGCGGCGCGCCGAGGGCGGGGTGACGTGCTCGAGCTGTTCGCGCGGCGCGGCTGTGCGATCGAGCTGCAGGGCGTCGAGCGGCTGCTCGCCGCGTGCGCCAGGAACGACGCCACCGCGGTCCGCGCCATCGCTACGCAGGAGGTCCAGCTGGTGCGCGAAGTCGTGGCGGAGGGAGGGAGATTGCTCGCTGAGTTCTCGGGCGTCGGCAACGCCGACGGCGTATGCCACCTCATCGACCTCGGCGTCGAGGTGGGGGCTGTGTTCCACCGGGGCGACGGCTATTTCGACGTCGCGCCGGACAGCACGGCGCTGCACGTCGCGGCCTGGCGCGCGCGGCCCGCGGTCGTGCAGCTGCTGATCGAGCGCGGCGCGCCGGTGAATGTGAAGGACGGCAAAGGGCGGACCCCGCTGGCCCTGGCCGTCAAGGCGTGCGTAGACTCGTACTGGATCGAGCGGCGCTCGCCCGAGTCCGTGCGAGCGCTGCTCGAGGCAGGAGCGTCCCCGAACGGTGTCCCCTATCCGTCAGGGTACGCGGAGGTTGACGAGCTCCTCAGGGCCCACGGCTAATGTGCCGTAGCCATTTGCTCAGCGAAGTACCGCCCTCCCTGGTGCGGCATGCCCGCGTCGACGACATCGCAGTAGACCATCGTCTGGTTGAGCAGCTGGTAGGCGATCTCGCCGAACGTGAAGGGCCCCGCCAGACCCACCCGCGCTCCGTCGAGCTTGCCGTAGACGTAGTTCAGCGTGCAGTTGCAGGCAAAGGCGAGGTCGTGAG
>Ga0209801_1000055_pt1 | contig 78997 bp, 92 predicted proteins | sample GraSoiAngelo_127_FD_185884 | JGI IMG/M metagenome (GOLD analysis project Ga0209801, IMG submission 185884) | Grasslands soil microbial communities from the Angelo Coastal Reserve, California, USA - 14_0927_09_40cm (SPAdes) (version 2) | ecosystem: Environmental > Terrestrial > Soil > Grasslands ... | reverse complement strand
AGCGCATCTCGCTCGGACGCCGTGGGTGGGCGGACCGCATCATAGAAGTGCGGAATCGTTACTTCTCCTTCGGTCGTGCGCAGCCTACTGAGTACGTGGGTCAATTCGACGATCGGATTGGGCGCCCGAGGACGCCGCGGCGAGCGGTCATGCGAAACTTCTTCATGCGTCGTGGGGCAACGGACAGGGTGGGATTCGAACCCACGGTACCCTTGCGGGCACACCGGTTTTCGAGACCGGCCGTTTCAACCGCTCACGCACCTGTCCTCTAACGGCTGGAGTCTGTCACCTAGCCTTCCACGGATAGGGTGGGATTCGAACCCACGAAACGGTTACCCGTTTACACGCTCTCCAGGCGTGTGCCTTCAGCCGCTCGGCCACCTATCCCGAACTACTAGACGCTAGAGACGCGTAGACGCGCAGACGCGTAGTAAATACCAAGACCGGGCCGGTTTCGCTACCGGCGACCGTCTCGCGAAACCGTGCGCCTGCCCTCACACGTATAATTCGAATCTGCGCAACAGTACCCGTGAAGATCGAGGAGGTACGCATGAACACGCTGCCGAAGAAGCGCGAGCCTGGGGAGTCCCCGGAGGTCAACACGATCCCCACCTGGCGCGAGCTGGCTGACCGCTTCCGCGACCTGATGAAAGACTTCCTGAAGGAAGGCAAGGAGCTGGAGCGCGAGATCGAGCCGAAGCTCCTTCCGGCGCTCAAGCGCCTGAAGCTCGAGATCGAAAAGCTCATCGGGAAGCTCGAGGAGCGGACCCGGCCGCCAAAATCGCAGAGCTAGGACCTGGCGCGCAGGCGCGCGCGGTCCACCTTGCCCAGATGGGTCAGCGGGAGGGCGTCGAGAAAGACTACCTCCCGCGGATACTTGTAGGGCTCGAGCCGCTCCCGCACGAAGGCTTGGAGCTCCTCGGCGAGCCCGTCGCGACGCACGTTCGCCACCACGAAGGCGTGCGGTTTGACGAGGCCCTGCTCTCCCACGACGCCCACCACCGCCACTTCCTTCACCGCCGGGTGCTGCAGCAGACAGTTTTCGACTTCTTGCGGCGCCAGCCACTTTCCCGACACCTTGAGCAAGTCATCGGCGCGGCCGCAATACGCGAAATACCCGTCGGCGTCGCGCCGCACCATGTCGCCGGACACATACCACTCTCCCCGGAATCCCTGCTTGGTCTTCTCCATCTCTTGCCAATAGCCGATCGCCCGGGAGTCGCCGCGGACCCAGAGCGCGCCCACCTCGCCCGCGGGCAGCTCTCGCCCCTCGTCGTCACATACCCTGACGTCAAAGCCCGGCACGACGGTCCCGAGCGTGCCGGGGCGCGCCTGCCCCGGACGGTTCGAGAGGAAGATGTGCCACATCTCGGCCGTGCCGAGGCCGTCCAGCAGCTCGACCCCGAACGTACGCTTCCAGCGCTCATGCAGCTCGACGGGGAGCGGCTCTCCGGCCGAAGTGGCGAGGCGCAGGCACGACAGATTCTGGGTAGCCGCCTCGGGATGGCTCACCATGTGATTGATCATGGTCGGCACATTGATCAGGATCGTGGGCCGGAAGCGCGCGATCTTCTGAAATACGAGGTCGGGGGTCGCGGGTTCGGCGCACAGCACCGTGGCGGCGCCGACGGCGAACGGAAACAACAGGTTAGAGCCGGTGGCGTATCCGAAGTAGAGCTTGGGCACGCTGAGGGTCACGTCGCGGTCGCTGTAGCCGATGACTCCTTTCGCATAGCATTCGGTCGTGTTCGCGAACGACGCGTGGGTCTGCACGACGACCTTCGGTCGCCCCGTGGTTCCACCTGAAAACAGCCAGATTGCCGCATCATCGCGGTGCGTCGGGAAGGCCTCGAGTGTCGCCGGGGCCTGCGCCAGCTGGTCGGCGAATGCTTTCTCACCGAGCACGAGGACCGTCTTCAGGTGACGGGCATCCCCTGCCGCCGTGCGGAATGCGCGCGCCGTGTCCCGGTGTGCGACCACGACTCGGGCGCGCGTGTGGTCGTAGAGGTAGGCAATCGCGTCTGGCTTGAGCTCCGGGTTCACCATCACGACCACTGCACCGATCTTGAGCGTCCCGAACAGCGCCGCGACGAACTCCGGCCCGTCGGGGAGTGCGATCATGACGCGCTGCTCGGGCTGGACGCCGGCCTCCGTGAGGATGTGTCCGAACTGATTGGCGAGCGCCTGAATCGCCCCGTAGGTGAGCGTGCCCGCATCGGTGAGCACGGCGGGTCGAGTGCCCTTCCCCTCCCGCACGCGGGCATCGAGAAAATAGTCCGCCATGTTGAATTGCTCGGGGGGCTGGAAAGTCATGCGACAGATATCGGCCAACGACGTCTGGCGGTCAACCGCCTCGCCCGGTACGATTCAGCCACCCATGGCGGTCCTCGATTTCGCGCACCTGACCTGGGAGGAGGTCCGCGACCTCGACCGGACGAAGGCGGTGGCCATCCTCCCCGTCGGCGCCGTCGAGGCACATGGCCCGCATCTGCCGCTTGCGACGGACGTGATCATCGCGGAGACCATGGCCCGCGCCGCGGCCGCGCGGCTCGCGGCGCGCGGCCATGACGTGGTGCTGCTGCCGCCCCTCGCCTACACCGCCGCGGACTTCGCGGCCGGGTTTCCCGGCACGGTATCGCTGCGGCCCGCCACGGTGACCGCGCTGCTCGTCGACCTCGCGCGCAGCCTGGCGCGGCATGGGCTCCGGGTACTCGCCGTCGCGAACGCGCACTTGGACCCTGCGCACCTCGCGGCCATCGAGGCCGCGGCGGCGCAGACTCGACCCGACACCGGCGCGCGCATTGTGTTTCCCGATGTCACGAAGAAACCTTGGGCGCAGCGCCTGACCGAGGAATTCCGGAGCGGGGCCTGTCACGCGGGGCGGTACGAGACGTCGATCGTGATGGCAGCGTGCCCGGAGCTCGTCCGCGAGTCGCTCCGTCGGTCGCTGCCCCCGAACCCGCGCTCGCTCAGCGCGGCCATCCGCTCCGGGCAGGCGACTTTCGAGGCGGCGGGCGGACCGCGCGCATACTTCGGCGCACCGGCCGAAGCCAGCGCCGACGAGGGTGCGCACACGATCGAGATCCTCGGTGGGCTCCTCGAGGAGGCCGTGCTCGCGGAGCTCGCGCGGTGAGCGTAGGGGAGCTCGCCGGACGCGGTGCCGTGGTCACCGGCGCGGGCCGGGGAGGGGGCATCGGGAAGGCGGTGGCGCGCGCGCTCGGCGGCGCCGGCGCGGCCGTCGTGGTGGCGGCCCGTACGCTGGAGGCCATCGAGGCGGTCGCGACGGAGCTCCGCGCCGCCGGCGGGCAGGCGTGGGCGGTGGCGTGCGACGTCACAGACCCGGCGAGCGTCGCGGCACTCGCCCGCGCCGCGGAGAGCCACCTCGAGCACGTGGACATTCTCGTGAACAACGCAGGTGTCAGCCACTCGGCGCCGTTACAACGGATCACGCTCGCAGACTGGAACCGGATACTGACCGTGAACGCCACCGGCACCTTCCTCTGCACCCAGGCCTTCCTTCCCCGGATGGTCGAGCGGCATTGGGGCCGCGTCGTGAATGTGGCGTCCGTTGCGGGGCTGGGCGGCGGCAAGTACATCGCCGCCTACAGCGCGTCGAAGCACGCCGTGGTCGGGTTCACCCGCTCGGTGGCGGCGGAGGTCGCGGGGACCGGTGTGACCGTGAACGCCGTGTGCCCCGGGTACGTCGACACGGAGATGACGCGAGAATCGGTAGCCCGCATCGCGGCGAAGACCGGCATGTCACCGGAGGCCGCCCTGCACGCGGCTCTCGCGACCACGGGCCAGGTCCGGTTGATCTCACCCGAAGATGTGGCGCGCGCCGTGCTCGCGCTGTGCGAAGACGCGGGGGCGACCAACGGAGAGACCGTAGTCATCGCCGAGGGAGGCGCCCGTTCATGACGTTCCGGATCGTCAACCCCGACGTGCTCGGCCGGCCGAGTGGCTGGAACCATGGCATGCTCGCGCCGGCCGGGGGGCGGCTGCTGTTCGTGGCCGGGCAGACCGCCCCCGAGCGCGGGGGGCTCGTCGAGCAGTGGGCCGGCGCGCTCGAGCGTGTGCTGGAGGTCGTGCGGACGGCGGGCGGTGGACCCGACCACATCGGTCGCATGACGGTTTACGTCATCGACCGTCAGACCTACCTCGCGAGCCTCAAGCCACTCGGCGAGGTCCATCGCCGCCTCATGGGACGGCACTATCCCGCCATGGCGCTGGTGGAAGTGCAGGCACTCCTCGACCCGAACGCCGTCGTCGAGATCGAAGCCACGGCCGTATTGCCCTGACCGACACTCGGAGACCCTTCCGCATGCCGCTCGCATCCAAGTCCTTCCTCTACCAGTCCGACGCCCGCACCGGGGTCGCGACCATCACGCTCAATCGCCCCGATCGGCTCAACGCCCTGACGTTCGACGTGTACCGCGAGCTGCGCGACGCGTTTCGCGCGCTCGACACGGAGCCGGGCGTCCGGGCCGTGATCATCACCGGCGCGGGGCGGGCCTTCTGCTCCGGCGGCGATGTTGAAGACATCATCGGCGCGCTGTTCGCGCGCGACGACGCTGGGCTGCTCGAATTCACGCGGCTGACATGCGACGTGATCCTTGCGATGCGGCAATGCCGCCGGCCCATCGTCGGGGCCTTGAACGGTACGGTCGCGGGCGCCGGCGCTGTCATCGCCGCCGCATGCGACGTGCGCATCGCCGCTGACTCCGCGAAGATCGCATTCCTGTTCACCAAGGTCGGCCTCTCGGGAGCCGACATGGGCGCCGCCTGGCTCCTGCCGCGACTCATCGGCCTCGGCTACGCGACCGAGCTCCTCATGACCGGCGACTTCCTCGACGCCCCGACCGCGCTGCGCATCGGCCTCTACAATCGGGTCGTGCCGGCCGCTAACGTGCTGGGAGAAGCCCGCGGGTTCGCCGAGAAGCTGGCTCAGGGGCCGTCGGTCGCGCTCGGGGTCACGAAGGACGCGCTCAATCACGAGGGGCACATGGATCTGGCCACGGCGCTCGAGGCGGAAGCACAGGCCCAGGCGGCGTGCATGCGGAGCCCCAACTTCCGAGAGGCTTACGAGGCGTTCAAGGCGAAGCGCACGCCCAAATTCGTCTGACCGTGCCTGAATCGACCGCTGTCCGCGCCTTTCTCACCGACTCCCACGTCGCCCTGGCCGCGCGGGTGACCGAGTACGCCACCCAGGAGCTCGTTCCCCTCCCCGAGCCCCCGGACGATGCTGCGGCACGCGCTCAGGCGCGCGAGCTCTTGGGTCGGCTCGGTCAGGCGGGATGGTTCGCGCCGATCGGGGACCTCGATCTGCGTGCGGCATGCCTGGTGCGCGAAGCGCTGGCGGCTGCCTCGCCGCTCGCCGATGTGGTCTTCGCGTTGCAGGCGCTGGGCACCGTACCCATTCTCCTCGCGGGCGACCGCGCGCTCCAGAGCCGCTGGGTGCCGGCCGCGCTCGCGGGTCGGGCCATGGCCTCCTTCGCGCTGACCGAGCCGGAGGCCGGCTCGGACGCGGCCGCGATCGCGACGACCGCCCGGCGGGATGGTGCCGGCTACATCCTCTCCGGTACCAAGACGTTCATCTCGAACGCGGGCATCGCCGACTTCTACACCGTGTTCGCGTCCACCGACCCCGCACAGGGCAACAAGGGGATTTCGGCCTTCGTGGTTGCGGCGGACGCTCCCGGGCTCACGTTCGTGCGTCCTCTGGTGCTCTCGGCGCCGCACCCACTCGGCGAGATCGCGTTCCAGGACTGTCGCGTGCCCGCGTCCAGCCGTCTCGGCGCCGAAGGTGAGGGCTTCAAGCTCGGGTTGGCCACGCTCGACCGGCTGCGTGCGACCGTGGCCGCGGCTGCGTGCGGAATGGCCACGCGGGCGTTGCACGAGGCCGTCGCGCACGCCACCCGGCGGAGACAATTCGGACGCACGCTCGGGGAGTTCCAGCTGATTCAGGAAAAGCTCGCGCGGATGGCGACGGACCTCACTGCCGCACGGCTGCTCACCTACCGGGCGGCCTGGGAGAAGGATCGCGGCGCGGAGCGCGTGACGCTCGAGGCGGCGATGGCGAAGGCCTTCGCGACCGAGGCCGCGCAGCGGATCGTGGACGACGCCGTTCAGATCCTCGGGGGCCGCGGCGTGCTCGCGTCCCATCCGGTGGACCGGCTGTACCGGGCCGTCCGGGCGCTGCGGATCTACGAGGGCACGACCGAGATCCAACACCTCATCGTGGCGGGGCAGCTGCTGAAGCAGGCGGAAGGCGTCCGATGAAGATCGTCGTCGTGGGCGGCGGGCCGGCCGGACTGTACTTCGCGATCCAAATGAAGCTGGCGGATCCCGCGCACCACGTGACGGTGATCGAGCGGAACCCCCTGGAGGCCACGTTCGGGTTCGGCGTCGTCTTCTCCGACGCGACTCAGGACAACCTCGCGGAGGCCGATCGCGAGACCCACGACGAGATGGTCCGGCAATTCCATCATTGGGACGACATCGACGTCCATTTCAATGGTACGGTAGTCACGTCCACCGGCCATGGGTTCAGCGGGCTATCGCGCCGGACCCTTCTCGGGATCCTGCGCCGCCGCGTGGAAGCGCTCGGGGTGTGCGTCGAGATCGGCACCGAGGTCACGGACGCCAGCGCCTACCGCGGCGCCGATCTCGTAGTGGCGGCCGACGGCTTCAACAGCGTGTTACGCAGACAGTTTGCCGATCGGTTCGAGCCCACCGTGGATTGGCGTCCCAATCGCTACGTGTGGCTCGGGACCACCCGCCCCTTCCCCGCGTTCACGTTCTACTTCAAGCGCGATCAGCACGGCCTGTGGCGAGTCCACGCCTATCAGTACGAACCCGAGGGCTCGACGTTCATCGTCGAAGCCACGGAGGGGACCTGGCGAGCGGCGGGGATGGACCGCGCCGACGAGCGCGCGACGGTCGCGTTCTGCGAGGCGTTGTTTCGCGAGGAGCTCCAGGGGCACCGGCTGCTAACCAATCGCTCTCTTTGGCGCAACTTCGGCACGGTGCGAAACCGCCGTTGGCATCACCAGAATGTGGCGCTATTGGGGGACGCCGCTCACACCGTGCACTTTTCGGTGGGATCCGGCACAAAGCTCGCCATGGAGGACGCCGTCGCCCTGGCGGGCGCGCTCGTGCGCGCGCCCGCTGGCGACGTCCCCGCCGCGCTCGCGACGTACGAAGCGGAGCGGCGACCCTCGGTCGAGAGCTTGCAGCGCGCGGCGCAGGTCAGCCTCCAGTGGTTCGAGGACACCGAGCGCTATATGGATCTCGTACCGCTCCAGTTCGCCTTCAACCTGCTCACGCGGAGCTTGCGGATCACGCACGATAACTTGCGGCTCCGCGACCCTGCGTTCGTTGGTGCCGTGGACCGCTGGTTCGCCGCGCGGACCGAGGAGCAGAGCGGCGTCGCTGTGCCCAGCAACCCGCCCCCGCCTCCCCTCTTCACGCCATTCCGGCTGCGCGACCTCCTGCTCGCGAACCGTGTGGTCGTGTCCCCGATGTGCCAGTACTGCGCGGTCGACGGCACGCCCAATGATTGGCACCTCGTTCACCTCGGGACGCGGGCCCTGGGCGGTGCGGGGCTCGTCTTCACGGAGATGACCGACGTTTCGCGCGAAGGCCGGATCTCGCCGGGGTGCACGGGCATGTACAAGCCGGAGCACGTGCAGGCCTGGAAGCGGATCGTGGACTTCGTCCACGCCCACAGTCACGCGAAGATCGGGCTCCAGCTCGGCCACGCGGGCCGCAAGGGCTCGACCCGGCTCGCCTGGGAGGGAATGGACGAGCCGCTTCCCGAAGGCAACTGGGAGATCATCGCCGCCTCCCCGATTCCCTATTTCCCCCACAGCCAGGTCCCCCGCGCCATGGACCGGCCCGATATGGACGCCGTGCGCGATGACTTCGTGCGTGCGGCGCGCATGGGAGATCAGGCGGGCTTCGACATCCTCGAGATCCACTTCGCGCACGGCTATCTGCTGGCCAGCTTCATTTCGCCGCTCACCAACCAACGTAGCGACGACTACGGCGGCGCGCTCGCGAATCGACTGAGATTCCCCCTCGAGGTGTTCGATGCCGTCCGTGCGGTATGGCCGGAGCGCAAGCCGATCTCCGTGCGCATCTCCGCCGTGGACTGGGCTCCGGGTGGCACGGAACCCGCCGACGCGGTCGAGATCGCCCGGCTCCTTCGGGCGCACGGCTGTGACGTCGTGGACGTCTCGGCGGGTCAGACGGTGCCCGATGCGAAACCGGTGTATGGGCGCCAGTTCCAAACGCCGTTCGCGGACAGGGTGCGACATGAAGTCGGGATACCGACGATGGCGGTGGGCAACATTTCGTCGTACACCGACGTGAACACGATTCTCGCGGCCGGGCGCGCCGATCTCTGCGTCCTGGCGCGCGCGCACCTGTGGGATCCCTACTGGACCCGCCACGCCGCGCACGAGATGGGCCATGCGCTGCCCTGGCCGCCTCAGTATTCCACGCTCGACACCTACAAGCCGCGGTTCACGTGAGGGTTACCCGATGGCGGTGAGTTATTCCAGCTATTTGAAGCTCGATGAGCTCCTGGCGCTGCAGCAGCCGCGCTCCGCCGGCCCCGAGCACGACGAGATGCTGTTCATCGTCATCCATCAGGTGTACGAGCTGTGGTTCAAGGAGATGCTGCACGAGCTCGCCTATCTCGAGAAGCTGCTGCGCGACAACGCCACGCCGCGAGCGCTGCACACCTTGAAGCGCATCCTCACCGTACTGAAGGTGATGGTGGCGCAAATCGACGTGCTCGAGACGATGACGCCGCTCGAGTTCCTGTCGTTCCGTGACCGGCTGGAGTCCGGCAGTGGGTTCCAGTCATTCCAGTTTCGCGAGCTCGAATTCGTGCTCGGCACGAAGAACGCCGCGGCCGTGGCGCGCTACCCCGAAGGCAGCGAGGCCCGTCGGCGGCTCGAGGCGAGGCATCGCGCGTCGACGCTGTGGGACGCTTTTCTCGCCTACCTCGTGCGGAACCAGTACGCCGTGCCGCCATCGCTGCTCAGCCGGGACGTGACCCGGCCGCCCGAGCCGTCGCGCGAGCTGCAGCAGGTCCTGATCACCGTCTACCGGACGAACCCCGCCGTCGCGTCGGTGTGCGAGCGGTTGGTGGACCTGGACGAAGGCGTCATGGAGTGGCGTTATCGACACGTGAAGATGGTGCAGCGCACCATCGGCACGAAGCCGGGCACCGGCGGATCCACGGGTGCCGAATACCTCGAGACCACGCTGAACAAGCCTGCGTTCCCCGACCTCTGGGCGATCCGCACGGAGCTGTGAGCGGCGTGACGCCGGAGTCGCTCCACGCGAGCCCCAACGCGCTCGCGCGTCACTACAGCAGGTTCCGCGTCGCCGAGCGGTTGCTCTTGACCGGCCACTCACATCAGGCCTGGCCGGACGTCGGTCTCGAGGCCCAGCAACGCGCCTGGCTCGACGCGGCGGAGTACGTAGACGACAAGTGGGAGCACGCTTTCGTCATGGCGGACCGCGTGCGGCGCGGGTTCGCGCGGCTGCTCGACGACGCGGACGGCGCCATCGCGCTGGGCGTGAATACGCACGAGCTGGTCGTGCGCTGGCTCTCGGCGCTGCCCTTGCGGCGACGCCCCCGCCTCGTAACGACGGCCGGAGAGTTCCACACGATCCGCCGCCAGCTCGACCGTCTGGCGGAGGAAGGGATCACGGTCGTCAAGGTTCCCGCGCTCCCGGCCGCGACGCTCGCCGAGCGGCTCGCCGGAACGGTGGACGATCGCACCTCGGCGGTCCTCGTCTCGGCCGTCCTCTACGAAAACGCCCACATCGTGCGCGACCTCACCCGCGTACAGGCGGCGTGCCGCCGGGCGGGGGCGGAGCTGCTGGTGGACGCCTATCACGCACTCGGCGTCGTGCCGTTCTCGTTGCGGCGGGATGGGCTGGCCGAGGCCTTCGTGGTCGGCGGCGGATACAAGTACCTCCAGCTGGGCGAGGGGAACTGTTTTCTACGGATCCCTCCCAACTGCGCGCTCCGACCGGTGATCACCGGCTGGTTCAGCGAGTTCCAGTCGCTACCGCGTGGCGAGCCGACGGGTCCGGTCGGTTACGGCCCGGGCGCCGCTCGATTTGCCGGGGCCACCTATGACCCAACGAGCCATTACCGGGCGGCGCGGGTGTTCGACTTCTTCGACGCGCACGAGCTGAGCCCGGACCTCCTGCGGCGGGTGAGCCAGCATCAGCTGGGACTCCTCGCCAACCGGTTCGACGCGCTCGACGCCGACCCACGGCTCATCAGGCGGGACCAGGCGGTAACGCTCCCGGAGCTCGGGGGCTTCCTCGCGTTGCAGGCGCCGCGTGCCGAAGAGCTGTGTCGCCGGCTGCGAGATCGGGGCGTGGCGGCCGACTACCGAGCGGACGTCCTGCGCCTCGGCCCGGCCCCGTACCTAGCGGACGAGCAGCTCAATGCGGCCATGGAGCGCTTGGGGGAGGTGGTCCGCGAGCTCGGGGCGATCTAGCGCCGCTCCCGGAAGAACGTCTGCAGAAGGTCGCCACACGCCCCTGCTTCGACTCCGCCTACCACTTCCACGCGATGGTTCAAGCGTGGGTGGCGTAGCAGGTCTTCAACGGATCCGGCCATTCCGCCCTTAGGGTCGTGCGCCCCGAACACCACCTTCCCGACCTTGGCGAGCACGATCGCGCCGGCGCATTGCGCACAGGGCTCGAGTGTGACGTAGAGCGTGCAGTCGGTCAGGCGATCGGTCCGGAGGGCCCGCAGCGCCGCTTGCACGGCGAGCAGCTCGGCATGGGCGGTAGGATCAACCCGGGTGACGGATTCGTTGTGCGCGCGGGCCACGACGGCGCCGTCCCGAAACACCGCGGCGCCCACCGGGACTTCTCCGGCGGACGCCGCTCGGCGGGCCTCTTCCAGCGCTGCCGCCATGCCAGCCATATCGGACGGAGCCACGGAAGCGGACCGTCTGGTCCCGCTCCCCGCTCCCCGCTCCCGATGTTCAGGCACGCGCGGGCTCGGCCACTCCCCCAGGGACGCGCTCGAAGGTGAGACGACTGCCGTCTTTCGACCGGTCCACCCGCACCCGGTCGCCCTCCGCATACTCCCCCTCGAGGACGGCCAGCGCGAGCGGATTCTGCACCAACCTCTGGATCGCGCGCTTCAACGGACGCGCGCCGTACACCGGGTCGTAGCCCTCACTGACGATCAGCTGCTTTGCGGCGGGCGTGATCTCGAGCGCCAGCTTGCGCTCGGCGAGCAACCGCTGGAACCGCGCGATCTGCAGATCCACGATCCGGGCGATGTCGTCGCTCGAAAGCGGACGGAAGATGATCGTGTCGTCCACGCGATTCAGGAACTCGGGCCGGAAGGTCTGGCGCAAGAGCTCGAGCACCTTGGTCTCGACCTGCTCCCAGTTTTCGGTGCCCATCTCGAGGATGTACGGCGACCCGAGGTTGGACGTCATGATCAGCACCGTGTTCCGAAAGTCGACGGTGCGCCCTTGCGAGTCGGTGAGCCGCCCCTCGTCCAGGATCTGGAGCAGGACATTAAACACATCGGGATGCGCCTTTTCGATCTCGTCGAACAAGACGACGGCGTACGGCCGCCGCCGGATCGCTTCGGTGAGCTGACCGCCCTCCTCGTACCCGACGTATCCCGGCGGGGCTCCGATCATCCGTGCGACGGCGTGCTTCTCCATGTACTCGGACATGTCGAGCCGCACCATGGCCTTTTCGTCGTCGAACACGAACTCCGCCAGGGCTCGCGCCGTCTCGGTCTTGCCCACTCCAGTGGGCCCGAGGAAGATGAACGACCCCGTGGGGCGATTCGGATCCTGGAGCCCGGCGCGGGCGCGGCGCACCGCGTTGGCCACGGCGGCGAGCGCCTCAGGCTGACCGATCACGCGACGCCCGAGCTCCTCCTCGAGGCGGGTCAGGCGCTCGCGCTCCGACTCGAGCATCTTGGACACCGGGATTCCGGTCCACTTCGACACGATCTCCGCGATGTCTTCGGAGTCGACTTCTTCCTTCAGGTACTTGCCCTTCTTCTGGATCTCCGCAAGCCGCTTTTCGAGGCCCGCGATCTCCTTTTCGACCGCCGGAATCCGGCCGTAACTGATCTCGGCCGCCTTCTGGAGATCGGCGCGCCGCGTGGCTTGGTCCGCTTCGCCCCGGAGCTGCTCCAGCTCCGCCTTCTTCGCCTGCAGCTTCGCGATCGCGTCCCGCTCGGCCTGCCACTGCGCTTTCATCGCGTTCGACTGCTCGCGCAGCTCCGCCAGCTCTTCCTCGAGCTTGGCGCGGCGCTCCTTGACCGCCTTGTCCTTCTCCTTGGCCAGGGCCGCGAGCTCGATCTCGAGCTGTACGATCTTACGCTCGACCTCGTCGATCTCCTGGGGTAGCGAATCGATGGCGATGCGCAGCCGTGCCGCCGCCTCGTCCACCAGGTCGATGGCCTTGTCGGGGAGAAACCGGTCCGTGATATAGCGGTGCGACAACGTCGCCGCGGCCACGAGGGCGTTGTCCGTTATCCGTACTCCGTGGTGAATCTCGTAGCGCTCCTTCAGACCGCGCAGGATGGCGATCGTGTCCTCGACCGACGGCTCGCCGACGTACACCGGCTGGAACCGGCGCTCCAGGGCGGCGTCCTTTTCGACGTACTTGCGGTACTCGTCCAGCGTGGTGGCGCCGATCACGTGCAGCTCGCCGCGCGCGAGCGCCGGCTTGAGCATGTTCGAGGCATCGACCGCCCCTTCGGCGGCGCCGGCACCCACCAACGTGTGCAGCTCGTCGATGAAGACGATGTACCTGCCTTCGGCGGTTGTGATCTCCTTGAGCACAGCCTTGAGGCGCTCCTCGAACTCGCCGCGATACTTGGTGCCGGCGACAAGGGCGCCGAGGTCCAGTCCGACGAGGTGTTTGTTGCGCAGTGAGTCCGGCACGTCCCCGTTGACGATGCGCTGCGCGAGGCCCTCGACGATCGCCGTCTTGCCGACGCCGGGCTCCCCGATCAGGACAGGGTTGTTCTTGGTGCGGCGGGACAGCACCTGCATCACCCGGCGGATCTCCTCGTCCCGGCCGATCACCGGATCGAGCTTGCCCTTGCGCGCCTGCTCGGTCAGATCGCGCGTAAAGCGCTCGAGCGCCTGGTACTTCTGCTCGGGCTCCTGGTCGGTCACACGGTGCGCTCCTCGAACACCCTGAAGCGCGGCCAGGAGGTCGTCGCGATCCACACCCGCCGCCGAGAGCAGCTGCCGGGCGGTCGTGCCCTTCTCCTCGGCAAGAGCGAGGAGCAGGTGCTCCGTCGATACGTATGCGTCGCCGAGCGCTTTCGCCTCGTCCTCAGCGCGGTCGAGCAGGCGGGACAGCTCGCGCGACAGCGTGGGTTCGGCGGTACTCCCTGATTGTTTTGGGAAGCGGTCGACTTCGCGTTGCATGTCGGCGGCGAGCTGGGTGACGTTGAGGCCGGCTTTCTGCAGGAGGGGGACGACGATGCCCTCGTCCTGCCCCAAGAGGGCGAGGAAGAGGTGTGCGTCGTTGATCACGGGGTTACCCCGTGCGCGCGCCAACGAGGCGGCCTCCTGCAGCGCCTCGGCCGCCTTCACGGTCAAACGATCTGGCTTTATCATGGCCGCTCAGCTAGGCAACGTCCGTGCCCAAGAAGGGTGCCCTTTTGGCAGAACTCCTTACTTCACAACGATTTTCTTGGTGAAGCGCTTGCCGTCTATGACCAGCTGGTAGATGTAGACGCCGGACGCCGCCGGCTTCCCGGTGTTCGCCACAAAGCCGTCCCAATAGGCGCTATAGGCGCAACCGAGTGTGGTAGGGCAGCTTAAGGCGAGGCTGTCGAGCGGCTTATCCGTTCCCCGCAGAATCGGGATCGCGACGAGCTGGGCGAGGACGTTGTAAATCCGCAGGGATACCACAGGCCGGTGACCCTTGAGGAACAACTCCCCGCTGACCTTGAAGGGAATTGTGGTCGCCGGGTTGAACGGATTCGAGCGATTCTGCTGGGGCCCGATAGGGGTCTGTGCCGCCAGCGCCCCCCCCTGCACTCCTGCCAACCAAAGCCCGAGCCCCAGTACGGCCCAGGCGTGCCGCATCATGCCACTACTCCTGTGCAAACGAAAGATGATTCCGGTCAGTCTCCTTGTCGCTGATGATACCGTGAAGCCAGGGCGCTGATCCAATACTACGAGCCGCCTTTCCCGGCTGTCAACCTCACCAACACGCGCGCATCGCCGCGTCGACGCGTCACCCCTCGCCGGTCCGCCCATTCGAGCAGCGGGATCAAGTACTTGCGTGTTAGCCCGAAGCGGTCCCGCAGCTCCGCCGGTGTGGCGGAGCCCAGCTCGGCGAGCGCCGTCTCGAGCGCGGAGCGGAACTCCGCCAGGGCCCCCTGCGCGGCATAGCGTTCGCCGTCGATGGACTCGGCCGCGCCCTCGCGGGCCAGATGAGAGAGGAGGGCGCGCACCGGAGCGCCCGGAAACTCCCGCTCGAGCTCTGCGACGGTGGGGATCTGCCAGCGTGCCTCGACGAGCCGCCGGGTGAGCTTCTGCTGGACATCAGTCGCGCGGGCGTCGAAGGCGGGGCGCCAACCTGAAAGGCGCGCCACGCTCCCCGCGACTTCGAACGCGCCTCCCGTTCGCGTGCCCTCCTGCAAGACGGCATCGATCACGACCGGCGACGCCGGCGCCCCCACCGCTGCCCGGAGGGCCTGCAGCGACATCCCTGGATCGAGCGGATGCTCCTCGTGGTGACGCCGGAGCACGTCGGCCAGCCGCGTCGCTTCCGTCGTCACCGCTTTCCGCTGGACGACGGTCGCTCCTGACGACAGGAGGTCCCGCCCCGCCTCGGCGATGACCGCCGTCACATGGCCCGGCGGCGCGCCGAGTCGAACGGCTAGGGTATCGGTGGAGATCCCGGTGAGTCCGCTCTCGACGACGAAAGCGGACAGCCGGGCGGGGAGCGCTTGACCGGCGTCGATGCCGCGGCGCCGCAACCGGGAGCGCGGCGGCGGGAAGGGGTCGAGTACCACTCCTCCCCCGATGGTCGTAACCGGAGAGAAGGAGCGGAGCACGAACCGATCTCCGCCTCGAGCCACGAGCGGGACCTCCAAGATCAGTCGGGTCAGGCCGCGCTCCCCCGGTACGATGGTGGGAGTCTGCGCCACCCGAGCCAGGACTTCCGCGGTGCCCAGGTGCACTCGTAGCCTCGTCCGCGACGCGATCGGTCTTCGGGTCGACGGGAGGAGCTCGATCGCCGCGTCGAGGACCGTCGCCGCGTGCCACCCCGACCCGGTAACCGCCACGTGACCGCGGGCCAGCTCGTGCTTATCCACGCCCACGAGGGCGAGCGCCGTGCGCCGGCCCGGAACGGCACGATCCGCAGCCTGGCCGTGCACTTCGATCGAGCGCACGCGGGCCTCGCGCCCGAGCGGCAGGAGCCGAACCAGGTCGCCGACCGCCACGGTGCCGCTCCACGTGGTTCCCGTGACCACGGTGCCCGCTCCCGCCACCGCGAAGACGCGATCGATCGGCAGGCGGAACAGGTCGTCGGCCGGACGCTCGCCCAAGTCCGCCGCCACGCGGCCGAGCGCCGCGCGTAGCTCGTCCAGCCCGGCACCGGTGGTCGTGGATGTCGCCACAGCAGGCTCCCAGCGCACCCGGCTCGCTGCGAGCCGCGTCCGCACCTCATTCTGCACCAGGTCGAGCCATTCGGGCTCCACGAGATCCCGCTTGGTGATGACCGGAATCCCTCGTCGGACCCCCAGCAGCTCGACGATAGCGAGGTGCTCTTCTGTCTGCGGCATGATGCCTTCGTCCGCGGCGATCACGAGCAGCGCGACGTCGATGCCGGTCGCACCTGCCAACATGTTGCGCACGAACCCCTCGTGACCCGGGACGTCGACGACGCTCGCCTGGATATCGTCGCCGAGCGGTAGGGGCGCGAACCCGAGATCGATCGTAATCCCGCGGCGCTTCTCCTCCTCCCACCGATCAGTGTCGACTCCGGTGAGGGCCTTCACGAGCGCCGTCTTGCCGTGGTCGATGTGACCGGCGGTGCCGATTACGAAGCGGCGGACGGGACCGGCGCCGGGTCGAGGGGGGGGACTGGAGTGAGGGGCGGAAGCACCCACGGGCGACGCTCCCAGAAATCCAGGGCTGACAGGGGGCCGGCATCGCCCAGGTGATACCGGACGAAGCGGGCGACGAGGCGGCGGTGTGCCGCCGCATGGGACGGATCGAGCACGGGCAGGTCCGCCCCGGGATCGTTCAGGGCGAGCAGATCACGGTACGCCGGGCCGGGCAATCGCGTCGACGGTTGAGCGAGAGCGGGTGCGCAGCGTGGGCAAAACGCCCCGCCTTCCGCCACGCTGAACGCCACGGGCGCGTCGCCCGCGGCCTCGATCGCCACGCCGTCGCGCACGCACGTGGCGAGCGACGGCTCGAAGCCGAGCACGGCGACCAGTCGCCAGATGGCCCGCGCGGCCGTGGCATCCGCACGGTCGGGGGAGGCCGCTTCGAGGGCATCGAGTGCGGCGATGAGCGCGTCATACGCCGCCGGGAGGGAGGCGGGAGGCGCCATTTTGAGCATGACCTGGGCGAGTGCGGCGGCGCCCGCAAAGCGACCGATGTCCGCGGCCAGGTCTCTTCGCAGGTTCAACAGGTCGAAGGCGCTCAAGGTGTGGAGCTCACGGGTCTCGCGGAAGTAGAGCTGGGCCACGCCCTCGCTCAAGAGCTCGAGCCCGGCTCCGAAGCGGCTCTTGGGGCGCAGGGCGCCTTTGGCGATCGCGCTTTGGACGCCGAGCTCCCGCGTGGCCAGCCGAACCACCTTGGACGTCTCGCTGTAACGGTACGTCTGAAGGACGACGGCGGGGGTGGTGAGGAGAGACATGGCTAGGGCGTCGCGGCCACCGCCGCGGTCGCCGGGCAGACGCCAACGGCGACGGTTTGGATTTCGCGGTAGCCGGGCGGCGCGGTGAGCACATGGACCGTTCCCGTCGCCGCGCACGAGCCCGGGTCGACCGCGTACACGCGCCCGCGGAGATCGATCGCCAGACCCGAGACGCCGTGGTCTCCCGGTTTCACACCGTTTCCGGGGCCTCGCGTGATGCTCCGCACAGTAGTGTTCACTTCGAGAATACCCTCGGCCAGCGAGGCGATCAGAAGCCGCCCACCCGCCGGGTGAAACGCCGCCGCTCCGGGGGATTCACCAAGGCCGTTCAACACCGCCACCTCCGTACGGCTCACCGGGTCGACGATTGACAACTTGCCGTCCGCTTCGCCGGTATGGCCGGAAGTGACGACGTACAGCAAGCTGTCGTCCCCTATGACCGCGAACCGTCCGTTCATCCCCGTGAGAGGAATGGAGTCGGGCGTCCTGACACCGCAGCAATCGAACGACGTGATCCAGCTCGGGCCGGCCGGCGATGAGCCGACGAGATTCCCGTTCACGACGAACACGCGCGCGCCAACGATGGCGACCGCCTGGGGATGCACGCCGACGGTGACGCTCGCGGTGTCGCCGTTCAGATAGTTGATCCGCGTGACCGTGTTGAGATTGGGATTGGCGACCCAGGCGATCGAGTCGTCCTGAATGGCGACGCCGGTCGCGCCCGATCCCGTGGCCAGGGGCAGCACGTAGTCGGGGTTCGCGCAGAGGGCGCCGGGGCCGCACGGCAGCGGGAGACGGTCGACCGCGACGGCGTCCGCCCGCCCCAGTGGCACCAGGAAGACGCTCCCGCGACCGTCGATGGTGCCCGGTGTCGCGGTGGCGCTCTGCCAGGTGCGGGTGGAAACGCTGAAGTCGCTCGCGGCGATGAGCGACAGCGTGCGGTCGCTCGAGTTGACGACCCCGATCACCTGGCCTGCCGATGTGGTCTGCTCGAGCGCGTCGCTGCACGCGTTCACACCCAGGGCCATCCCCACCAGGACGACGACGCGTCTCTTCACCCGTACGCTTCCCCCTTGCCCGGCTGCGCTTGTTACGGCCCGAACCGCACCTCTCCCCCGAATAATAGAGTGCGCCGGCGCGCGGGGAAGTTCTTGACCTCCTGATACGGGTGGTCCAACACGTTCTCTATGCGAATGGAGAGCGCGAGGCCGGGCGCGCCGCGTGCGGGGCGGAGGGCGTCCAGCTCGGTAGCGAGATCCAGGCGGGTGTACGAGGGCAGCGACACTCGCGGGAACGGGAATGTCGAGAAATCCTGATCGACCCGATCCCCGACGTACGTGACGGCGACTGACACCGTGCTGCGACTGCGGACACGATAGTCGGCATCGAGCCGTCCGGAATGCTTGGGCCGTCGTGTGAGCGGCTGCCCGGCCGCCAGGAGCGCCCCGGACGACGGATCGAAGCCTGGATTGGTGACATCAGTATGAAGGTAGGTATAACTCGCCGCCATGGACAGCGGTTCCGTCGGAGCCACGCGAACCCCCAGCTCAACCCCGTTCGCGTCGGCGGCCGCGACGTTGTAGTAGTTCGGCGCACCCGAGGGCGCGCCCGGGTTGTAGTCGATCATGTCGACAAACCGTTGGTCGAAGAACGTGGCGGACAGAGTCGTTGCCCCTCCTCCCAACTGCTGCTCGACGCCCAGCTCCCAGCTGCGTGAGTGCTCGGGTTTCAAGCTTGGATTACCGATCGAGAAGCCGGTCGAATAGTTCTCGATGAACGTGGGCTCGCGGAAACCGGTCCCGGCGGTCGCCCGGAGGCGCGTGCCCCTGAGCCGGTACACGGCCCCTACGCGGTAGGTGGTATACGTCCCGAACCGCTGGTTGTGGTCGACCCGCGCTCCCGTGGTCAGTACGACGCCAGCGGCCACGTGCGTCACGAGCTGCGTGTAGTATCCCGTATTCCAACGCGACGAGTCGATGGGCGCCGTGCTGCAATCACCGAACGACGTCTCACAGACGTTGAAGCTGCGTTCGTGTTCCTGCTCCACCGCTGTACCCACTGTCACCACCGCGTCCGACGGGAGGTACCAGTTGGCCCGAAGGTCGGCGCTGGAGCGCCGCAGATCGTCGAGGCTCTGAAACCGGGAGCCGTCCGCCGTGCTGTCGGGCCGGTTGTCGAACCCGCCGCTGGTCTGGTTGGTGGCCAAGAGCAGGCGCGCTTCGAGCCGTGGAGCAAGGTAATGGCCGATGTCGATCCCCAGCGTAGGACCACTCCCGAAGGTGAATTGGTTGTGGTCGACCGGCACGCCGGCACCGTTGGTCGGGAAGTGAAACATGTCGTCGCCATAGCGGAGCGTGAGCTTCGCGTCGGTGCGATCGGGGAGCGCGACCCGAGCGAGCCCGGAGAATACGGTGTTGTGATACCGATTGTTGAAGGGGTACGTGCCGTCGCTCTCGAAGCGCGAGAGCGATATCGAGTAGCTCGCTGCTTCGGTCCCGCCGGACGCCGCCGCGTCCCAGAGGAGCGTCCCGTATGTGCCGCCTCGCACGCTCGCCTCCGCGCGGCCCCTGGGCGCGCCCGTTCCCGGCCGCGTGAAGATCTGGACGACCCCCGTCACCGCGTCGGAGCCATACAGCACGCTCGCGGGTCCGCGCACGACCTCGATTCGGTCGATGTTGTCGGTCGTCAGGTTCGCGAAGTCGAACGAGCCACCCGGTTGGTTCACCGGGACGCCATCCACCAGCACTTTGACGTAATTGCTCTGCCCGCCGCGCAGGAACAGCGACGTCTGTCCACCGAAGGATCCCGTTTGCACCACCGCCGCGCCCGGAACGTCCCGAAGCGCCTCGAGCACGGTGCCAATCCCCTTGGCCCGGAGGTCGGCGCCGCGCAGCACGGTGACGGCGGCGGGGACGTCCGCAGCCGGCTGGGGAAGGCGCGTGGCCGTCACGACCACCGGTGCGAGCACAGCCGAGTCCTTGGGGGGCTGGGGGGGCTGGGGGGGCTGGGGGGGCTGTTGCGCGGCCAGCATCGATGGAACGGCGAACAGAACGCGAACTCCCGACGCGAGTCTCATATCTCGTCCTTTCCGTGGCGAAGCGGGATCATCTGCGGCCGGCCCTCGAACGACGCGATCGAGACCGGCCAGGCGAACACGCGCTCGACCGTCTCGCGCGTGAGGACGTCGGCAGGCGCGCCGTCGCCCGCGGGCCGCCCGTCGGCGAGCAGGAGCACACGATCGGCGAACCGCGCCGCGAGGTTCACGTGGTGGGTAATAAGCAGCACCGCGAGGCCGTCCCGGTCGGCCAGCGCACGCACGAGCTCGAACAGCTGCATTTCGTGCCGCACGTCGAGGCTCGCCGTGGGCTCGTCCAGCACGAGGAGCTTCGGCTCCTGCGCGAGCGCGCGCGCCAGCCGCACCCGCTGGTATTCGCCGCCCGAAAGCGTCCAAATCCACCGGTTCGCGAGGGACGAGACGTCGCACCGCGCCAGCGCCCGGTCCACCGCGGCGTGATCCTCGGCCGCTTCGGTTCCCCACAAGGAGAGGTAGGCGTAACGACCCAGCAGTACCGTCTCCCTCACGCGCTGGGGAAAGAGGTTGTCCTCACGCTGGGCGACGACGCCGACGACCCGGGCGATGGCGCGCCGCGACCACGCGCCCGCCGCGCGACCGAGAATCATCACGCTTCCAGCGGCTGGCCGTGCCAGGCCGAGCGCCACACGCACGAGCGTCGTCTTGCCGCTCCCGTTCGGGCCAAGCACGGCGTGTACTTCGCCGGCGCGGACCGCGAGGTTCACGCCCTCCAGCGCATCGGCGGGCGCGCCTGGATAGCGGTAGGAGACGCCGCGGACGTCGAGGATCAGCTCGCGGTCCATTTACGCAACAGAAGGACGAAGACGGGGACGCCGATCAACGCGGTCACGATCCCGACGGGTAGCTCCCGCGGAGCCACGGCGACGCGCGCCACGGTGTCCGAGAGCGCGAGCAGCGCGCCACCGCCCAGGAACGCGGCGGGGAGGAGCGGGCGGTGGCGGTGACCCCAGAGGAGGCGCATGGCGTGGGGGACCACGAGGCCGACGAAGCCGATCACCCCGGAGACGGCGACCGCGGCCGCCGTCAGGAGCGAGGCCGCCAGGTAGACGCGGCGCTTGACCGACTCGACGTCGGCGCCCAGGTGCCGGGCGGGCTCTTCGCCGAGCGCCAGCAGGTCGAGCGGTCGCGCGGCCGCGAGAAGTACGACGACCGGCAGCGGGGCGTAGACGCAGAGTAACGCCACATTGTCCCACGAGGCGCCAGATAGGCCGCCCCAGAGCCAGAGGAAGGCGTTCCGCAGCTCCGCGGCGTCGGACAGGGACACGAGTGCGGTCGTGACGGCGGCGGTGAAGGCGCCGACCGCCACGCCGGCCAGGATCAGGATCCGGGGGTCGAGCTCGGCGCCGCCCACGAGGCCGAGGCGGTACACCAGCGCCATGGCGCCGAGGGCACCCGCGAACGCGGCGATGGGCAACGCCCAGGGACTGTTCACGTGCAGCGCAATCGCGAGCACCGCTCCGAGTCCCGCGCCCCCCGACAGGCCCAGAAGGGACGGATCCGCCAGGGGATTGCGCACCAGCGCCTGGAGCCCCGCGCCCGCGATCGCCAGAGACCCGCCGACGAGAAAGGCGAGCAGCGCCCGGGGCAGCCGGAGCGAGCGAACGACCTCGGATGTGGCGAGGTCGGCGAGCGGCACGTGCGCTGGTCCGAGCACAACCGCGAGCAGAAGAGCGGCAGCCACCACCACGCCGAGCCCAAGCCACCTCATCGGGTCACCGCTTCGAGCTGGCGCCGGAATTCCGCCACCGCCTCGGCGGCCCGGGGGCCCGGGCGCGCGAACAACGACCCCGTGAGAGACACGACGTGGCGCTGGCGCACCGCGCGGACCGCCTGCCACTCGGGACGCCGCGTGAATCTCGGCGGCTCCGCGGCCGAGCTGTCTCGCAGCACGACGATCAGGTCGGGATCGCGGGCCACGATCGTTTCGAGCCCGACGGTGGCCGAAGCGGCGCCGACGTCGTGGAAGACATTGGCGGCGCCGGCGAGCCCGGCGAGCTCATCCAGGTAGCTCCCGCCTCCGATCACCACCGGGGGGTTGTCCCAGACGACGAAGGCGACGCGGGCGTGAGGCAACGGTGGCGCGCGATCGCGGGCGACGAGCCGTTGCATGGCTTGGGCGAGCGAATCCCCCGCGCGCTCCGCGCCCGTGAGCCGGCCGAGCAGGCGCGCGGCGCGCGCGATGTCTTCGAGGCGGTCCTGACGCACGAGTGCCGCCGCAATTCCGAGTCGGGCGAGCTGGGCTGCCGCGGTCTCGTCGAGCGCCGAGCGATACAACACCACGAGATCCGGGTGGCGCGCGGCGACGGCCTCGATGTTGGGGTTGAGTCCGTCCCCGACGCTCGGCACCTGGCGTGCGGCGGGGGGGTAGTCGCACCAGGTGGTGCGTCCTACGAGCCGGTCGCCGACGCCGAGCGCGAACAGCAGCTCGGTGACGGCAGGGGAAAGCGAGACGATGCGGCTCGGCGGTTGGGCGAGCGCGACGGTGCGCCCCGCGTCATCGAGGGCCGAGATGCGCGACGGCGGCGCGGAGCGGTTTCCCCTCCCGCACGCCACTGTGGCGACAAGGAGGAGTCCCGCGAGGTGGGTGCGATGTGCCCAACGGCGCATAGCAAAAAGGCCCACCCCCGACGGTGCGGAGATGGGCGAGCGCCTGCGCCTGGATGCGCAGCGCCACCATCCCTCCCGCGAGGGATCTGCAGGTGGCGCGAACGGAGAGGTCTCCTGGCTCCGGGCGAGCGGCTCGCCTTCCCGGGTGCAGCACCCAGTGGCTCGAGCCGCTACACAATGCCCGTTACAGTGGCGGGGCCGCGCCGGACTCGCACCGGCTTCCGTGAATCCCCGTTCGCTTGTAACGACGGAGCTAGTCTATCGTGGTTTCCGCCGCAGCGCAACAGCGAACCCGATGGCCAGCACGACGCCCGCCAGGCCCACGACGAACGGCACGAGTGTCTCGGGCGCGAACCGTCGATCGCTGAAGGCGATCGCGAGGGGCGTGCCCGCGGCGAGCGCTGGCGTGCGATAGCGCGCGAATCGACGGCCCTCGATGTCCTCGATGCCGAGCGAATCGAGCTTGCCACCCGTCGCCGCGGTCGTGACGACCGCCGCCGTGTCTTCGAGCAGCAGGTCCACCTCTTGGGTGGGCTGGTCGACCGGCACGTTCACGCGCCTCACGGTCGCGGGGAGCACGTACGTATAGCTCAGCTGCTTGCGGTCGCGGGGCGGCAGGGGACCGAACACCGCCACCGAGTCGCCGCGCAGCGTCACCGCCTGGGGCGAGACGTCCCCCTGCCCCACGCGGAACTGGATCGCCACCGACGGGATCGCCCCGGCCCACGTGGGTCGGAGCGAGTCCAGTGCCACGCGCGTCGCGCTGCCCGGGTTCTCGAGCTCCACGAGCTCGAGCACGTCCCGCGTGCCGTCGCCCTTCAGCTTGGCCACGGTGACCAGCCGTCGCGCGACCCGCACCTCGGGACCCGCGGCGCTCGTGTCGTACACGTAGAGTGGTGCAAGCCGGGCCGTCGGGCCGGCCCGGGCCGTCACCGGCTCCGAGAAATACGCGATCCCGGCGCGCCAGCTCGAGACGACGTAAATGGTGCTCGAGTCGGCTCGCTTGGCCGTCAGGCGATACGCGCCGCTCGCGCCGGTCCGGGCCGAGTCGATGGGTTGCCCGCCGCCATCCATGGACACCTGGTGCAGCACCACCCAGGTGCGCGCGACCGGCCGGCCCCCGGTCCCGTAAAGGACCCGGCCCGTCACGACGATCTGCTGTGCCTTGAGCCTGCCCCCCCCTCCCCCGGCGGCGAGGGCGATGAGCAGGGCGGCGCTACGGAGTGAACTTCCCGAAGTCTTCAGGATTCAGGTTCTGGAGGTAGGTCTTCAACGCTTCCGGATCGAGCGCTCCCGGCGCCCCCGGCCCTCCCGGCCCGCCTCCGGCGCCCGACTCGGCGCCGGGCTCTCCGGTATCGACCGAGGTGAGCGCGAGCAGGCTGTCGCTCGTGTAGATCGGGGCCTTGAGCCGCAGCGCGACCGCGATCGAATCGGACGGTCGGGCGTCGATCTGAATGACCGCGTCACCGCGGTAGATGTGGAGCTCGGCGTAATACGTGTTGTCCTTCACCTGGGTGATGATGACCTTCCGCAGGTCCGCGCCCAGCCCGAGGATCACCTGTTTCAAGAGGTCGTGGGTGAGCGGTCGCGCGAACTTGACGCCGGCGAGCTCCATCGCGATGGCGCTCGCTTCCGCTGGCCCGATCCAGATGGGAAGCACGCGCTCCCCTTCCTGCTCCTGGAGGATCACGACCGGCGTGTTGGTCGTGCGATCGAGCCCGAGGTGCGCGACCCGGACCTGGACCTGGTTCGCGCTCAGGTCCCCATCTCCCACGAGGCGAGGTACTTCTGCTGCTCGGCCGTGAGGGTGTCGATCGCGACCCCCATTGCCGCGAGCTTGAGGCGCGCGATCTCCGCGTCCAGCTCCCTCGGGATGCGGTGCACAGCCTTCCCGAGCTGCTTGGCCTGCTGCACCACGTGCTCGGCCGCGAGCGCCTGGTTCGCGAACGACATGTCCATCACGCTGGCCGGATGCCCCTCGGCGGCCGCGAGGTTGATGAGCCGGCCGTCCGCCAGCACGAAGAGTCGCTTCCCGCCGAGCCGCCACTCGTCCACGAACTCGCGCACGCGGGTGGGCCCCTGGGCCGCCTGTTTGAGACCGTCCAGGTCGATCTCGACGTTGAAATGACCCGAGTTGGCAAGCACCGCTCCATCCTTCATGGCACGCATGTGCTCCATGCGAATCACGTGCGTGTTCCCGGTCAGCGTCACGAACACGTCGCCCAGGCGCGCGGCCTCCGCCATCGGTGCGACGCGATAGCCGTCCATCTGCGCCTCGAGCGCCTTGAGGGGGTCGATCTCGGTCACGATGACGTTCGCGCCCGCCCCGCGCACCCGGAGCGCAAACCCGCGCCCGCACCACCCATACCCCGCCACTACCACCGTGCTCCCAGCCACGAGCAGGTTGGTGGCGCGCAGGATTCCATCCAGCGTCGATTGCCCGGTGCCGTAGCGGTTGTCGAACAGATGCTTGGTGTCGGAGTCGTTCACGGCGATCACCGGGAATTGCAGCACGCCGTCCCGCGCCATCGCCCTGAGCCGGATCACACCCGTCGTGGTCTCTTCGGTCGAGCCGTGCACGCCGGCGACGAGCGCCTTGCGGTCGGCCCCGGAGAGCGTCTCGACCCACTTGCGAACCGGCGGGGCGAGATCGTCCAGCCGGTTGAGCGCGATCATGTGGAGGGCGCCTACCAGGTCCGCGCCGTCATCCATCGTGACGTCGGGACGATGCGCCAGCGCAGCGCGGATGTGCTCGTAATACGTGGTATGATCCTCTCCCCTAATCGCGAACACCTTGATGCCGTGGTCCTTGACGAGGTGCGCCGCGACGTCGTCCTGGGTGGAGAGCGGGTTCGAGGCACATAGCGCGACATCCGCGCCGCCGGCCTGCAGGGTGACCGCGAGGTTAGCGGTCTCCGTGGTGACGTGCAGGCAGGCGGAGAGGCGACGGCCCGATAAGGGGCGCTCCCGGGTGAAGCGTTCCCGGATCTGGCGGAGCACCGGCATGGACCGCTCCGCCCACTCGGTCCGGCGACGTCCCTCTGCGGCGAGCTTCAGGTCCTTGATGTCGTGGTCGGCGGTCCGGGCCGTCGTGGTCATGCGGTCACTTTCTTGGAGGCATAGTGCTTGGAGCGCTGGACGGCGAGGCGCAGGTCTTCCACGCGGCTGGCGCGCTCCCAGGTGAACAACTCGACTTCGCGGTCCCCGTCTTTGTCCACGTAGCGGCGGCGCTCCGGCGCCCGGCCGAAATGCCCGTACGCGGCGGTCGCCCGGTAGATCGGTTGCCGCAGGTCCAGTGCCGCATTGATCGCGAGCGGCTTGAGGTCGAACACCTCGCGGACCGCGTCTTCGATGGCTTCGTCCGGTACGACGCCGGTCCGGAATGTGTCGATCATCACGGAGACCGGCTCCGCGACGCCGATGGCGTAGGCGACCTGCGCCTCGCAGCGCTGGGCCAGCTTGGCGGCCACCACGTTCTTCGCGACCCAGCGCATGGCGTAGGCGGCCGAGCGATCGACCTTGGACGGGTCCTTCCCGCTGAAGGCGCCGCCGCCGTGACGCGCCATTCCGCCATACGTGTCCACGATGATCTTTCGGCCGGTGAGACCCGCGTCCCCCTGCGGCCCCCCGACCACGAAGCGGCCGGTGGGATTTACGAGCAGGTCCACGTCCCGGATCTCGAATCCCGCGTCCCCCAACACCGGCCGGACGACCAGCGCGATGACGCCCTCCCGCAGCTCCGTGTTGTCGATCTTGTCCGAATGTTGGGTCGAGACCACCACCTTGCTGACCCCGACCGGGCGTGCGCCCTCATAGACCACGCTCACCTGGGTCTTGCCATCGGGCCGCAGCCAGGGAAGGTCTCCCGCCTTGCGCACGACCGCGAGCCGCTCGGCGAGACGATGGGCGAGCACGATCGGGAGCGGCATGAGCGAGGGCGTCTCGTCCGAGGCATACCCGAACATCATCCCCTGATCGCCCGCCCCGCCCCGATCCACGCCCATGGCGATGTCGCCCGACTGGCGGTCGATGGTGGTGAGGATGGCGCAGGTCTGCGCATCGAAGCCGAAGCTCGCGTCGGTGTAGCCGATAGCGCTGATCGTGCCCCGGACGATGTCGGGGATATGCACGTAGGTGGACGTCGTGATCTCGCCGGCCACCACGGCCATGCCGGTGGTGACGAGCGTCTCGCAGGCGACGCGGGCCGCCGGATCCTTGGCGATGATCGCGTCCAGGACCGCATCCGAGATCTGATCGGCGATCTTGTCGGGATGTCCTTCCGTCACCGACTCGGAGGTGAAGACGTGGCGCTGCGCTGGCATCTCTCGATCCGACCGGAGGTTAAGCGTTCAAGCTAGCGGCGGGCCGGGCGCCGGGCAACCGTGCGTGGTGATCGAGCAGCTTCAGGTCCACCGCTTCGGCGAGCGCGAGGCGCAGCAAATCGAGGACATCGTCCGCGGTGCGCGCGGCGAGCGCCTCCGCGGCGACCGCGCGGGCGCGCGCCGCGCTCACCTGCCGCACGGTCCACTTCACGAGCGGCAACGCCGGCGGCGCTACGGAGAGGGTCTCGTATCCGAGTCCGATCAGCAGGAACGCCGACAGCGGCTCGGACGCCATTTCCCCGCACACGCTCGCCGGTTTTCCCGCCGCGCGCGCGGCGTCGGCGACTTGCTTCAGGAGACGCAACACGCTCGGGTCGTGCGGCGTGAATCGGTCGGCGAGCCGGGCGTTGCCCCGATCCACGACGAGCGTGTATTGCGTCAGGTCGTTCGTGCCGACGGACAGGAAGTCCGCCTCGGCGGCGAGCCGGTCCGCGATGACGGCGGCGGCGGGCGTCTCGACCATCACGCCCACGGGCAACGAGGTCGCCGCGGGGACGCCCTCCCGAGCGAGGCGGGTGGCTTCTTCGGCTACGAGGGCACGCGTGCGGTCCAGCTCCTCGAGACGGGTGACGAGCGGCGCCATCAGCCACACGTCGCCGTGCTTAGCGGCCCGCAGCGCCGCTCGCACCTGCGTCCGAAACAGCTCCGGCCGATCGAGGCACACGCGAATGGCCCGCCAGCCGAGCTGGGGGTTCGCCTCGGACGGCGCGCGGAACTGCAGGGGGAGCTTATCGCCGCCCAGATCGTACGTGCGCACCACCACCGGATGGCCCGGGAACGCCTCCGCCACGCGCCCGAAGTAAGCCGCCTGCTCGTCCTCCGTCGGCAGGGTGCTGTGGCCCGTGATGAGGAACTCGGTGCGGAGCAGGCCGACGCCCTCCGCCCCGTGCTGGCGCGCCGCGCTGATCTCATCAGGCAGGTCGACGTTGCCTCGCAGCACGATCCGCAGGCCGTCGACCGTGACGGCCGGGAGGTCCACCACTTCCTCGAGTTGGGAAGCGAGCTCGCGCCGGCGCTGCTCGAGCGCCCGTGCCTCCGCGATCTCGTGCGGCGTGGGATCGAGCAGAACCGTCCCGCGCGTCCCGTCCATGACGAGCATGGTGCCGGGCTCGATGCGCTCGATGGCCCCCGCGACGCCGAACACGGCGGGGATCCCGATCGAATGGGCGAGGATCGCCGCGTGGGAGGTGCGCGTCCCTTCCTCGCTCACGAGTCCGACCACGTGCTCCCGATCGAGCTCTACGGTGAGCGCCGGAGAGAGCTCCTTGGCCACCACCACGGACGGCTGGGTGATGCCCTCCCACAGCTCGTCGCTGCCACGGTGCATCAGGTGCTCGATCACCCGCACGGCGACGCCCGTGAGGTCGGCCAGTCGATCCTTGAGGCGCGGGCTGCCGGTCGCGGCCCACATGTCACGGACTTCGAGCGCCTTGAACTCGTAGGCCTTCTCGGCCGTGAGGTGGTTCTCGCGAATGAGATTCGCGACGGCGGCCAGGAACTCCTTGTCCTCGAGCATCAGGATCTGGGCGTCGAAGATGCGGGCCTCATCCAGGCCCGCGCGGTCTTCGGTTTTGGCCTTCATCGCCTGGAGAAAGCGCTTGACGTCGCGCACGGCCGCGCGCAGCCGGCGCACTTCCTTCTCGACCTGTGAGCGTGGCACCACGCGATGCGGCACGTCGGGCATCACCCAGCGCACCACCACGGCAGGCCCCACGCCGATCCCGGCCGAGACGCCGATTCCCTTCAAGTGCCGGTCGCTCATCCCGCACCCTCGTCCTCGCGCTCCTCCGCCTCGCGCAGCTCGGCTTCCCGCAGCTCCGCCGTCAAATGCATCTCGTGGAAGCCGTCAGCCACCAGGGCGAGCAGCGCCTCCATGGCCTGCTCCGCGTCCTCCCCGTCCACGTTGATGATCAGGGATGAGCCACACTCCGCCGCCAGCATCATCACGCCCATGATGCTCTTCCCGTTGACGGTGAGGTCGTCCTTGCGCACCTGGACGGTCGACTGGAACCGGCTCGCGAGCTTCACGAACTCGGCGGCCGGGCGCGCATGCATCCCGAGCGGGTTCACGATCTTGGCCGAGCGCTCGATCACCGCCAGAACCATCCGATGAGCGCCGCGAGCGCGAGCAGCACGAGTCCGAATCGCAGGCCCGTCAGGCGGGCCCGTTGCCACCGGAGGAGCACGAAGCCGCCGGCGGCGACCACCGCGAGGACCGCGCGGGTCCAGCTGAGGAACCCGCCGGTGAGGTAGTGCACCACGAGCGGGAGGGCGACGCCCGCGACGAGCGCCATCGCAGGGGCCGAGAGCGTCGCGGCCCGCTGGAGCACGGGCTCACGCAGCGCCGTTGCGACCTGCCCTCCGTACGCCCAGCCGGCCCGCAGCGCCCACCACCGCAATGCGACGTGACCGATGTTGTACACGATCAGGAAACCGAAGATCGCCCAGAGGCCGAGCCCGAGCGCCACCCCGATGAGCGCGAGCCCCGAAGTCAGCGGTAGCCAGCCGGCCCACACCAGGCGGTCGCCGAGCGCGCCGAGCGGCCCGCACAGGGCGGTGCGCAGGCGCTCGACCTGCTGCGGTGGCACGCCGTCGTGCTCGGCGCGTGCAGTCGCCCCGACGGCAAGGCCACACAAATACGGGTGTGCGTTGAAGAAATGCGCCGCGCGCGCCACGGCCGCGCGGTAGGCCGTGCCGTTGCCCTCGAGGTCGCGGATCAACGGCTGCTCCGCCACGCCCATCCCGATCCCCTGCATCCGCTCGTAGTTCCACGATCCCTGCACCGTGAACAGACGGAGCAGGCTGCGGCCGAGCGGCGGGCGCGCGGCGGTCGTCATCGGAGCCACACGACCGCCGCGCCGCCGACCAGGCCGGCGGCGAACCAGCGGAGGCCCGGGCCACGACCGACCAGGCGGAGTGTGCCCGCCGTTCCGGCCGCCAGCGCGACGCCCACCGCGGCGACACTGAGCAGCACCCTGCCGCGCGACGACACCGTGCCGACCAGATAATCGCGGGCGAGCTGCGCGAGCGCGAGGCCCAGCGCGGTCACCACCGCAGCGCGCGCCGCGTCGCGTAGGATGCCGGCGATGTGCAATCGCGCCAGGACGCGCGGCTCGCCGGTCTCCAGGGCTGCCGCAGCGCGGTGAACCGCCCGCGTGTTGAGGCGCCGTATCACCTGCAGGCTCGCGCCTCCGGCCATCGCCGTGATCAACCCGACGACGGCGCCCAAGCCGAAGCCAAGGGTTCCCGCGCCGGCGTGCGCCGCGCTCACCGCGGCGATGGTCGCTGGCCCGTATTCGGGGTACCGCACTGCTCCCACGGGCAAGATGTCGTACTGGAAAAGCTCGAACAGGACGCCGAGCTGCAGGCCGGTCGCGACGTCCCCCAGGATCGCGCCCGCGATCGGCCCCGCGACGATGGGACGCGCGATCATCGCCTGCGGCACGCTCACCAGGTCGAGGCCGACGAGGGTGCCCCATACGAGCAGCATGACCTGGAGCACGGCCGGGGGGCTCACGTGAAGTCCTCGAGCGGGACCGGACGCGTGGTGGGCACGTCCTGTGCAGTCACCTCCACCCCCTGGGCGGCCAGCGCCTTGAGCTTCGCCGCTTCCCCGTCAGAGAGATACACGTACCGGAGCCGCTCCGAGCGCCCTGGGCGGTGGTGCAGACCGCCTACATTGACCCGGCTCACGCCATGGCCGTTCGCGGCGAGCGCGGCGAGCGTGTCGATGTCTCCGAACACCAGGATGCCGGTGCGCGGGTCCCGCTCCCACTCCGAGAGTCGCTGCCGCGCTTCCGCCGTCGAGGCGAACACGACTTCGATATCAGGCGGCACACCCATTCGATAGAGCTCCTGCTCCTGGTCGCTCGAGCGCACGCTGTCGTCCACGAGCACGATGAATCGCGCGTTGAGCGGTTTCCCCCAGCCGACGACCACCTGGCCGTGGATCAACCGATCATCGACGCGATACAGGGCGATACTCATGCGGCGGGCGTGCGGATCGCCCGACTCCCAGCCTCGGCCGCGCGTCGCGCGGCGTCGGCGGGTGCGAGATCGCGATGGAACACGAAATCGAGCAGCATCGCGAGATTCACACCGGTCACGACTGCCACATCGGTCCGGCCCCGTGCCAACCGCACCGAGCTCGTCAGGCAGGACCCCCCGGGCAGATCCACGAAGAGCACGGCCGGCCGGGCATCGATCGCCCGGGTGAGCCGCTCCGTGAGCGCCCCGCTGTCGCACCCGTCGTTCGAGACCGGCACCAGGGCGTCGTTCACGCCGGTGATCGCCGCGACGGCAGTGAGCAACGCCTGCGCCACGGCCGCGTGCGACACGATCACGCCGCGCAGGGGGTCACTCATTGTCTTCCTCGAGATACTCCTGCAGCTGCCGGCGCTCGGCGAGACGCTTGATCAAGCGGTCGTTGAAGGCGCGCGCCGCGTCCACCCCGCTGTACCGCAGCAGGTGGTTCATCGCCACGACCTCACAGACTACGGTGAGGTTCTTGCCGGGGTTGAGCGGCACGGTGACCAGGGGCAGGGTCACGTCGAGCACCTGGGTGGTCTGGCCATCGATGCCCGTCCGGTCGTATTCGCGCGACGCGTCCCAGTCCTCGAGCTGGACCACCACCTCGATGCGCTTCTGCTGGCGCACCGCGCGGATGCCGAACAGGGCCCGGATATCGATCAGTCCCACGCCGCGGATCTCCATGTGATGCTGGGCGAGCTCGTGCCCGCGCCCGATGAGCACGTCGTTCCCACGACGGGTGATGTGCACGAGATCGTCCGCCACCAGGCGATGGCCGCGCTCGACCAGGTCCAGCACGCATTCGCTCTTGCCGATCCCCGACCGCCCGAGGAACAGGAGCCCCACGCCGAACACGTCGGCGAGCGAGGCATGCACCGTCGTGGCGGGGGCGAACGCATCGTCCAGGAACGGCTTGAGGCGACGATAGAACTCCGCCGTCTTGAGCCGCGTGCGAATTACCGCGACTCCTTTCTTGCGCGCGAGCTCGAGCAGTTCGGAGGGCGGCTCCTGTCCTTTGGAGATGACCACGCACGGCAAGTCGAACTGGAACAACGTCTCGATCGCGCGGCGCCGCGCCACGGCGTCGAGGGTGGCCAAGTACGTGACTTCCGTCTCGCCGAGGATATGAATGCGGTGCGCCGCGAAGCGCGCCGTGTAGCCCGCGAGCACGAGCCCGGGGCTCGACGCCTCGGGCGTTGGGATCTCGCGGTCGAGCCCCAGGTCACCGGTCAGGGCCTCGAGCTGCAGCGGATCGCGCTCGAGCAGGTCGCGGACCTTCGGCAGGGGGCTCATCGGGGCTCCCGCGTATGGGCCCGGCGACCGCGGGCCGCGCGACGCCGGATGGGGGACTTGTCGAGCTGGCGGCGGAGCTTGGCCACGGCCGCATCGAGCGCGCTCCGATGGTCGCTTCCGCGCGCCTTGGCGACGTGCAGGACGCCGCGCGCGGCGTGCAACCGCACCTCCACCAAGGGGCGGCCGTTGTCCGCGACGAACAGGATCCGCGAGTCGTGCGGCCGGGGCGCGATCCGCCCGAGCCTCTCGAGCAGCGTTCGGGCGCGCGCGCGAAGCTCGTCTGCGACGTCGCAGTGGCGCGCCGTGATGGTGATTCGCATGCTCAGACCGTCCCTTCCCCTTCCCGTCCACCTCCCGACTCGATGACGCGGCGGAGATGGGCTTCCGTCGCCTCGGCGGCGTGTTCCCACGACAGCCGCTCGGCGAACGCGCGCGCCCCCGCTCCGAGTCGCGACACGAGCGCCGGATCGCCGGCGAGCGCGAGCATGCGGTCGGTCAGGGCGCGGACGTCGCCATGTGGCACGAGAAATCCCGTCTCGCCGTCTCGCACCGACTCCCGCAAGCCCGGACTGTCGGAGGCGAGTGCGGGCGTTCCACAGGCCGCCGCCTCGACGTTCGAGATGCCCCACCCCTCCTTGGGACTCGCGAGTACCACGCCCCACGACCGTCGCAACAGTCGCCGCTTCTCCTCGTCGGACACGAACCCCAGGAAGCGCGCGGCCGGGCCGAGCCCGAGCCTGCGCGCCAGGCGCTCGAGGCGCCCCCGGTCGTCCCCCTGACCGGCCACGTCGAGGAACAGGTCGGGACGGCTTCGCCGCGCGACCGCCAGGGCCCGGAGCGCGATTTCCACTCCTTTATAACGCTTGAGCCGCCCCACGTACAAGAACGTCGGCTCGCGCGTCCGCGAGGCATCGGGGGTATACCAGGCCGCGTCGACGCCCGGATGAATCACGTCGATCCGCTCGCGTGGCACGCCCCGCCGCGCGAGGTCGTCCCGCGTGCTCTCGGAGATGGCGTGGAACCAGGCCCGGCGGTACGCCCGCGGGATCAACCGCTCGGCGGCCCACACCACGGCCGCGATGGGCCAGCTCGCCTCGCGAAATGCGGTGGTGCCGAACAGGTGCGGCACGAGCGCTGAGAAAGGTTTGTCGGTAAGTCCCGCGAGAAACAGGGGCAGCTTGTTGATGTCCTCGACGACAACGTCGTAGGAGCCGGCGGAGAGCAGGCGCCGTACCGCCCCACGAGCGTGGAGCGCGAAGGTGTACCGTCCCCCGTAACGCCGCACCCGCATGCCGTCGAGCTCCGCTTCGGGAGCGGTGCCCGGCCAGCCGCTCGCTACCAGGTCGATGGTGTGGCCACGACGGGCCAGACGGCCGAAGATCTCGTGCAAGTGGATCTCCGCGCCGCCGGCGTGCGGGTTCTCGCGGTCGTTCCAGTTCACGAGCAGGATCCTCACAGCGCGCCGGACTCCCGCGCCACGCTGTCGAGCACGCCGTTCACGAACCCCGGCGCTTTCGCGCCGGCGAACCAGTGGGCGAGCTTCACGGCCTCGTCGATCACCACCCGCGATGGAGTGGCGCCCTCGGCGAGCTCCGCGAGCGCGAGCCGCAGGATGTTGCGCTCCACCACCCCCACCCGCTCGAGCCGCCAATGCTCGGCCGCGTCGGCCACCCGGCGGTCGAATTCCGGGAGGCCCGCGATGGCCTGGGCGGCGAGGTCGGCGCCACGGTCGTAGCCGGTCGGGGCGTGGCCGTAGGCGTTGGCGAGCCGGGCGACGACCGTTTCGATGGAGGGGCGGCCGGACAGGTCCCAGGCGTAGAGGAGCTGCAGCGCGCGAGCGCGGGCCTTAGTCTCGGGGCGCTGCACGGGTGAGCTGGGCCAGGACGTCAGCCGTGGTGAGCGCCGCGTCGGTCGCCTCGTAGCCCTTGTTCCCGGCCGTGCCGCCGGCCCGCGCCAGCGCCTGCTCCAGCGTCTCCGTGGTCAGCACGCCGAAGCCGACCGGGAGCCGGTGCGCCAGGGCGACGTTCCCGAGCCCACGCGCCGCCTCACCGGCAACGTACTCGAAGTGGGGCGTCTCGCCCCGGATCACACACCCGAGCGCGACCAGCGCCGCATACCGCCCGCTCGCCGCCGCGGCCTCCGCCGCGACCGGCAGCTCGAAGGCGCCCGGGACCCAGATCACGTCCACGCGCGCGTCGGGCACGCCCTTGTCGTGGAGGCACTCGCGGGCGCCGTCCAGCAGGCGCGCGGTGACGACCTCATTGTAGCGGCTGACGAGCACGGCGACGCGACCTGCTCGCGGCGCGCGCGGCGAACCCGGGATCTCGGCCACGGTCAGTGGGTCAGGAGGTGGCCGAGCTTGTCCCGCTTGACGTCGAGATAGGAGCGGTTCTCGTCGGAGGGCGTCATCACGATCGGCACACGCTCGACGATCTCGAGGCCGTAGCCCTCGAGCCCGACCAGCTTCATCGGGTTGTTGGTGAGCACGCGGATCGAGGACAGCCCCAGATCCAGGAGGATCTGCGCCCCGATGCCGTAGTTGCGCAGGTCCGGCTTGAAGCCGAGCTCGCGGTTCGCCTCGACGGTATCGTGACCGGCGTCCTGGAGCTCATACGCCTTCAGCTTGTTGAGCAGACCGATACCGCGACCTTCCTGATCGAGATACACGATGACGCCGCGGCCCTCCGCGGCGATCATCCGCATGGCGGAATGCAGCTGCCACCCGCAGTCGCACCGGCCGGAGCCGAAGACGTCGCCCGTGAGGCACTTCGAGTGCATGCGCACCAGCAGGTCTTTCCGCTTCCCCAGGTCGCCGTACACGAGCGCCACGTGCTCCGCCGGGTCGACGTCGTTCGTGTAACCCACGATGCGGAATTCCCCGAACGGCGTCGGCAGGCGCGCCTCCGCCACGCGGTGCACTAACCGCTCGTGCGCGAGCCGATACGCCACGAGCTGCGCCACCGTGATGAAGCTGAGCCCGTGCTCCTTGGCGAACTTCTCGAGATCCGGCTGCCGCGCCATGGACCCGTCGGCGTTCAGGATCTCGCAGATCACCCCGGCGGGATAGAGCCCGGCGAGGCGCGCGAGGTCCAAGCTGGCTTCGGTCTGGCCCACGCGCTGCAGCACGCCGCCGGGCCGCGCCCGCAATGGGAAGACGTGCCCGGGACGGCGGAGGTCGGTCGGCACGCTGCCGGGGTCGATCGCCACGCGGATGGTCGCGGCGCGGTCCGCCGCGGAGATGCCGGTCGTGACGCCGAAACGCGTCGCCGCGTCGATCGAAACGGTGAACGCCGTCTCGTGCGCCTCGGTGTTGTGCTCGGCCATCTGGGTGAGCCCCAGAGCCTGGCAGCGCTCCGGCAGCAGGGTGAGGCAGATCAACCCCCGCCCGTGCGTCGCCATGAAGTTGATCATGGCGGGGGTGACCTTCTCCGCGGCGCCGACCAGGTCCCCCTCATTCTCGCGATGCTCGTCGTCGGCCACGATCACCAGCTTGCCGGCGCGGACGTCCGCGATCGCCTGCTCTATCTTGCGATGCTGCATAATTGCCTCACGTACTTTCCGAGTACATCACCCTCTACGTGCACGCGATCGCCCACGCGCAGCGCGGCGAGCGTGGTGTGCTCACGCGTGAACGGAATCAGCGAGATCTGCACCCGATCCCGGCCGGGCAGGTCGTTGATCGTCAGGCTCACGCCGTCCACGGTGATCGCTCCGTGCGGAATCGAAATCTCCCGGACGGCGTCCGGTACCCGCAGGTCGCACACCCAGGCGTCCCCGTGTTGCTCTGTCTGTTCCACCACGGCGACCCCGTCCACGTGTCCCTGGACGATGTGACCCCCCAGGCGATCGGTGGCGCGCACGGCGCGCTCGAGGTTCACGCGACGCCCCTCACGATATTCACCGAACAGGGTGCGGCCTTCCGTAGTTTCCACCACGTGGACCGTGAACCCGCCCTTCACCACTCGCTCGACCGTGAGACAAGCGCCGTTCACGGCGATGCTCTCGCCCGGCTTAAGACCGCGGAAAGGAGCGCGGATCGTGAGAACGAGTCCGTCCTCCTCTTCCCCCTTCCCCCTTCCCCGGCCTTTACCCCCGTTTCGCGTTACGCGCGCCACGCGCCCCACGGCGCTCACGATTCCGGTAAACATATCCGCTTGTCCAATACCAATAATGTATCAGAGCCCAACGCGCGGCGCTCCACGGGCGTCCAGCGCGGCGTCGCGGCGAGCCGCTGCGGTGGAACCCCCGGAAAGGCCGGTACGGCGCCCTCGCCGAGCCAGACCGGCGCCTGCACCCAGTAGAGGCGATCGACCAGTCCGTCCACCAGAAGCTTCGCGCCAAGCGCCCCGCCCCCCTCGCACAGCACCGACTGGATGCCGGCATCGCGGAGCATGCGCAGTCCGCTGGCGAGCGAATCGGGACGGAATACCCGAACGCCGTTCTGCTCGAGCGCCGTGACGCTCGAGACCGGCGCTTCGAGCGATGACATGACCCAGGTGGGGACGTCGCGCGCTCCGCTCACGAGCTGCGCGCTCGGGTTCAGCATGGCGCGTCGGTCGAACACGACACGCACCGGGGGCCGGCGGGGTGTCACGGGACCGCGCACGGTGAGTTGTGGATTGTCCTGCAAGGCGGTGGTGCCGCCGACCGCGATCGCATCGAACCCCGCCCGCAACCAGTGCACGTAGTCCCGGGCCGTCTCGCCCGACACCCATTGTGAGCTGCGTGCCGCGTCCGCGATCCGCCCGTCGATCGAGGTGGCGAGCTTGAGGGCGACGAACGGTCGCTCGTTCTGCTGCCGCGCGAACAGGAAGGGCGCATTGAGCGCGGCGGCCGCTTCGGCGAGGAGCCCGATCGAGACGATCACGTTCTTGCTGCGGAGCACGCCGGCCCCGCCCCGGGCTTCGGCGTCCGGGTCGGGGATCGCCGCGACTACGCGCGCCACACCGGCCTGCACGATCGCGTCGGTACACGGCGGCGTCTTGCCGTGGTGGGCGCACGGCTCGAGGTTCACGACCAGCGTCGCCCCGCGCGCCCGCTCGCCCGCGGCCTGGAGCGCCACGACTTCGGCGTGCGGTCCGCCGAATTCCGCGTGGTAGCCTTCCCCCACAATGGTCTCTCCGGCGAGCACGACGGCGCCCACGAGGGGGTTTGGAGCAACGCGCCCCCAACCCCGGCGTGCGAGGTCGAGGGCGCGTTCCATAGCCGCCCGCTCTGCGGGCGGTGGTGCCGCCCGTTCGAGCGTCTCCTTAGAATCCGAACCGGATGCCGAGACCTCCGAAGACATGGGCCGCCTTGGGATCGAAGTCCGAGAACTGCGTGACGAAGGCCTGGTCCTTGCCCGCTTGTAGCCCAATCTCGCCCACGAGCTTCACGGCCGCGAGGGAGAGTCCCCCGTTCACGAACACCAAGGCGCGCGTATTGGTGGGGTTGATCACCACCGTCCGTATGGTCGTCGGGCCGTCATAGAACCGGATGTTCGTATTGTCCGACTTGTAACGATCGACCCCGATTCCGGCGGCGACATCCAGGAGGACGAACTTCCACCCCGCCACGGCGCGATAGCTGTCACTTCTGAGATCCATCGTGAATTCGAACTGGTCTCCGGTGCCGGGGGCAGGCCCGAGGGTGCCGTACCGCAGCCGCGGTACCGTGCGATGCATGTAGCTCACCGACACCGCGGGAATGGGAAACCCTCCGTTGAGGACCCCGACACGGACGCCGTATCCGATCCCCAGCGCCGCATCGCTGATATGCGTGGCGTTCGAGTCCACGGTGAGATTCTTGATCCCCGTCGGAAGGACCAGTGCAGAGCCAAGCACGTCGACGGCCAGCAGGCCGCCGCCCAGGCCCTTGAGGAGGCCCACCGCCCCTTCGACCATTGGCGCGGGAACCACACCGTTGAAGCTCGACGGCACCACCGACTGGTTGGCAGCCGTCGGGTCGGGGAGCGCAGCCTTGATCCCGTTCACCCGCGCGGTGAGCGTAAGGTGTCCGAGTCCTCCGGTGGCGCGAGCGGTGCCGAGCACGGGGTTGCCGCCGGTCACGATCATGCCCGCCAATGGATAGAACGCCCGCACCCCGTCGACGGCCGTGTTGCAGGCGGCCGTGGCGCCCGGGAAAGGAATGTTGTTGCACTGCGGCTCCTGCGCTGCGAGTGGAGCCGCCCCAATGATCATCGCGAGTAGAAACACGTGCCGTTGCATGTGCCCTCCTACCGTTCGGCGAATCTGACGGTCCTGGTTCCGGGCCGGACTTCTCCAATGATCCATGCCTCGACGGCGGCGCGCTTGGCCGCCGCGATGACGGCTTCGGTGTCGTCACGAGCGGACACGGCGATCATGCCGATCCCGAGATTGAAGACGCGGCGCATCTCGCCGAGCGACACTTCGCCGGCGCGTCTCAGGACGCGGAACACCGGCGGCCATCGCCACGCGCGGGCGTCTATCACGGCCTCGCATCCCTCGGGCAAGATGCGCACGAGGTTTCCGGCGATGCCCCCACCGGTGATGTGCGCGAGGGCATGCAGGCGCGAGAGCACGGGGCTCACAGCGGTAACGTAGCTGCGGTGCACGTCCAGCAACACCTGCGCCACCGTTCGCCCGGTCTCCGGAAATTCGTCGTGCACGTCCAGCCGCAGCCGCTCGAACACGATCCGGCGTGCCAGTGTGTACCCGTTGGTGTGCAGTCCGTTCGACGCGTAGCCGATCAACACGTCGCCTGGACGCACCAGATCGCCGTGCAAGGCCTTTCGCTCTTCCACCACGCCGACGATGGTCCCCGCCAGGTCGTACTGCCCCGGCTGGTAGAGGTCCGGCAACTGCGCGGTCTCGCCGCCCGCGAGCGTCATCTCGTGGGCCTGACACCCCCGGGCCACGCCGGACACGATCGCCGCCGCCGTTTCCGGCTCGAGCTGGGCGGTGGCGAGATAGTCGAGGAACCCGAGGGGACGCGCGCCGTGCACCAGGATGTCGTTCACGCAGTGGTTCACGAGGTCTTCGCCTACCGTGTCGTGAATTCCCGCGCGTGCGGCGACGAGCACCTTCGTCCCGACGCCGTCGGTGGAGAGCACGAGCACTGGATGCTCGAACCCGGCAGGCACGCGCACCATGCCGCCGAACGCGCCGATTTCTCCCACCGCGAGCGCCGTCCGGGTGGTCCGCACGAGGCTCGCGATCCGGCGCTTCGCTTCCTCTGCCGCGTCGAAGCGGACGCCGGCGGCGGCGTAGCGATCGGTCATCGCGCCCGCGCCTGGTCGTCCACTTCGAAGTGCACCAGGTCTTTGAAGGCGCGCACTCGCGCGCGTACGTCCGCCAAGGTGACCTTCTCGAACCCCTGGACGCCGAACGCCTCGACCGCGAACGACCCCATCGCCGCGCCGTACACCATCGCGCGGCGCATGTTCGGGAGGGTCAGGTCGTCGGTCGAGGCCAGATAGCCCATGAAGCCGCCGGCGAACGCGTCGCCGGCGCCCGTGGGGTCGAACACGTCCTGCAGCGGGTAGGCGGGGACCTTGAACGTGGTGTCCGGACTCACGAGCAGGGCGCCGTGCTCCCCCTGCTTGATGACGGCCATCTTGGGCCCTCGCTCGAGCACCCAGCGCGCCGCCCGATAGATGTTCCAGTCGCCGGAGAGCTCGCGCGCCTCGGAATCGTTGACCATGAGGATGTCGATATGACGCAACAGCTCCAGGAGGAGGTCGCGCTTCGACTGGATCCAGTAGTTCATCGTGTCGCAGGCGACGAGGGCCGGGTCGGTCACCTGATCCAGCACCCCAAGCTGGAGCTCGGGGTCGATGTTGCCGAGGAACGCGTAGCGCGCCTTGCGAAACGGCGCCGGGAGCTTAGGCCGAAATTGCGCGAATACGCCGAGCCGGGTCTCGAGCGTCTCACGGCTGGCCAAATCGTAGGAGTACCGCGCCTTCCAGCGGAACGACTCGCCCGCGGCCTGCTCCACCCCCGAGAGGTCGACGCCGCGCGCCTCGAGCGACTTGAGGGCGGCCAGCGGATAGTCCGCACCCACCACGCCCACCACCTGCACCGGGTGGAGAATCGCGCCGGCGGCGGCGAAGAACACCGCGGAGCCGCCGGGCGCATCGGCGGTCTCGCCGAACGGCGTGTACACGGAGTCGAGCGCGATCGAGCCTACCACGAGCAGACCCACGTCACATCCGATCCGGGGCGCCGATCCCCAGGAGGTGAAGGCCGTTGGCGAGCACCTGCCGCACGGCCGCGGCGAGCACCAGACGAGCGCCCTCCTGGGGCTCGCCGAGCACCCGGTACTTGTGGTACCAGGCGTGCGCCAGACGGGCCAGCCCCTCCAAGTAGCCGGTCACGCGGTGCGGCTCGAGCGTCTCGGCCGCGCGCGCCACGACATCCGGGAACCCGCCGAGCTCCTTCAGAAGCTCGGTTTCTTCGGGCTCGACCAGCTTACCCAGGTCCGCGCCGGCTGCCTTCACGGACTCGGGGGCGCGCGCAGCCACGCGGAAAATGCCGCTCATGCGCGCGTGCGCCATTTGGACGTAGAACACCGGGTTCTCCTCGGTCTGGCTCTTCGCCAGATCCACGTCGAAGACCAAGTGCGAGTCCCCGCGGCGCATCAGGAAGAAGTACCGCACGGCGTCGCGCCCCACCTCGTCGACGAGCTCCCGCACCGTCATGTAACTCCCCGCACGCTTCGAGATCTTCATCTCGGCGCCGCCCTTCATCACCGTCACCATCTGGTGCAGCACGTACTCGGGATAACCCGGCGCGATGCCCATCTCGAGCGCTTGCAGCCCGATCCGTACGCGGGTCACGGTGCTGTGGTGGTCCGCGCCCTGCACGTTGATCGCCCGCGTGAAGCCGCGCTCCCACTTGTCGACATGGTAGGCGACGTCGGGCAGAAAGTAGGTATACTCGCCGCCCTTCTCCGCTCGCTTACGCATCACGCGGTCCTTGTCGTCACCAAAATCGGTGGTCTTGAGCCACAGCGCGCCGTCCTTCTCGTACGTGTGCCCGGCCGCCGCCAGCCGGCGCATCGTGTCCTCGACCTTACCGGTCGTGTACAATGACGATTCGAGGAAGTAGACGTCGAACCTGACCCCGAAAGCCTGCAGGTCCGCGTCCTGCTCCTTGCGGAGCTCCTGCACCCCAAAGCGCCGTACCTGGTCGAGGTCCGCTCCCTCCGGATCGTTCGGATGAGCGGCGACGTACCGCTCGGCGATGTCCCTGATGTACTCGCCGTGATAGCCCCCTTCCGGCAGCGACGCCGCGCGGCCGCGCAATTCACGGATGCGCGCCTGCACGCTGCGCGCGAGGTTCAGGATCTGGCCGCCCCCATCGTTGTAATAGAATTCGCGCGTCACGCGCCAGCCGGTCCACTCGAGCAGCGATGCGATCGCGTCGCCCAAGGCGGCCTGACGCCCGTGCCCCACGTGCAGCGGCCCCGTCGGATTGGCGGACACGAACTCGACGTTGACCCTCCGGCCGCGCCCCGCATCACTGTGGCCGTAGTCGCCCCGCTGTTCCAGAACGGTGTGCAGCACGGCCGCGCGTTGCTCGCGCTTCAGGAAGAAGTTGATGAAGCCCGGACCCGCGATCTCGACGCGCTCGACCAGGCCGGGCGGCAACTGCAACGCCTTCACGAGCACCTCGGCGACCGCTCGAGGCTTCTTCTTGAGTGGTTTCGCCAGCACGAGGGCAAGGTTGGTCGCCAGGTCCCCGTGCGCCGGATCGCGCGTCGCGACGAGCTCCGGAGGGCAGTCTCCAAGCACGCCGCGCAGATCATCCGGAGACGCACCAGCCCGCAGCGCGGCCTCGGCCAGCGCTTGAGGGAGCACCTCGTGCGCGTTCACTTGTCGCCGGATTTGTGCTTCTTCTTGGCGCTATCGGCGGGCTTCGTCTCGGTGGCCGGCTTCCCCTCGGCCGCCGGCTTCGCCTCGGTCGCGGGCTTGGCCTCTTCCTTGTGATCTGACTGCTTCTCGCCCGCCCGCTTGTAGTCGGTGATATAGAAGCCGGACCCCTTGAACACCAAGCCGGCGCCGCCCGAGATCTGCCGCTCGGCCATCTTGCCGCAGACGGGGCACTTGAGGCGCCGATCGCTGTTCATGGTCGGCGAGAACTTCTCGAACCCATGCCCCTTGGGACACTTGTACTCGTAGGTGGGCATCGCACAACAACTTAGCGGCTCTCACCGAGAGGGTCAATGCACCGAGCGAAGCATCAACCACGCCGCTAGCGCGGCGGCCTTCTCGTCCGCCCGCCATGGTCCTTCAACCGGCTGGCCGAGCTCGGCTACCGCACTCTTCAGTGCCGTGGCCGGGCGCTTGAATCGCTCCGCTGCGGTCTCGTATAAGGTGCGCTCGACCAGCGTCGTGCAGGGGAGGCGGCTCGCACGAGCCGCGCGCTCCAGCGCCGTGCGGAATAGTTGGCCCTCGAGGGCGTGCGCCCGAATGTGATCGTTGCCTATGGTCGCTGGGTCGATCGTGCTCCCGACGACGAGCGCGACGCCACGCACGCGTCGAGCTCGGCGGTACTCCCCGAGAAGCGCGGCGAGGGATCGGCGGGTGACTCGCTCGACGATGCCACGGAGCCGTCGCTCGACCCGCGGCGCCTCGGACGACCGGGCGCCCATCACAGCGTGGTACGGCTGCCTGGATGTCGGGACCGCAGCGTCAGAGAGCTCGATCGTCCGCCGGTCCACGACGTGGGGTGAGCGGGACGCGCCCGCCACCAGCACGACGGTGGCCCAGCCGGATTTGACGCGGCAGCCGAGGACGGCGGGCTCTAGAACTCGCGCTTCTTCATCTCCGAGAAGAAATCCCGCAGCTCGAGGTCTTCCTCGCGTTCCGGTGGTAGGGTGTCGTCGTACTGGCGCCGGCGATTGGGCTTGGCTTTCGCGGCCTTCGCGGCGTTCTTCCTGGCCAACGCGGCCAGCTTCTTGTCTTCACCTTTCGCCATCGGTCAGGCTCCTGTCCGGGTCAGAGATCGGGCGTTCCGAAAGCTGCGCCCGGAGCCCGGCCGCGCGCAATGCCCGCGCCGGAACGGGGCCTCAGCGCCACTCCTGCGCCACCCGCGCCGTCCGGATGTAGTCGAGCCTGGGGTACTCCCGTTCCAGATACGCGTTGCCGTACTGTTGGATAGCGCCCTGGGACGGCGTCTCGCCGTACTCCCCATTCAGGGCGTCGACCGCGGCCATGCCATCGGTCACCTCTCCAATCGGTGGAAAGCCGACCCGGCCGAAAGTATCGAGGCGCGGGTTGTCGGCAAGATTGATGAAGAGCTGCGTGGTGCGGCTGTTGGGCCCCGCGCTCGCGAAGACGAGCGTCCCGCGCCGGTTGGAGTGGCGTACCGGATCGTCCGGAATGACCCGCGATACCCAGGCCCGGCCTAGCTTCGGGTCGGCGGGCAGGCCGAACTGGACCACGAATCCCTGGACCACGCGGAAGAAGCGAGCACCGTCGTAGAAGCCGTCCTGCACCAGGCGATAAAACCGCTCGGCTCCGAGCGGGGCCCAGTCGCGATGCACGCGCATCGTCACGGCACCGCGGCTCGTGGTGAGGACGACCACGAAGCTGTCGGGCGCCGGCGCGACGGTCTCAGCCCGGCTTGGTGAGGGCGATGCATCCTTGGGCTTGCACCCGAGCGCCAACAACATGCAGAAGAAGAAGAGTGTTCGCGGCTTCATCCATGTCTCTCCGTGTGGGGGTCCCCGGTCCGCAGGTGGTGAACCAGATACACCACGACTGCCACGTTCACTACCAGCGCCGCCGCGCGCGGCGCGCTCACGTGCCGCGCCAATGCAAACATTTCCACCGGCACGAACAGTGCGGTAGCGAGCACTGTGAGGTACGCCGCCCACCGCTTGGCCAGCCACAATCCCACCCCTTCCACCGTGAACAGCACTGTGTACAGCAGCGCGCCGATCGCCACGAGGTCGAGACGCTGTGGGCTCAAGCCGGTGACCCATGCCAGGACGTGCTGCAAGGCTCGCCGGTCGGAGCTCGCCGCGAAGGCCTCGACCCAACGCTGCGCGCGTGCGGCCACTTCGGGGTGCGACAACTGCAGGGCGCCCAGGGCCACGATCACGAGCAGGACTGCCTTGCAGAACTTGTAGACTGCGATGGCGCGGAGTGCCCCCCCCGCCCCCCCCGCCCCCGCCCCCGCCCCAGTCGAGTCCACTCACGAACCCAGCAGCATGTGTACCAAGCGCATGACCCCATATGCCAGGGGCGCCCCCACGCCGATCTTTGGGAGCAGCCGCATCCACGGTTGGCCGTGGGCCAGTCGCGCGTGCGTGGCTCCAGTGCACGTCGTCGCCACCGCGACCGAGGCCGTACCGGCCGTCGCGGCCGTCACCCAAGGCTGCAAGAGCATAGAGGTGGCCAAGCCGCTCAAGCTGCCCACGAGCACTGCGAGCAGGAAGACGCCCAACTCTCCGAGGCGTCGACGCCGAGCCGGAGCCTCAAGCGGCTCCATCGGGCGCTCAGCGTACCGCCGGGGGTGGGCGCACGACCGACCAATGGGCGTTCCGCAGGCGCCAGCCCTCCGTGCGATGCTCGGCGAGCCCGGTGAAGAAGCCGGACTCATCCACCCGGCGCCCCGCCGTGTCGACCCGGACCTCGGTGTAGGGGGCTGCGACTGCGGCAAGCCCCGGACGGAGCGGATCCACTTGTACTCGTTCTCCCCACCGCAGCTCGATGTGTGTGATCGACCGGGCGAGCTCGTCGATTCCTCGGGAGGCAGCCTCAGCGCTCGGGAACACCAGGCGCCCTTCTGCAGCCATGAAGAACGCCGCGTCGTCGGCGAACTGCCGGCGCCAGGCTGCGGGACCGTCCCGGGTCACCTCGCGCGCCACCGCCCCCATGAATGCCCGGACACTGTCCGCCAACGCGGCCGCGTCGGCCGAAGATGGGGCTTCGGACCTCGGAACGGACGTGTGAGTGGCGGCGATGCGCCACCCCTGCCGTGGTGAGCGCACGAAGACCACGGTAGCGCGGATCTGCTGCCGAGACCGCGTGCCGTGCTCCGTCGCCACCTCGCGCACCAACGCCGACCCGACGGCCAGATCGCGATCGACACGGACCGTCATCGAGTCGAGTGTGAGGGTGTCGATCCGAGCCTCGAGCTCGGCCACGATCTGCAGGCGCTCAGGCTTGGTGCTTAGCCGACCGGTCGCGCCGTCCGTGAAGAGATACCCCTCCGTCCAGAGTCGAGCGAGAGTCGCGGTGTCCTTGGTGCGGAATGCGTCGAGCAGGCGCTGGTAGAGATTCCGGAACTCGCGCTCCTGTGCTTCGGCCCGGGAGCTGAATCCCGCCGCGCCGAGCGCTGCGATCACTAGGAACGCGCGGAACGGCTCGCGCACGAGCGGTTACACCGCCGCCGTTTCACCGCGAAGGTGGAGGGACCGGAACAGCACCCTCGCGACCGCGGCCACATCTCTTACGGCGGCGTCGAACGCGGCTTGATTCGCCTTGGACGGCGCGTGAAACCCGCTGATCTTGCGGACAAACTGCAGGGACGCGTCGCGCAGCTCTTCATCCGAGGGCAGATGGTCCGGGTGCCGCAGCTTCTTGATGTTCCGACACATTGGTTCCTTCCGGGTTGTCGAGTTCGGCTTCGAAACGTACGGTGATCACGGCGACGGGTGCAGGTGCTCCGCCTTCCACCGCATGGCGGCGTAGATGCGGGTTCGGCCACTCGGGTGATCGAAGAACAGGAGCTCTTCGACCGGACCGGGATCGAGCTTGCGATAGTCGCCGAGCTTCAGGTCGACCAGCGCTTCGCCGTCGGGCTGGCCGGACGCATTCAGGCCGAAAATGTCCGCCTCGTACTCCTGGGACCGGCTGTAGCTGTTGGTGATGGGCGTGAGGACGAAGCCATAGATCCCGAGCAAGAGCGCGAGGAGCGGGAGCGCGGCCACGTCGTCGACGCCCCGGAGGTGCCACCGGTCGTCGTAGCGCGCCAGCGCCCAGCCGATCCCCCACCGCATGAACGCGAACCCGAACACGGTCAACACGCCGAAGAACAGCACCGCTTTGTACGCATGGTTCAGGACGTAGTGTCCCATCTCGTGCCCCATCGTGGCTTCGATCTCGGGAAGCGTACAGCGCTTCAACAGGTTGTCATTCAGGGTGATGCGCTCGGTGCCGAGGAAGCCGCTCACGTTGGCGCTGACGCGGGTGGTTTGACGTGAAGCGTCCATCACGTACACCTCGCTGGCCGGAATCCCGTTGGCTCGCGCCATGCTGAGAATCGGATCCTTGATCCGCGCATCATCGAGCTTCACGTACGTGTTGAAGAGAGGGGCGATATAGACGGGAGCGATCACGGCCGTGATGGCCAGGAACGCGATGGTCACCCCGCTGCCCCAGATCCACCAGCGCGGTCCCGCGCGGCGCAGCACGCCGTAGATGGCGATCGCGAAGATGCCGCCCAGGACCACGCCCACCGCGAGCGTCTTGAGCTCATCGCCGAACCAGGAGCCGAAACGTTGCGTCGCCAGCCCATACGCGTGCTCCCGTATGAATCCTTCGTACGCGGTGAGCGGAAACAGCATCGTGAAGGTGACGACCAGGAACTGCAGCCAATAGAGGAACGTCTGCAGCGGCCGGAGGCGCGTCACGCGCTCCGCCAGATCGCGCATCCGCGCGGACCACCCCGTGGCGAGGAGGAGGAGATACACCGCGGTCGAGGCGAGAAAGTCCCACAGCAACAGCCAGTATCCACCCTCGAAGTACGCGTCCGAGCGCGCTCGCTGGTCCGCGCGAACCGTGGCCAAATACGCGTTCGTTGCCGCCACCGGATCGAAGTGTGGGCCGGCCTGGGCCTCAGCCGGGATCGGAAGTGGGGCCTCCGTCGGCGCCTGCCCCACCGCGCCAGGCGCCACGAGGAGCACGAGACAGCCTGCCACGACGAGCGCCCGCCGGAGGAGATCAGGCATGGCGCTCAAGCTGTGGGCCACCCGCCCAGGGGCGCAAGGCGGACGGTGCAGGCTCAGGCGCCGGGGTACCTGCCGAGGAAGAGGAGCAGGAATGCCGTGGTGTCCGCAGCCCCGTGCGCAATGATCGGAATCCAGAGATTCCGGCCGGATGCGAGATAGAGTATTCCGAAGAGCAGCCCGAACAGCCCGGTGTCGATCGCCCCCGAGGCGCCCTGATATAGGTGTGCCAGGCCGAACAGGGTCGTGGTAACGGCGAGTCCCACCAGCCGGGCGCGACGACCGCCCCCGAGCAGCTGGGAGATTCGGGTCAACAGGTATCCACGAAACACGAATTCTTCACCGAAGCCGGCGAGCGTCCACGAGATCGCGAGGTAGAAGAGGAACAGCTGAATGTTGCCCTTGAGCGCCGCGAAGAGGCTCACGTCCGGGAGCCGGCCGAGGAGGCGCGCGGTCAATGGCTCCACGGCGTAGAGGCTCAGGAACTGGTAGCCGACGCCCGCGGCGAGCCCGATGAGCAGGATGGGCCGCCAGCCGGGACCACGCGTCAGGCCCACGCCCCGCGGTCCTTCGCCGCGCAACCACAGGGAGAGCGCGCCGAAGGCCACGACGACGGGGGTGCCACCGAATGGAAGCAGGCCGATCTGCGCGCTCACCAACATCGCGAGCGCGAGCGCGACCTCCACGACGAGAAAGCGACCGCCGCGAAGCGCCGCGCGGAGCTCGCCCGCGGTCACGCTACGGCGCGGCCGCCAGATCCGTCACCGCGGTCGCAAGCGTCCGCACCTTCGCCTGGTCGGGCGCTCCCGCCGCGTCACCGCTCAACTCCGTCGCCAGCCGCGTCAGCGCGTCCCGCCGTGCCTGCCCCGAGAGTTTCTCGGCGCGGGCGAGCCCCTCGCGGGCGGCGCCCACGCGGGCCGGCGCCAGCCCGTTCGTGCGCGCAAGCTGGTCCAGGTAAGCTCGCGCTACGACGAAGCTCGCCGGCCACACCAGCTTGGGCTGATCCTGCACGTTCAGGACGTCGAAGCGCACCAGCTTCGCCGCGTCGATCTCGTTCTGGGAGATGAACGCGCTCGGTTGCAGCTCGAGGATGTCGAGCCCGCGACCGATCTCGGAGCTGATGATGTAGCCGTTGTACCAGTACGCGGACCACGAGCCGGCGCCCACGAGCTTGGTCGAGTCCATCGGACCGCGATCGAAGTAGGCAACCTCCTTGGGGTGCGCGGGATCGGTCCAGTCGAACACGGAGATCCCCCCCTGATACCAGCCCTGCGCCATGATGTCGCGCCCGGGGATCGGGATCAGGGAGCCGTTGTGCGCGACGCAGTTCTCGAACGGCGTCTGCGGTGCAGGCATCTTGTAATAGCTCCGGAACACCATCGTGTCCTTGGTGACGGTGAAGATGGCGTCGGCCCCCCATTCCGGCTTGTCGGTCACCCGGCATTTGGGCTGCAGACCCCCGCCCCACTCGTCGGTGAATAGCAGCTTGGTGCCGTCGTTGCTGAACGTGGCCGAATGCCAGAACGCGAAGTTCGAGTCGGCCACGGCCGCGATGCGCTTCGGCTGAGCCGGGTCGCGAATGTCGAGCAGGACGCCGTAGCCGGCGCAGGCGCCGCCGGCGATGCCGAGCGCCGGATAGACGGTGATGTCGTGGCATTGCACCGGCCCGGGCCGGGGGCCGGTGCCCGGCGCGGGGGCGGCATGAGCCCCATCCACGATACCTTGCGCCGCGGCCCGCAGCGCCGCGCTGTCGGCGCCCGTCGGCGCGCCCGTCCCTCCCCGTGCCTTGACGATGCTGTCGAGCCGGGCGGCGACGAATCGCGGACCCAGCACCATCTCCACGCCGTGCATCCGCGCGGTAAAGCCGCCCCGGGCACGCGCGTCCGCCGCGGCCTTCGCCGCGGCGGCGATGTCTTCCGCGGCCTCGCCGTGCGATTCCGGAGCCGCCAGGTCGGCGAGGATTGCCGGCTTGCTCACGACATGCGCCTGCTCGGGGTGCGCGACCGGTACCTGGATCACCTCGATGCGGAACCACTCGCTGTTCGGATCCTTGGAGGGCGCCAGGTCCGAACATCCCGTCAGCTCAGTGGGCGAGCGAACCGGGGCGGTGCCCGAGACATAGATGTAGACGTTCGCCGGGTCGTTCGGATCGGTCACGAGGGTGTGCGTGTGCGAGCCGCGGCAGGTCTGCACGCTCGTGATGGGCTTGGGATGGGCGACGTCCGAAATGTCGAAGATGCGGATGCCGCGCATGCGGTCCTTGCTCACCGAATCGGGCACTCCCTGAGTGCCGCAGTCGAGCCGGCCGTTGAAGTCCTCGCCCGAGACGAACAGGAGGTTCCGGTAGACGGAGACATCGTTCTGGGCGTCGGGGCAGACGTACGTCGTGACCAGCGCCGGGTGCCTTGGATCTGCGATATCCCATACCTGCAAGCCGTGGAAGTTGCCCTGGATGACGTAGTGCCCGGTGAACGCCATGTCCGAATTGAGATAGCCGAAGTCGCCGGGGTCGCTTGCGTTGGTGAATTGCGCCGGCTTCGGGGCGGCCGTCACGAGTCGCAGGTTCCAGGTCGCCTCGGCGGCGTTCATCCATCCGGCGCGGAGCCCGATGCGCCGGTCGGGACTGGGAGCCGTGGGAGACATATCGAGCTTCGCGCCGCTGGCGCACGCCGCGACGACCAGACCGATCGCGAGGAACAGAGACTGGGATCTCACTGAGGACTCCGTTGAGAGGTGTGTGTCAGGACATCCAGCATGCGGGTCATGCGCCCGATTTCGGCTGTCTGATCGGCGCTGATGTCGGAGGCGATCTGGAACATCATCCCGTCCCGTGCGGCGCCCGGGGTGTCGATCAGCTCGCGCACCATGGTGAGCGCGCCACGGTGGTGCTGGATCATGTCCACGAGGAATAGCCGGTCGAACTCGGGCCCGCGGGCGCTGTCGAGCTGCGCGAGCTGCTCCGCGGTCAACATCCCGGGCATGAGCATCGGATGATCCATGCCGGGCATCGCGTGATCGTGAGCTTCGACGTCAGGCACCGGTTGGTGGTGCTCCTGTAGCCAGTGCTGCATGGCCACAATCTCGTCGCGCTGCCCGACCACGATGCGCTCGCACAGGGCACGGAGCTCCGCGCTTGCGCCATGGGTCGGCGCCCAGCCCGCGATCAGCACCGCCTGCGCGTGGTGAGCGATCATGCCGGACATGAACTGCACGTCCGCCGCGCTGTAGGGCGCTCGGCCGCTGTCGGGCCCGGCCTGCTGCGCCGCGCCGGCGCGCAGCGGTAGCGCAACCACGGCCAGCCCGCCGACGATCCACGAGAGACTCACGAGATTCACTCCCAAACGGACCGCGGTAAGCTGCGCGCGAACCAACCACCCGCGCAAGGGAAAACGGAGCATCAGGAGCCTCGACAATAACTAGCAGTCAGCAACACCATCGCCGCGTTCGTATTCCACGGTGCCCGCGCCTCGAGAAGGTGAGCGGTGACCGTGCGCCTCCGACAGCTCTTCCTGGCCCTCTTGCTCGCCACGGGCGCCGCGCCCGCGGTGGTGGCCCAGGTCGGTGCCACCACCGACATCATCACCGGCACGGTCACCGGACCCGACAGCCTGCCCCTCGCCGGCGCGGTGGTTCAGGCGATCTCGATCGAAACCCAGGTGTCGCGCCAGCGCACCACAGATGCGCATGGGCGGTTTACGATTGTGTTCCCCGACGGCGGCGGCCAGTATCAGGTCATCGCGCGCTCCATCGGCATGGCGGCGGTCCGCGTCACCGTCGCCCGCGAGGCCGACGAAGACCGGCTCGTCGCCAATATCCGTCTGGGACTCGCATCCGTCCCCCTGGAGCCAGTGACCGTGACCGCCCGCCGCGGCCAGCGTGGCCAGGACCGGCCCACACCGGGGTCGACGGAGCGCGATCTCTCCCCGCAGCTGCTCGCGCGCCTGCCGATCGACGCCTCCGACCTGAACACGCTCGCCACCCTGGCGCCTGGTGTGGTGGGAATCGCGGGCACCGACTCGGCGGACGCCGCCTTTTCGGTCGCGGGCCAGCGGACGACGGCCAACGACATCACGCTCGACGGGCTCTCCTTCGGCTCGGGCAGTGTGCCCCAGGACGCCATCCGCTCGACCCGCGTGGTGACGAGCACGTACGACGTGGCGCGCGGCCAGTTCTCGGGTGGCCTGGTCGCTTCCACGACGCGGAGCGGCACGAACGTGCCGCAGGGCTCGTACACCTACACGCTGCGCGACCGGGACCTCGCCTGGGGCGGCCCCACGTCCTCCCCGTTCGGCCAGGGATTCACGCAGAATCAGTTGGGGGGCGGCATGGGCGGGCCGATCATCCCGAACAAGCTGTTCGTCTTCGGCGCGCTGCAGGGACGGTGGCGCGAGCAAGGCCTCACCTCGCTCGCGACCGCGGATCCGGCCACGCTCGCCCGGCTGGGCGTGAGCCCCGACTCCGTCGCGCGCTTCATCGCCCTCACCAGCCAGAGCGGCGCCCCGATCACCGTGCCCGATCTTCCGGACGACCGGGCCACCGATAACACGGTCGGTCTCGTGCGGTTCGACTGGAACATCTCGGACGTCCAGACCCTGATGGTGCGGCTCGACGGCCGCTGGACTTCGCAGGTGCCAACCCGGCTCGGCACACTCGCCCTCCCTCCCACCGGCGGTACGAGCTCTCAAACGGGCGGCGGCGTGATGGCGTCCCTCACCTCGTACTTCGGCGGCAACTTCATCAATGAGATCCGCGGCTACGCGTCGAGCAACCAGCGCGACGCGGCCGCCTACGTCACTCTGCCGGCGGGTCGGGTCCAGGTGGGCACGGCCCTGGGAGACTCGGCGCAAAGCGTCGCGAACCTGAGCTTCGGCGGCAACGTCGGGTTCCCCCAGCACTCGGACAATCGCTCGATCGAGATCACCGACGAGTTCTCCTGGCTGCCCGGGGGCGCCGCGCATCGCCTCAAGCTCGGCGCGTATCTGAACGGCACCGAGATCGACGAGAACCAGAACATCAACCAGCTCGGCACGTTTACGTACCCGTCGCTGGCCGCGCTCGCGGCCGACAGCCCATCTACGTTCACGCGCACGCTCGCCCCGCTCGACCGCCGGGGTACGGCGTGGAATGCCGCGCTGTACTTGGGCGACATCTGGCGGACGCGCGGCGGGTTGCAGCTCACCTACGGCGCCCGGCTCGAAGCCGCGCGCTTCAACGGCGCGCCGGCCGAGAACGCGACCGTCGACTCGCTCTTCGGACTCCGCACCGATCGCATCCCGACCGAGCTGCACGTGTCGCCCCGCATGGGCTTCACGTGGATGTTCGGCGGCGACGACGGCCCGCCGACCTACATCGTCCGCGGCGGGGCGGGAGACTTCCGTAGCCTCACACCCACCGGTCTGTACAGCGCGGCGCTCGCCGCGCCCGGCCTGTCGAGTGCCGAAACCCAGCTCATCTGCATCGGCGGAGCGGTCCCCACGCCCGACTGGTCCCTGTACATGCAGGATCCCGCCGCCATCCCCACGCAGTGCACGGACAGTGCGAGCGCGGTGACGATCACGCCGCAACCCAACGTCACGGTATTTGACCCCGGGTTCACGGCGCCCCGCGCGTGGCGCGGCTCGTTGGGCGTGCAGCGGCGCATCCACGGCACGTACACCGTCTCGCTCGACGCGAGCTACGCCCGCGGGATGAGCCAGTACGGCTTTCGGGACATGAACCTCGTGTCGACGCCAGCGTTCACACTGGCCGACGAGCGCAACCGGCCCGTCTACGTGCCGGCCGACTCGATCGTGGCCACCACCGGCGCGCTCAGCTCCGTCGACTCACGGCTGCATCCCGCGTTCGGCCAGGTGCTCGTGATCGGGTCCGATCTCCAATCGGACACGAAACAACTGACGCTGGGGTTCGGCGGCCTCACCGCGCGCGGCATGACGTTTCAGCTATCGTACACGTACACCCGCGCGCAGGACCAATCGTCGTTCGGATCGGGCGCCGCCTCGCAAGGGTTCGCCGCCGCGAGCACCGCCGGCGATCCCAACGTCCGCGAGTGGGCCACGAGCAGCTTCGAGCGGCGCCACTCCCTGCTGGGCACCGTCACGTATCCGATCACCGGGGCGATCGAGATCACCGCTATCGGCCGCCTGACGTCCGGCGCGCCGTACACGCCGATGGTCGGGTCCGATATCAACGGCGACGGCTCGCGCAACGACCGCGCCTTCGTGTTCAATCCCGCCGTCACCGCGGATACCGCCGTCGCGCGCGCCATGCGCGCGCTGCTCGCGGGTGCCCCTTCCGCCGTCCAGAGCTGCCTCACCGGCCAGCTCGGCCAGATCGCCGCGCGCAACTCGTGCACCGGCCCCTGGCAGCCATCGCTCGACCTGCAGCTCAACTGGCGACCAGACTGGTTCGGGCTCGACCGCCGGCTCACGCTCTCGCTCGTCACGGTGAACCTGCTCGGCGGGCTCGACGAGCTGCTGCACGGCGCGGCCAACCTCCACGGCTGGGGCTTCAGCACCGCGCCCGATCCGGTGCTCTTGTACGTCCGCGGGTTCGATCCCGCCACCCAGACGTTCCGCTACGCCGTGAACGATCGCTTTGGCGCGATCGCCGGCGCGAACGGGGGAATCACCGTTCCGTTCCAGCTCGGTATCCAGGCGCATCTCACGATGGGCCCCGACCGCACCCGCGATAGGCTGCGCTCCGTATTTGGAGGCGGGCGGCGAGGACAAGGGAACGCGGACGGGGCCGGCACGCCCGACTTCACCGCGCGGTTTGCCCAGATTCTGCCGAACCCGATCAGCGTCATGGTCGGCATGACGGACACGCTCAAGCTGGACTCGGCACAGGTGACGGCGCTCAAGGCAATCGCCGATTCTCTCGATTCACAGAACGCCGTCGTGCGCGACTCGCTCCAGGCCGACGTGCAAAAGGCGGGCACGCGACCGGACCCGGGCATCCTGTTCGCGCGGATGCGACCGCGACTACAGGCAGGTCGCGAGAATATCCGGAAGGCACTCGAGCGCGCGCGCGCCGTGCTCACTCCCGACCAATGGAAACAGCTGCCCGACGCACTCAAGTCCCCTGGTTTCGGTGGACGAACAACGAGAAGGAGTCCCTGATGAACGCGACGACATCGATGGCACTCGGCGGACTGGCACTGGCTTCGCTCATCACGCCCCGAGCCGCGGCTACCCAGCACCCGGACCTCTCGGGGCGGTGGACCTACAACGCCGCGCAGAGCAACCGCCCGGGCGACATGATGCAAAGCGGCGATACCGCGGGCGGCGAGCAGCGAGGAGGCGGGGGCGGAGGCCGGCGCGGGGGCTTCGGCGGTGGTGGACGGGGTGGGTTCGGCGGAGGGGGGCGCGGCGGTTATCGGGGCGGCGGCGGAGGCGGGGGGATGAGCGAGGAGCAGCGGGCCCGCATGCACCAGACCCTGCAGCTGGCCCTCCAAGCCCCCTCGACCCTCACAGTGGCCGCGACCGATTCGACCGTCCTCCTCACGGCCGACACTAGCGCCGCCCTGCTCCTCTACAGTGACGGCCGCAAGTTCAAGCAGCCCGTCGAAGGCGGCGGAGACGTCGAGATCAAAGGGCGCTGGCAGGGATACGACTTCGTGGTCGAGCGGAAGGTCTCGGGCGGCGGGCAAGTGACCGAGGATTACCTCCGGTCACAGGACGGCAAGCAGCTGTACGTCATCGTCAGCGTCGAGGGCCTGAGGCGTTCGCTCGAGTTCCGGCGCGTGTACGACGCGGCCGGGTCGTGACCATCGAAGGGTCGCCCTTTCAGGCTCGCGCTGGCTGCCCGGCGAGCAGGTGGGCGAGGCTGCGATCGTGGGCCCGGCCGAGGATCAGCTGCGACACCATGGCGCCGATCAGGGCCATGAACATGTCCCACTGGGTGTCCCAGACATCACCCTGGGTGCCGAGGAAGGCGTCGGCGGCGTGACCGCCGGCGACCGCCGTCCACCACTCGAACAGCTCATAGCAAGCGCTGAACGCGAGGCAGCACGCGGTCACGAGCACGAACAGCCAGGGGCCGGGCCGCAACGGCGAGGTCCGTAGGAGAAGCTCGCGGATCAGAATGGCAGGTACGAATCCCTGGGCGAAGTGGCCGATGCGGTCGTAGTGATTGCGTGCGAAGCCGAAGAAGTTCTCCATCCAGAAGCCGAGCGGCACGCGTGCGTACGTGTAGTGGCCGCCGACCACGAGGACGAGGGCATGGACGGTGAGGAGGGTGTAGGTCAGCCGAGTCAGGGGAAACCGACGAGCGGTAAGCACGAGCACGGGCGCTACGATCAGAATCGGAAAGATCTCGAGCCACCAGGTGGTGCGATCGTACGGAGCGATGCCCGACAGGATGAGCGCGACGCCCACGATGACTAAGAGGCTAATGACGTAGGTCTTCACGATGGTCGGGCTTCCGTCAACGCGGGACCTTGGCCCGAACCTCGTCGAACCAGTTCAAAACCACGTTGATCCGCGGACGGGGCAGTCCAGCCGGCAGCTTGGTCATCAAGAACCGCTCGCCGTCCGGTGTGACGTCGTAGCTCCGCGGCCGGGTCCAGCCGGGGTTGTCCGGATAGGATCCGGCGAACAAGGCCCGGGGCGGACCGCTACGGCCGTTCTGCAGGTCGATGCTCACCGCCATCACGGTGTCACCCTTGCGGTACACCAGCTCGCGCCCGCCCTGCGTCCACATCGGCTCGGATCCGTTCGTCGGGGACACCTTCCATCGTTTCCGCTGGGGGTCGGGGAACGACTGCGCGTACACTTCCACGCGACCCGATTCGTCGGAGTCGTACGCCATCCACCGACCGTCCGGCGAGAGGATGGGATGGGCGAGGTTGAACCCGTTGCCGAAATAGCGTGCCGCCACCGGCGCGCCTCGCAGCTGGACGGTCCACAGCTCCGCGCCGCCGGGAACGGAGAGCACGAAGGCAAACAAGCGGCCGTCCCTGGAAACCGCGCCGGTATAGCGGTCATACGTGCCCGTCAACAACGGTTCGGCGGGCCGGCTCGCGTCCGCCGCTCGACGATACAGGTCGAAGAACGGGCGCTCGCTCGAGTAAATCAGCTCCCGACCATCGGGCGTCCATTCGGCGCCGAAGTCCCTGCCACCCCCCGCGGTGAGGCGTATGCCGCCCGCGCGCCCCACCTGGAACACCCAGACGTCCCCCAGGGAGTTGGCCGACCGGATGTCGACCGATATGCGGCCGCCGTCCGGGGAGAGGCGCGGGTGGTTATAGCGATCCCTGGTTGGCAGCGCGCGGGTTTCGTGGCCCCGGCGGTCCACCATCACCATGTCGGTCTCGGTGACGTACGAGCTGACCGGGAGGTACGCCAGGGTTCCGTTCTCCGACACGTCGAACGCCGCGGCGCCGTCCGTGGGATTCATGGCCACGCTGTCGAGGACAGGAACAGCCGGGCCCGTCACTGCCAGGCGATTGACGTCGAACGGGACCCCGCGGATGGTCTCGCCCGCCGCATACAGCAGGTGTCCGCTCGGCACGTAGAAGCCGAACACGCCCCCGGTGACGAGCACCTCCCGCTTACCGGAGCTGATCGAAAGCACCTCGATGGTCGCTCGCTCGAGTGGCGTGCGGTAGGCCGTGAACACGACGTGCTCGCCGTCGGGCAGGATCTGCGGCCACCAGTGCCCCAGCTCGCCTGCCGCGGTGTCCGGCGCGGTGAGCATCCGGTCATCGCCCCCGCCTTCGCTGACGATCCACAGCCCGGTGTTGTAGGCGCGCGTGTAGACGATCCGGCCGTTCCGGCCCCAACTCCCGCCCGCCCAGTCGGCCACCGCGAGGTCGACCGCAGGTCCGCCCTCCACGCGGACCTTCCGCAGCTTTCCCTGTTTTGCGTAGGCGATCCATTGTCCGTCCGGCGAGACGAACGGCCGGCTGTTTCCGGTTCCCTGATCGCCCTGACCGGCGCCCGCGATCACCTCCATCCGCAGCTCATCGAACCGACGACGCAGCACCTCCTCCCGCCGGTCGACCATCGCGGTGACGAACAGCTGCCGGCCGTCCGGGCTCAGGCGCACGATCGGCGTAAAGCTGGGCTGCACTCCCGGCTCGAGCTCGACGCTGAAGCGCATCGGGCCCGCTGACGACGGCGTCCCGTGCCCGCGCCAGAGGCCGGCCCAGCCGAGCGCGAGCAGGAGGGCCGCCGAGCCGGCCCACGGAAGGACGGACCGCCGCCACCCGGACCGGGCACGGCGGCGCTGCGCCCAGGTCGACGCACCCGCGTTGCTGAGCGCCTCGGCGAACTCCGCCGCACCCTGCCAGCGGTCAGCGGGGAGCTTCTCGAGGGCGCGTGCCAACGCGGCGTCGACATGCGGCGGGACGGTCTTCCGCTGCAGCGGGCGGGGCTCGTCCGCCATGACCCGCGCGAAGACCGCCTGAGCGGTCGCGCCGGTAAAGGGCGGTTCGCCGGTCAGCATCTCGTACAACACGACGCCGAGCGCGTAGACGTCGGTTCGCCGGTCGAGGGTGTGATGGCCGGCCGCCTGCTCGGGACTCATGTACTCGGGCGTGCCGAGGCTCACGCCCGACTTCGTCATCCGGGTGCGGTCCTCGCCGTGGGTCCGGGCCAGCGCGATCCCGAAGTCGGCCACCAGCGCCCGCCCGTCGTGGAACAGCACGTTGTCCGGCTTGATGTCCCGGTGGATGACGCCGTGGCGGTGGGCGTAGTCGAGCCCCGCCGCGATTTCGCCGGCGATCCTGATCGCCTCGTCTACCGGGAGCTGCGTCTCCCGGTTGAGCCGATGCCGGAGCGACTCCCCCTGGACGTACGGCATGACGTAGAAGACGGTGCCCCCCACCTGGCCGGAGTCGAACAGGGGCAGGATGTTGGGATGCTGCAGGTTGGCAGTGGTTTCGATTTCCTTCAGGAACCGCTGGGCGCCAATGCGCAGCGCCAGCTCAGGGTGCATGACCTTGATCGCGACGTTGCGATTGTGGCGCACGTCGCGCGCGAGGTACACGGTCGCCATGCCACCCGCGCCCAGCTCGCGCTCGAGGGTGTAGCTGTCCGCCAGTGCCGCCCGAAGCCGATCGAACGCCTCACCCATGCGTCACAACATAGAGATCAGCCGGAGTCGGGGCCAGCGAAATGGAGGTCGCGCGGCCCGACGTACTCGGATTGGGGCCGGATCAAGTGGTCCTCCGCGTGCTGCTCGATGACGTGGGCGCACCAGCCGGCGATACGTCCGCAGGCGAACGTGGCGACGAAGGAGCGGGGCTTGAGCCCCAACGACTGGAGCACGAGCGCCGTGTAGAACTCCACGTTGGTCCGAAGATTCCGACCGGGCTTCACCTCCTCGAGAACCGTGAGGATGGTCTCCTCCACCGCCCGCGCCAGATCGAACAGCTTGCGGTCCTCGAGGTGTGCCGCGCTCATCTCATCCGCCACCTTGCGGAGCACCTCGGCGCGCGGGTCGCGGACCTTGTAGACGCGGTGACCGAACCCCATGATGCGCCTTCCGGCCGCGAGCTCGTTGCGCACCCAGGCCTCAGCGCGATCGGCCGACCCGATCTCCACCAGCATGTCGAGCACCGGTCCGGGCGCGCCGCCGTGGAGCGGACCCTTCAGGGCGCCGATCGCGCCGGTGACCGCGCTCACCATGTCCGAGCGCGTGCTGGCAATCACCCGGCTCGTGAACGTCGACGCGTTCATGCCGTGGTCGATCACGGTCACCCAGTAGGTGTCGAGTGCCCTGGCCGCGATCGGATCCGGCTCTTTGCCGTGCACCATGTAGAGGAAGTTCGCGGCCCGAGACAGATCCGGGCGGGGCGGGATCGGCTCCCTGCCTTCGCCGATGCGGGCGTGCGCCGCAACCAGCGTCGGGAAGCGCGCGGTCAGCATCTTGGCCGCCGTGAGGTCGGCGGATGGCGAGATGTTGTCGGGGTCCGCCAGATCGAGCGACAGGGTGGCGCACGCCATGCGAAGCGCATCGATGGGAGGCGCCGCGGCGGCCGCCCGCACCACGTGCAACGTCTCCTCCGGCACCGCGCGGAGTGCGACGAGCTCGCGGCGCAGGGCCCCGAGCTCCTCCGGGCCGGGCAGCGCGCCGCGCCACAGCAGGTGGGCCGCCTCCTCGAAGCCGACCCGGCCGGCCAGCTCCTTGAGCTCGTACCCGCCGATGATCAGCTCGCCCGCCAGGCCATCGACGTGGCTCAAGCGGGTCCGGGCGGCTACGACGCCGTCCAGTCCTCGTGGACCCGGCGTGGCGGTAATGGACGAACGCGTCATAGGGTCCCATAGCAGGAGGTTTGGGATTGCCGCCGGCGGATCGCGCGTATCAAACGCGCGCCTCGCGAGTGCGCTGGCTCCATTGCCAGATGCCGCCCGTCGTTGCCACCGGCAGGCGCTGCCCCAGCTGACGGGCCAGCAGGACGATCTGGCCCCGGTGGTGCGCCTCGTGGGCCACGAAGTACGTGAGCACATGACCCACGTCGAGGGGCAGGTTGCGCCAGACGTATGCCCGCGAGGGCGGCACGCGGCCGTCTGCCGCCATGCCGAGCTCGAGCAGCGCGGCGATGCCCCGCCCGCTGCGCCGTAACGCCGCGGCGAGCTCGCGGCGTGACACGTTGCGATGGTCCACGCGCCGCGGGACCGGCACCCCGTGCTCCTGCCCCAGGGTCTTGATCCAGCTGCAGCGGGCGTTGTGCAGGTGGGCCGCGATCATGCAGACGGTGCGGTGTGGCACGCCCGGCACGGGAGCCCGCCAGAGACCCGACGGCACCTGCTCGACGAGGAAGATCGTGACACGATTGTTGGTGGCCCAGGCCGAACGCAGTGTGGTCCGAAGATCAGGGACGGGCGCCATACGTCATCAGCCCTCGATCTTGTAGACCTCGCGCCGGCCGTACTCCACTAATTCGTGATACCCCTTCATGAGGTTCTCGAACTCCTTCATGTCCTCACTGCTCTGGCCCCCGCCCTCCATCATCCGCTCGAAATCGGCCATGCTCGCGACTTCCATCTCCGCGACGAGCGTCCAATACCGCTCCGCGCAGACGTCGGTCATCACGCGCATCTTCGGCATGCCGACCTTCGCGCTGAGCCTGGCCATGGCGAGAAATTTCTCTACCAGGGGGCGAACTTTCCCCGGCTTGCAGTACATGATTTCGCGAACGAGCAGCATGCGGGTTCTCCTGTGTTCAGGTTGAGCGGGTTCAAGCCCCGCCCTCATACTTGAACGACACCTTGACCTTGGCACGATAGCTCTGGACCTTGCCGTCCTTGAGCTGCATGTCGAGCAGCGAGATCTCCGCCACGCGGAGGTCGCGTAAAGTCTGCGCCGCTCGCTTGACCGCGGCGGCAGCGGCTTTCTCCCAGGACTCCGTGCTCGTGCCGACCAGCTCGATCACTTTGTAGACACTCTCTGGCACGTGGGTCTCCTTGTAAAGAGGATTGCCAGCCGCAAAACCTAACCTCAATCTCCGAAAGCGGCCTGCGTCTGGGCGTAATTGACAAAGAGGTTGTTCACCCCAACGTCATGCGGCTCGGAGTGCGCGAGTCAACTCGCGGCTCGGCACCGGCCCGTAAACGGGCGTGGAACCGCCGCTTGAGCGGCAGACGCCGAGTCGCGGCTTCAGCCGCGGACCACGCGCTGCGCCCCAGGACCAGAACAACGTCTTCGTCAATTGCGTCCTAGGCACGCCGCTTCGCCGGCTGGAGCGGCTTCTCGAACCAGTGGTGCGCATAGGGCTCGTCGTTGAACGGGCGGACCTCGCGATATCCGCTGCTCCGGTAGAGCGCATGCGCCTCGGTAAGAGCCTTGTTGGTTTCCAGCCGGAGCAGCGGGAGGCGCCGGTGCCGGGCCAGCGCCTCCAGACGAAGCAGGATGCGCTTGCCGATGCCGAGGCCGCGGACGGAGGGCGCCACCCACATCCGCTTGATCTCGCCATAGCCGGCATGGCACTTCAGCGCGCCGCATCCGACCGGCTCCCCGTGGAGCATCGCCAGTATCAGGAACCCGCGCGGCGGCGTCAGGTCTTCGGCGGCGGCAGGAATGCTGCACCGCGGATCGAAGCCTCCTTCGAAGCGCTCGGCAAGCTCTTGGAAGTAGCGTCCGATGCAGTATCGGGCCGCCGGGCTGCTCGGATCCTCCACGCGGAGCTGGACGGCGCTGGCGAGCAGCACGCGCTCCACGGTGTGCATCGCCGTGATGAGCGACTCCCGCTGCGCCGCGGTGAGCCTCGCAAGCAGAGACGCGGCCGCCTGGTCGGAGAGGCGGTTCAACACCGCCAGCTCCTTGCGACCCGCTTTCGTCAGCTTCACGAAGCGCACGCGGGCGTCGGCCGACGATTCGGCGGTACGGACCAGCCCGGCGGCTTCCAGCTCTCGAAGCAGACGGCTGGTGTACCCCGAGTCCAGGCTCAGGCGGGCGCGCAGCTGCCGCACCTCGATGCCATTGCGGCCAATCTCAAACAGCAGGCGGGAGGCTCCGAGGGGGCGCTCGCGCCCAAGAAATTGGTCCGCCAGGGCACCGATCTGCTGGGTCACGGTGCGGTTGAAGCTGCGTATCTGGCCGATCGCCTCCATTATCTGACGATAGTCAGATATTTTCCCGTGCGCTAGAGAAGGCTAATCCCGACGCGAGACGCGGCGGAGGAGACGCCAGCCTCCGAGGAGCACGCCGACGAAGAGCAGCGTCCATACGGTCGCAGACGCGCCGATGATCGTGAGGTCGTGTCCCAGACCGCCCAACGCCCGATGCGTCACGAACAGCCATGCTTGCACGAAATAGCCGGGTGCAATAACGACCAGCGCGGGGATGCTATCCATGTGATTGACACCTACTGCAGAGGCCGCGGCGGTAAGCGCGAAGATCGTTGCGGCAAGAAGACGAGTGTTAGGCCGCGGAATAGCTGGCCTTGTCACGCAGCTCGATCATGGCTGCCTCGGTGCGGCTCTCAGCCGCGCTTTTCCCCGGCCCCCCCGGCCCCGCCCGCCCCCAACGCTGAGCGATCCCGCGCCTGGGCCAAGAGTCGCTCGGTAAAGTCAAGCCGTTCTTGAAGCTCTGCGAGCTGGGTCGACTGATTCGTCAACGTGGTCTGGGACTCTTCCAGCGCCGCGGCTTGCTGGTCCATTCGCTGCTTGATCTGGGCGAGCTCGGAACGCGAGGGGCCACGTCCGCTGATTGCCCCGGCTATCGTCCTCGCTACCAGTACTAGAGTGGTCGCAACGATTGTCAGTGCCAGTATGAAGACGGCTTCAGTCATGGGTGGCCTCCTCCGAGACTGGATCATAGTAGGCACCCTGTGCCGGGCCGGCAAAGAGGGTCTGCGCTCGTTTCAGCAGGGTGGGAGGAATCCGCGACGCCGCGGCCTGATGAGCGTCGATGCTATCCCACACCTCGATGATCGCGAGGCGCGAGGAGTCGTCGTGCTGCGACAGCAGCTCGCACGAACGGCACCCCGGCGCGTCGCGGACGAGGCCGATGACCGAGCGCAGGAACTCGCGGAGCGCCGCGGCTTCGCCGGGTTTCGCCTGGAACTGGTTGATCCGCGTAATGGCCAAGCAACGCCGCCTTGACGAAGAAGGGCCTCAGAATGTAAAGGTCTGCTCCTCGGCGATCAGAATGACGGGCGGGCCGCCACTCGAGATCTTCGCGGCGTGCGCGAGCGTCTCTTTCCCGCCCGCCGAGGCCGCGCACGCCTGGAGCGCGTCGAGAGAGGGAAAATGCACCTCGGCGATACGGTAAAACGCGGCCTTGCCCTGGGGCGAGCCCTGGACCTTGGTCGCGACGAGCTTTGTCTTGCCGGCGAGTTTTTTCACGGCCATCGGGACGTGCTCATCCTGGTAGAGTCGCTCGAACGCCTGCACATCCTTCGGGGTTGGGTACATCACCATCAACTTGACCGCGGCCATGAGCTCCTCCCCTCCTGTTTCCGGATCGAAACGGTTAGTGGTGCCAGCGTCAAGCGCTGGTTCGGCAGTCCGCGCTCCCCACGTCTAGACGGCATGGTATGCTCGATCGATGAGTTGACGGATTGGCGCCGCGACGCTTACGACGCGTACCACTTTCGAGGGGAAGGTTATGGTGGTCATTTACCCGAATCCCATACGAAGGCGTCCCGCGCATTATACAAGATCTCTCCGCTCCGAGAACGTACCGTCACGAACGCAGAGACGACCGGAGTATCCAGTCGGTTCGTTGCAAACCGTGTGAGAAACCTGCCCTCGATGGTGATGATGCCCACCTGAGGGTAGTCACAGCGGAGGTGGATGCGACCAGCGTCGATCGTCGCCTCGAGGCACGACCCCGAGTCCTCAGTACCGGAGGTCGTTCGGGCGAACGTAACGAGGGCTTCCGGACGGAGAGTGAAACCGGAGAATCGGAAAAGACCCACCGAAAAGCGATAGCCCGGGACGTAGTGCCCTTCCGCGTCTGCCTGAAGCGCTGGCTTGGACCGCTCCGCGGCCGGTGGTGGCGGCGGAGGCTGTTCAGAGCCGGTCGACCTGGGCAGGAGCAGTTGCCGGACGACGAGCAAGCCGACCGCAAAACCGACCGCGAGCAGGAGCAGGATGCGCTTGGCAGACAGTTGCGCGGCCATCTACCTTGCTGGCGCCAGGTAGTCGTGTGCGGCGACGATCTGCCAACGCCCGTCTCGCCGTACCCAGGTATCCGTGAAGCGGTATCGGCGGTTGAACCGTCCGTTGGGCCCGTGACCGGCGACGACCAGCCATCCCGTGACGATCGCCGTCGTGCCGAAGCGATGGACCTTCATATCCTCGTTGTGCGCCGCCTCGACCGTGTCCGGTCCCGCAACGATATCGCGCAACACGGCGTCGCGATCGACCGTCCGATCGTCTTCGGTATAAACAAATCCGTCCGCCAGCAGCCGCCGAAACAGAACGGCGTCACGGCGGGTCAACCCGAGAGCCCAATCGTCCTCGAGCCGAAGCAGCGCCTGCACCGCGGTATCCTGCTTGTGGGGCGTCTGAGCTTGCAGCGGAGCAAGGATGCAGCCGCCCAGAATGAGCGCAGGGAGAAGCGAGAAGGACGTATTCCAACCCAAATGGTTCATGACGAATTCTTACCGGAAACAACAGCCTCGAATTGGACGAGCAGAGGCGTCTGACTCGGGAGAATGCGTTGCCGAGCCTCAGGGAGTGGGAACCAAGCGGCGCGATCCACCTCGGGTACCTCTTGTACCCGGCCAGACCCCCGCGGCCACTCAATCCGAACGGTATTGCTCTTGAGTGTTTCCGGATCCCAGTCCGCCTCCACGGCCCAGGACTGGACCACTTTGCCGGCCCGCTGAGTGATGGCCCCGAGCGGGAGAAAATCCCCGCTGACTCGGACGCCGAGTTCCTCGGCGACTTCGCGTCGAGCGGCAGACAGTGGATCCTCGCGAGGCGCCAATTCGCCCTTGGGAATCGACCACGCGCCCTGGTCCCGGTGAGTCCAGAATGGACCGCCCGGATGAACGAGGAGGACCTCTAGGCCATGGGGACGGCGTCGGTACAGGAGGAGTCCGGCACTCCGGACCGGCATGTAAGGCTCAGCTCCGTGTCAACTGCCAGGTGACTCGGCCATCACCGCCACTTCCCGTGATGAGCAGCGACGCACTGGTCGCGGACTTGGGGGAGAACTCCACAACTCGTCCGGCGCCGTCCACGTGCCGAAAGACACCGGGCGCGGCGCGATCCAGCTGATAGGTGCGGCCACCCGGCAAGGCCAGCTCCGGCGGCACGCTGATTTGCAATCGGTGCTCCATGGGCTTTACGTCGACAGCGAACGGATGCGTCGCCCGGCCGGATTGGAAGGAGACGCCCGACGCCACCCAATGGCCCGCGCTTCGGGCGAGCTCGGAATCAGCTGGCGCGGGGCGTTGACCTGAGGCGGAGGACGCCCCAAAGGTCAGACACGCGGCGGCCACACACCAGAAAGGCTTGCTCATTGGTCCTCCTCTGGACGCGGAGTCTCGATGCCACAATGCTCTCGTCAAGCCGCTGTTATGTGGCAGGGCACTCGTCCGGAAGGGGCGCCGTCGAACCGGTGTCGACGCCGGGCGCCGGAAAGCGCTGCTGGAAGGTGAAGGCGTAAGAGGTTGGCCCGTGGCGACGGAGATCATCCAAGCGCGCGATGGCCTCCTGGACCGTCGGACGATGCCCCACAGGGACCCACCACAGCACGGTGAACGGCTGATCCAGCCGCTCGAACCACTCCCGCCGGGATCGCATAACCTCGGCGTGCTGAGTGCGGTAGACGAACGTGTGCAGGGCTTCCGCCGACTCCCAAACGGAGAAGTTGACCAGCATGCGCTCGTCATCGAAGGGCCGAAGGGCCGTGGCGTTCCCGTCCTCTGTCTGGAAGCGCCAGACGAAGCCGGGCGCTCCGTCGGCAAGGGCGTTGATCTCCTCGAGACGGGCGACGAACCCGGCCAGCTGTGGCGAGTCGAGCGGCGCGACGATGCGTCCGATATTCAGCTGGGCAAGGTGGTAGTCTGCCATCGCGGCAATATAGCGCCAAGACTTGGCCCTGCTATTGCTATTGCCCCGTCGACGGGTGGCGGCCACGCGGCGCGACCGTCATGGCTTGCTCACCAGCTCCCAACGGCCGTAGACGGTCACAGAGACCGGGACCGATGGTTGGACCACCACGGTAGCGACGCCTTCTTGCCCTTCCGTGCCCGTCGCCACCGCGCCCGAAAGCGTGAACTCGTCGAACCGATCGGCGTAATCAGCCTGGGTGCTGAGCGAAAGAACGCGGCCCAACTGAAGGCCGCTGGCCGTAGCGATCGCCACGGCCTGGGCGCGAGCTCGGACGGCGGCCGCGCGCAGGGCTTGGTCCTGCGCAGCCGCGACCTCGGTCGCAGCAAAACGAACGTTGGAGATGTCGGTAATGCCTCGACCCATGGCGGTGTCGAGGACAGCTCCGATCTTGCACAGGTCGCGGATCCGCACCTCGACGGCATCGTGGGCGCGATACGTCGTGTCCTGCACGGGGTAGTTGAACCGTGGGTCGGAGCCGGGCTTGGAGCGCGGCGCGTACCTCACGGGCCCGACGACGGTCTCGATTCGTCCGCGCCACCAATACCACTGATTGCGATTCACGATGGAGTCGCGAGGGATTCCCAGCGTGGCGAGCGCTCGCCGCAAGCTATCAACCCGGCTCGCGAGATGCCTCCCCGCCTCTTTGGGACTGGACCCGTCGGCGCTGAACTGGAGGGTAACCGTAGCGAGGTTTGGCTGGACGTTTCGCTGAACCGTGGCGGCGGTACGCACCTCCGGTACCTCGGGGGCGGGGCGGTCCGCACGCGCTTGCGTCACAGCGTCTGCCGGGACCATGGCGACGCTCGCGAAAACGATGATGGGACGGTGCAGGAGTAGCATTTGAAGCCTCCTTTGCAACCGTATGCGCGCCGACGGGCTCGCGCACCTGAGAAGGCAGGCGGCGCTCCGTCGATGTTAGAGAGACGATCTATCGGGCGCGTGTGACACAGATTGCGAATCGATGAAGGACGGATCGCGAAGGACCGACAGCGTGGGCCGCCGCTCACTCCTCCGGTCGGACGAAGTAGCCAGTGACGCGCCAGCCTCGCTTGCCATCGACCATCAGCACAGCCGTCTCCACCACCTGTCGATCACCCGACACGGCAGTCTGGTATTGGAAGAGGACATACTGGCCTGGCGGCGCGTTCGGAAGCTCCGTCGTGTACCGGGCCATGATTTGCCGCCGCGCCCCGAAGGGTTCGAGTGATGCACGAGCTTGCTTCACCGCTTGCACCCACTTTGGCTTGGTCATGGTGAGCTGAAAGGTCAGGGCCGCCTCGTCCCAACTTTCGGGGACGTGGCCCTTGTCCACGAGCGCCAGCCAGGCGTACGCGGCCGTATCGGCGGCACGGATCGCCGCGGCGGTATCGACCTTCGTTTGACTGGCGGCACCTGGCGAGAGCAGCATCGTAAGAAGCGAGGCCAGCGTTGGGAGGCGGAGCGAGGGCGGGATCATGTGAATTCTCCGAGTGTGGAGCGTCGCTCTCACGGCACGTCGATGGTGCTGCCAAGCCCGGCGTAGACGTATTGGCTCGCAAACACGCGCTGTAAGACCGCGAATGCCGGCTCTCCCGTGCAGTGTCCCGGTCCGATGCGATCGACGCGCCACCGGTCGTGAAGCGCCGTCGCGACGCGCTCGATCTCTGCGTCCGGCGTAACCACGAGGTGCAGGCCGCCCAGGATGAGGTAGACATGATTGGCGACGCGGCTGGACGCTTCCACAATCGTTTCAATCCCCGGGTGAGAGCATCCGACGATGAGGATAAGTCCATTCGGCGTTCGCAGCGCTAGAGAGAGCTCCCGGAGCTCCAACGTACCCGGCTTTTGCGACACCGTTGGGATAATGGATACGCCAGGAGCGACCTCGGTCACGCTGTCAACCCAGACGAAATGCGCCGTTGGCCAGGGCGTGCCGAAGGTGAGTTCCGTCGGCGGACGACCGTCGAAGTACCGCATACGGCCCGCTAGAGCAGAATCGGAGCGATAAAACGTCCCGGGCAGCGCGGCGCCAAACACGCCAAAGCTCTCCTTGGGCGCATAGATCTTCACCCCGGGGTTTACGGTCAAGAGGTAGTTCAAGCCCGCGGTGTGGTCTCCATGGCGGTGCGAGATCACGACGAAATCGATGGTCTTCAGATCGACGCCGAGGGTCCGGACGTTGTTGGCGAAGACATCCGCGTTATTGCCGGTGTCGAAGAGGATCCGCTTCCCGCCGTACTCGACCAGCGCGGCGAACCCCCAGTCCTGAGTGAGGCCGGCTCGGCCCCCAAAGGCGTCGTACAGAATCGTCACGCGGGTGGGGGAAGCCGGTGGTGTGGCGTGCGCGGGCAGCGCGGGCAGCGCGGGCAGCCCGACAGCGCATGCCAGAATGAAGGACGTCGGATGAGCAAGGCGCATCGAGCCAACTCCTCTCAGTCGTTAGGAGGCAGAACGTCCCACGCGGGAGCCCGATCAAGAATCGGCGCGCGTCCGCAACGCGGATCCTTCGTGGCGATTGCTTCACGGTATCGGATTGACGAGACATCTCGCGTGCCGCCGCCTGGATCGCGCTTAAGCTGCGGGCGAGGCTCCCGCCGGCGCAAGACGCGGGGAGTTCCGCCACCTTGCGCGCCCTGGACGGCTCACCCACTCAGCTATACTTTGGCGGCGCCGATTGAAAAGGTGATCCCACTGCTGCTCATCGCGGCGTCCACCCTGGTCGGAATCGCCGGCTTCGCGGGCCTCCTCCACCTGATCCCCCGACTCGGCGCCGCCGGGACGAGCATCGGCGCATGGCTCTGCCGCGCCCCGGGGCTCGACCTCGTCGTCTCACTCTTCACGTGGATCCCCCCGACCGTCCTGGGAATCGTCTTCGGTTGGCGCGGCGTGGTGGGATCGATCGTCGGGCAGCTGCTGGGGATGCTCGTCTGGATGTTCGCCCACGAACTTGCCAACCGCAAACACGTGAATGGGCCGCGCATCGTGACCTTCCTCAATCGCACCGTCGGACGGATCAACAACCACATCGCCCTGTGGGTGACCGCGGCCGCCCTCCCCTGCTTCGTCGTCATCCGCGTCGCGGAGCTGTGCGTCTACCCGTTCCTCACGCCGCTCGTCGGCCTGCCGCGATACCGCCACGCGGACTGGGTGAACGTCAGCCGCCAGAAGTTCGACGGTCTGGTGGGACACGACCTGATCTGGTGTCTATACTGTGACTGGATGACCGGCGTGTACGCCCTCGGCGCGGAGATGCTGCGCAACGTGGAGAGTTTCTGGTGCCCGATCCGCTTCGCCAGCGGGAAGAAGTGCGACAACTGTAAACTCGACTTTCCGGATATCGACGGCGGATGGGTTGCGCCGGAGGGGACGATGGGCGATGTCGTGGCGACCTTGGAAAAGATGTACGGTCCGCGGGCGACAGCGGACCTGCCGCGAGACCAGCGACACCCATGGTTCGGGCACCCAGTGCGCATGGGAAAGGCGACGGATGTGACGTAAGCGGCTGCGCCCGCACAGCCACTGTCTATTGGGGTCCGATCCGCAGGGTCGCTGTGGCAAGAAAGATCTCCCGAAGAAACGCGAGCAAGCCAACGAACAACGCGATCATGGCCGCGACGAACAGCAAGGCCACAGGCACCGAAACGTCGAACCGGGCAAACGCCCCCAGGAAGAGGGTCGCGATGACGGCGCAAACGAGGAGCGCCGTGACGGTGCACAACGCGATGGCGCGGCTGATGAGCTTCGCGCGGCGAGAGAGGGTTTGGAGCTGGCCGCGCACAGCTGTGGCATCCGGTGAAGCGGTCGCGAGCTGCGTGTCGAGCGCGCGGCTGCGATCGATCACGCGGGCGAGCCGACTCGTCAGCACCGCCAGGAGTGCTCCGACGCCCGACAGCAAGAAGACGGGCGCAACCGCCAGCTGAATGGCGTGCGCGACGGCGGAGATGCCAGCGTCCGGTTGCACGGGGGGAATCAAGGCCGGCACCAGTCACTTAAGGCCGCGCGCCCAGCGCTCGTCACGCGGCGCCGGCAAGCGGGCCTTGAGCGAATGCTGCCTTCGTGAGCACGTAGACCACGCTCTCCCGACCCTTCGCGTCGGGGGCAACGCGGAGATACACGGCGCCGATCTTCTCAACCGCCCGCCGCGACCGGCGATTCTCTGGCCCAATGATGAAGAGAACCTGGTCGACGGTCTTGAAGGCGTGCTCCAGCATCAGGCGCTTCATCTCGCCGTTGTACCTGCCGCCCCAATAGCGACGAGCGAGAAACGTCCAGCCAATCTCGACCACGCGCTCTGCATCGAAGGCGTGGTAACGCGACGATCCAATGATCTGCCCGGTAGCATGGTCGATGGCCACCAGCGCGCCCCCAGAATTCAGGGCATCGGCGAAGAATTGCCGGAAGACGTCTTCCTTGTAACGATCAGAGTCCGGGTGCTGCTCCCAGATGAGCGGATCTGACGCAACGGCAAACAGCGCGGCCCAGTCGTCTTGGCGCAGTGGCCGCAGCTCGAGGAGCTCACCAGTAAGAGTGGGCTGGCGATCGAACATCATGGAGGGGAAATGACTTGACCGGTCGCTGTCCCTTCGATGCTGCGAACATAAGCTTGGGCCACTGTTGCAGCTGGCAAGCCGCCTTGGAGCGGCATGCCGAGTGCTTGCAGGGTCTCGGTAACCCAGGGTGGGGTCACCACGTTGATCCGAATACCTCGGGGGGCCTCGAGCGCGGCCGCTCGGGCAAAGCCCTCGAGGCCCGCATTCACGAGGCTCACGGCGCCGCTGCCGCGAGTTGGCTGCTGGGCCAGAATGCCGCTCGTAAGGGTGATCGAGCCGTTGTCGGCGACGGAGCCGAGTCCGTACCTGACGACGTTGACCTGGCCCATGAGTTTGCTGTCGAGGCTGAAACGGAAATCCGCATCCGAGAGCTCGGCGAGGGGCTTGAAGCGGGCCTCACCGGCGGCGCTGATCACGGCGCCGACCTTGCCGACCTTCGCGTACAAGCCTCGGATGGATGCCGGGTCGGCAATGTCGACCTGGAGGGGCGCCTGCTGGCGACTCGCGAGCAGGACCTCATGTCGACGGCCGAGGGCCGCGGCGATGGCCTTGCCGATGGTGCCGGTGGCACCGATGAGGAGAATGCGCATGTGAGGAATCTAAGCCGAGGCGCGCGAATCAGTCGCGACCTAAGAGCAGCTAACGGATGCGGAAAATGAACCGCTGATGCACGTGGGCGGCGGTCGGAACCCCCCCTACCTCGGCGGGACGGTACCGAGCCCGGCGCAGCGCCTCGATTACCGCAGTGGCAAACTCCCGGTCGTCCGATAGCAACACCTGAAAACTGGTGGTGTCAGCCGTGCCATCTGGCTGGACGACGAAACTCATCCAGACTTCGCCCGACTCCCAAGCCAGTCGAAGGCTTTCCGGGTACCGCAGGACGAGGGTCCCCGGCACTGGCTGAGGGCAGCTGGCCGGATCGAGCGGATTCGCGTCGCGGACGGCGGTTGAGGACGGTCGCTGCCGGCTCCGCCCCGCTTGCAGCCAGAGTGCCTCGAGAAACGTCCGCGCTTTGTCCCGATCCGCGTCGATATACCAGGGATGCCGTTTTTCCGGATCCAGCAAGACAATCTCTGTGTGCGCCTCCCACTTATGCTTCTTCCGACGCCGGAACACCAGCAAGTGACTCCCATCCCGTGCAACGAGCGGTGGTGTCGCCAGGGCAGTCGCTGAATCCGAGGGAAGCGTGGTGGTTGTCACAACGAGGTGTGCGAGGTTGAGCCACGGGTCCATATCCTGCGGGTTAAAGGAAGCCGCAAAGCTCTGTTGCGTCCCCTGATAGGCGATCGGTGCTGTCTCCGCCCAGACGAGGAGTCCGTTCGTGGTATCGGCTCGTATGAGAACGTTGATGGTGCCCCACGCGAGACGCGTGATAGTCGAGTCGGGGATCCGGTTCTGAGCGGACCCCGCCGTTGCACGCAGGCCAAGCAGGAGGCCAAGGAGAATGGCGGAGCGTTGCATGACGCTGCTCAAGAACGTGCTGCCATCTAATGGCTCGCGGTTAAACTGCGGGCGCAATGCTAACGGGCGCAAGGTGGTGGAGCAGATGAGGAGGTGTGGCAGCGAAGCAACGCAATTCTTCTTCAAGCGCTTGTTAGACAAGGAGTGTCTGCGCGCACCACTCAAGTCACCGGCGGCCGCCGACGAAAGATGCCCAACAACGCGACAATCACAGCGGCGATGGACGTGAGCAGCAGGACCGGATAGAGGAGCAGGAGATCAATCCGGATGTCGCACTCACCCGTACAAAGCCATCGCCGCTGCATGGCGTATTCGTAGACGGCATAGAGGAGCCACGCCGACGCCGCGAAGGCTGGCAGCCTTCGTGCCGAGAGTCGATAAAGGACTAGGAAGACAGCGGCAGGAACCAGAGCGAGCCAGGGCTGCGTCGTGAAGATAGTGCCCACGGCAGACACGGAGCGTGACCTCCTACGACGTAGGACGTGGCGTTGCCGCCTAACGAATCCCGCTAAGCTGCGGCGTCCAGGCGGCGTTGCTCCCGGGCGAGGATCCGAGCCTGAACCACACCGGTCACTGAAGATGCGGCCCACGACAGGACGAGCGCCGCGGGGGCACGCGAACAGAAGAGGAGAGTGACTAAGCCGGTGAGGTACGCGGCGGTGATCGGCGCTCGACCCGCGGCGCCGCCCGCGTGCGCGCCAACGTAGCTCGCGACACCAGACACCACGGCGACCGCTGCCGCAAGCAGTAGATCGGCGCGCGCGAGGTCGGGAATCCAGAGGAACGAACTCGGAGCCGGAAACCCTCGTCTCAGGGCACTATGGACAGCACCGACCACCGGGAGCTGCACGAGATTGCCAAACACGGTACTCGCATTGAACGGACGGTACCCCGCGCGTTCATACAATGCCCGCAGCTTACGCCACTGCTGTTGCGGGTCGTCGCGATATCGCTGCCGAATGGCGACGACCTCCGGCTGGATCGATTCGAGGATTCGCTGCTGTGCCAGTGCGCGGCGGGCGAGTCGGAGCGTGAGAGGGAGCAGCGCCAGCCGTAGCATGAACGAAGCGGCGAGGACACCAGCGCCGATACTGCCTCCGAGCAGGTGGGCCGCTACGAAGATTGCGGCGCGAAAGATGTCGGCGATCATATGTCACCATCCTGCGGATGGGTGGACGACGACAGTACCGCGGCGCGGAAGATCGCCGTGATCTCCTTGTCGTTGTATCGTCGATCAGCCATGTCAACAGTATCGCTGAAGCAGTCATCCGAGTCGGTTACACTCCGAACTGCCGGAGGTGGTGATCGAGGTGCTTGTGCTCCATGACTCCCCAGCTCCGTCCGGAAATCCGGCCAAAGACACGACTCGGGGGCCACTCAGCGGCCGGTCCACGGTCACCAAAGCGCCGAATCAAGTCGCGCAATCGGGTCACGTCGGCCTGCCACGTGGTTGGGCGCGTGGCCAGGAACTCGGGCGGGCTCCGTCCCTTGCCCTTGGGCCAGGGCAGCACGTGAATCACCAGCCAGTTGAGGGGCGCCTGCGAGAGAGGGCCGGCGGGTGGTGCAGTCTCCAGCTCCCCGAGACCCTGGCGAAGAGCACAGCTCACGTGGCAGACCATCTCCGGTGCGGTGAAGCGCCCCCAGAGCGGCTTGCGATCCGGCGCTAAGCGGGCGATGCGCTCGAGGACGAGGCCTCGGGCTTTGGGGTCGAAAAGGGAAGGCACTGCCCGTCCCTCCGAAGAAAGGTGGGAGCCTAACGGATCGCGCTTAACCTGCAGGCGCAACGCGCGCGGGCGCAAGGTAGGGGAGCCGCTGATTGAGCCGGTCAGCCTCGTTGCAAAGCCGCTCGCTCAGCGATTCTCCTCGAGCCGCGTCGAGACGAGAACCGTCCACATAGGCCCGCAGAGGGCACGAAGGACGCCCCCGTAGAACAGGACTCGAGCCAGCTGACTGCCGGTTGGGTCGAGGCTGAACCCGATAATGGCCAAACCTGCCACGAGGCAGACTGGCAGGAGCGGAGTTTTCCGGCCGTAAGTCGCGCCATTGGCAGCAATAAGCTCGGCTCTCCACAACTCCTCTTGAATGCGCGCTTCCGAGAGTGTGAGCAGCGGCTGAAGGGACGTGGTCATGTGTGCGGCTGTCTAACGGATCGCGCTTAAGCGGCGGGCGCCTCGCCCGCCGGCGTATCTGTCGTTGAACGATAGTACGTGCCCGCCAGCATACAAGGTCGGTGCTAGTGCGAGACAGTTGTCACTTGACCAGAGTCGCAATCAGATTTCCTTTCAGAACCCAATTTCGCGACGCTGTTCTTTCTGCTACACAGCTCTGTCGCGTGACCAAGTCAATACCCTGGCAAGCTGACCTATGAGTCTAGACATTCTCCTCTGGCTCTTTCTTGCCTCCTTTGTGATTCATATCGTCGATGAAACCACAATGAACGGTGGGTTCATTCGATGGATGCAGACGAGCTTCTGGCCAACCTACACCGCACGAATGAACTTCTGGTTTAACGGTGGCGCGCTGCTTGCCATTGCCGTTAGCAATTTGCTGTATGACTTGCTGGGCGGCCATTGGATTATTCTCGCCCTGATCTGGCCTTTTGGCTTTGCTCTGCACGGAATCACGCTGCACCTTTTCTGGACCATCCGGCAGAGGAACCTCTCGCCAGGACTCGTGACAAGCGTCATCTATTGGATTATGGCCTACTTCTTCGTGAGGTATGGCTTCCTGACGGGTCGGATCGCTCGATTCGATTTTGTGACTGGTGTGGTCTTAGGTGTGCTGACGGTCGGAGCGTTCCTTACGTTCGTGCCGCCGGTGCTTATCCCTGCCTTGGTCCGCCGCCGGGGTTAGCGCCTGCCCGCGGCGAGCCAAGGCATGCCGCGGTAGGAATCCGCCACCACCCAAGCGGCGGCCGTCAGCGCCCAAGAGACGACGAACTCGCTCCAATCCGAGGCGCTGGGTCCCGCTGCCACGATGGGTACCCACACCAGCAGCGTGAACATGCCCAGCTGCAACACCGAGAGCATGGCTGCCAGCCGTGCATACACGACGATGAGCACCGCTACGCCCGCCGCGATGAAGGTACAGCCAAAGAAGTACGCCCAGGCCAAATGCCATGGCAGCCAACCAGGCCCCATCGAAGTGGTTCTCTCGATATACGTGAAATGAGCTATGCCGAAAGGGATCAAGGCCAGCCCGTAGAGCGCCCTCGCGATGCGGAGCCCCGTGTCGCCGGTAGCGAAACCGAGGCGTTGCCCGTCACGGTCGCCGGCGAACCAGACGTACAGAACCCAGGCGGCCGCCACCATCACCGCGGTCCTTACAGGCTGCCCAAGTAAGCTGCATCCCGGGATCGAGGAAGAGGTCGGGCACATCCAACAGCAGCAGCCAAGCGAGGAGAAAGCTGAGCAGCACACGAGAAGCGACGGCGGCAGCGCGCTGCCAGAGTAGCCCGATGCCGGATACCAGAGGGACGATGGCGGAGAGATAGACCAGTACTTCGCGCGCGGGCACACCTTTGGGCACGGGCAGCCATATCGGCGTGAAATCGCCTTTGATCAGGCCCAAGATTCCGAGGGTGATCATCGTCGCAGCAAAGACCGCATGACCGCTGCTTGCGATGCGCATGGCGTGGCTCCGTGGCGAGCTCGGTCCTCAGCTCACGGCTTTCTTCACGAGCGCGCCGATCCTTGCCTCTTCGGCGGCGGTCAACTGCTTCAGTGCGAAGGCGGTCGGCCACAGGGCGCCTTCGTCGAGGTTCGCCCTGTCGCTGAAGCCTAACGTCGCGTACCTCGTGTTGAACTTCTGCGCGCTTTGGAAGAAGCAGACGACCTTGTCGTCCTTGGCATACGCGGGCATCCCGTACCAGAGTTTCGGCGCGAGGGCTGGCGCGCTGGCTCTAATGATAGCATGGAGCCGCTTGCCCAAGGCGCGATCCGGTTCCCGCATCGCGGCGATCTTCGCGAGCACGGCGCTTTCCCCATCCGCCTTGTCCGCCTTCAGCTCTCGGGCGCGCTCCTTCATCGCGACTCGTTCCTCGTCCGTAAATCCCTTGAACGTCTTGCCGATCGCGGTGGTCCTCTTGGCGGACTTCTGCGTGTCCTTCTTTGGGCTCATAGAAGCCTTGCTTCAAGTGGTTGTTGGTGCCGCTCATCGATTCGGTCGGCGATTCTTGGGTCGATTCCCAACAATCATTGACCCATGCGTGTGGCCGGATCCCAATGCTCGTCTGCTTTGCCGTCCTTGAAACGCCACATATCGAACCAAGTCGTGGTATAGCGCTGTGAGGAATCCTTGGCGGCGTTCAGCTCGCGCACATACGCCACCACCACGAGATCGCCCTCAGCGACCACCGACACGACCTTCGTCTTCATCTTCTCCGGTATTGGTACGGGCTTCACCTTCCTGACCTCGGTGAAGTACTTCACCACACCAGCGCGTCCGGACGCGGCGTTCGGATTGTGCTGGATGTACCGCTCCGTCAAGTATTTGTCTGCCAGCTCCCAGTGCCCCGCCTCGAGCAGGTCTTTGACGATGTGGTACGCCACCTGTTTGTTCGAATTGAGCGTCGGGTCGCTGCTGTGGAACAGGGCGTCTGGATCGCTTGCGCCGACAACGGTTTCCTGTGCGTGCAGCGAAATGCTGCCCACCAACAGAGCGGCCGCCAGTCGGAGGTGAAGACGACAAGGCATGCATTCCTCCTCTGAGGATCTGAATGGCGCCAGGCTAGCCCAACTCATAGTGCAGCGTTAGAGGATGTTCAGTCCCGTGCCCAACAGCCGATGTGCCCCCCCCGCGCAGGCCCCGAAGCTCTCCCGTTCCGGAGCCAGGGATGACGGAATAGGACTCCTTCGCCACGCCGTTCTCGAATGCTCCAGTGCGTTGGAGCACGAAGCTGCCCGTTTTCCCTGCAACGTGCCCGATGACCCGCTCGAGGCCGACGAACGTGGCCGAGCCGTCGCTGCGGTACATCATCAAGTATTCGACGTGCCCCTCGCCCGCGATATCGCCGGTGAACGTCTTTGTGACGACGGCCCGAGTCAGCTTTGGCAGGTCCTGGCCCTCACTATAAGACTTCTCGTCCCAGCTGTTGATGGAGAATCGGGAGTTCGCAACGTTCTTCATGTTTCTACCTCTTCCCTTAAGAACGATAGGTCCGCCAGCTTCAAGTGTATGTTAGGCGCCCGTGAGCTGTGGGTCCGGTAGACGGTGGCGGAGCAACACCACGCCGAAAACGATCATCCACAAGGGCAGCAGATAGTTGTTGATGGCCGCGACTGGGGCCACAACGGCGGTCACGTTGCGGAACATGCCGATGAACCCAGCGCAGGCGACGGCGACCCCAAGGACGGCCACCCAATGCGGCGTCGCACGGAACCGCAGCAACGTCCAACTGGACAGCAGGAAGAACATGTTAACGCTCAACTCACCCAAGAACTCACCGATGTAGTTGCCCAAGTAGGTGTTTAAGCCGTCGAACACGGCCGCGATGACTTGCTGTTGCTCCGCAGTTGCGGTTCGCTGCAGCTGGGCCAGGTGCCAGTGCACACTGGGCCAGCGCATCAGGCCGAGCATCATACTGATCGCCGCCAGGGCGGCGCATTGCATGGCGAGGAGCATGGCCCCTGGATAGAAGCGCTGCAGCGCGCAATATGCGCCGACGCCTGCGGGAAGCCAGATGAGAGGCAAGAAGGCATACAGCGCCCACGCCGCACGACCGGGAGTGCCGGTGGCGAGCAGCCGGGGGAGTACCGTGTTCGCTGGACCGTCAAGTATGGCGGGGTAATCGAAGCGGGCAGCGAGGAACGCGAACACCGCCATGAACGCAATGGCGCCGAAGACGAGAGCCAGCCCGCCAACTCGGACGGTCGTAATCGCTTTCACCGCATCCTCGGATCGTCGAGCCGGGTCTATGGCTCGATCTGCGCCAGGACAAGCGAACTATCACGACGCTCGACGACACCTGCCCAATGGCCGCACGGTTTCTTCGCGTCGTAAAACCACGTCGCCTTCTCTTCGGTCATGGTCTTGAAGATGGCCGGCACTGACTGGCCCTTCGGCCTTAAAGGATAATCGTGGATGGTGCCGTGGATCCGGCTCGCCGGTGTCGGGCCAGGGTCTAGAGCCATGCAGCCCCAAAGCCTGACGTGCCTCCCGAGGAGTTCGGGACCCCACTTCACGAAGTTCGGAATGCTCCAGAAGCTGTATTGGCCGATCTCGCTCACGATGGACCCGGGCGCTGTCCCCGCCGCGTTGAGCGCGTCGAGACGTGCTCGCAGGAGGCGCTCGACGCAGGCGTGCACAACCGAAGCGTAATCTTGGTGCAGAACCGAAGTTGCATTTTGACAATTGTTGCGTTCAACCATGAAGGGCCGTTCCGTATCGACGAGCGCTTCCTTGTTGCGGCCCGTCAAAGTCGCTTCGAGCTGACCCGTCAGTTGGTCAACGTCCGTTGTCAGCCGCATCAGGTCTGGTGACGCGCAGGTCTCTCGCTCAGCGCCAGTGAGCCGTTTCCCGCCGCAGTCGACGACAGCTCGGACCGTCTGCCCCATCGCTGGCGCCGGAAGCAACAAGCACACAAGGAGCACCATCGTCCCGCGGCACATTTCCCACCTCCTGTGCGGCGCCGCCTATCGGATCGCCCGATCCTAACTCACCTTGATGACGACCTTGCCTTTGGCGCGCCCCGTCTCGAGGTAAGCCCAAGCCTCTTTAGTGGCTTCGAACGGGAAGATCCGATCCATGACCTGCCGGATGCTGCCGGATTCAATGAGGGATGTGATCTTGCTCAACTGCTCGCCGTTCGCTCGCATGAAAACAAACGAGTAGCTCACGCCGAGGTGCTTGGCCTTCGTCCGGATGCCGAAGCTCAACAGGCGCATGCCTTGTTGCAAGAACCAGTTCGACCCGTTCTCCTGCGCGAACGCTACATCCGGCGGACCGGAGATGGAAATGAGCTTTCCACCGGGCTTCAGCACCTTGAGGGACTTTTCGAGCGTGTCCTTGCCAAGACTGTTCAGGACGACGTCGTAGCCGCTCAGGACCTTCTCGAAATCTTCTTTCTTGTAGTCGATGACGACATCCGCGCCGAGACTTTTGACCAGATCGACATTCGCTGCGCTCGTCGTAGTCGCCACCGTTGCGCCGATGTGCTTTGCCAGTTGAATGGCGAATGTGCCTACTCCACCGGAACCCGCGTGGATCAGGACTTTTTGGCCCTTCTTCAGGTTGGCGCGTTCAATCAAT